>Ga0209336_10000018_pt1 | contig 79710 bp, 115 predicted proteins | sample LinPmetageLP32_FD_184042 | JGI IMG/M metagenome (GOLD analysis project Ga0209336, IMG submission 184042) | Marine viral communities from the Pacific Ocean - LP-32 (SPAdes) (version 2) | ecosystem: Environmental > Aquatic > Marine > Oceanic | place: Pacific Ocean | collected 2009-08-23
GTATGTTCACCTGAAAAAGATAGACTATTATTTAGAATTGCAATACATGATTTTGCATTTGAGGATTTAAGATATGATTAGATGGGGTGTAACCGCAGGTGCCCACGATGCCAGTCTAACAGTATTTGACGGTAAGGATATTAAATTCGCCGCTCATGCTGAACGATCAAGTGGTGTTAAGAACGATAAACATCTAAACCGTACAATAGTTAACCAAGCTCTGGAGTACGGCCAGCCCAAGCGTATCCACTGGTATGAAACACAATGGTTAAAGCGTCTAAGACAATTACGAGCAGGACAATATAGAACTGCCCTGGATCACGCTAAATCACCACACAATCAACTGATGCATTTCGGTTATGATAGTTATGCATGTGGTATGGATGATGGACTATTTGAGATGTTTAGACCCCTGGACTTAAAAGCACACAGACATCACACTACTCATGCTTCAGCTGGTTACTATACAAGTCCATTTACTAGTGCAAGTGTATTAGTAGTTGATTCAATAGGTGAATTTGAGACACTAACAGCCTGGAGAGGTGAAGGTAGACGTCTTAAAAAGATATTCAGTCAGGGTTATCCAAATAGTGTAGGCTTATGGTATAGTGCTATGACACAACGTATAGGCTTAAAGCCCAATGAAGATGAATATATTCTAATGGGCTGGGCGGCTCTGGGTGATGCCAACAGATTAAAAGATTATATATTCGATAGTTTCTTTTATCCACTTGAAGAAGGCAGTTTAAATATACGATTTAAACAAAACCTACACAGAGGTTGTAAGCAGTGGTGCCCAGAACTTAATACTATACAGGATTATGCGGATATTGCCGCGGCTACACAAGCCGTATATGAACAAGTGTTTGAACATCTAGTTAAAACTCTAAAGAATAAAACTGGGCAGGACAACCTAGTCATAATGGGAGGTTGTGCCTTAAATTGTGTGGCTAACAATATAGCACTTCAATACTTTAAAAGAGTATGGGTAATGCCCAATCCCGGTGATGCAGGATCAAGTTTAGGTGCCGTACTAGCAGATCACAAAGACTTTATAGAATGGCCAGGACCTTATCTGGGATATAATATCAAAGGTCGTTATCCTGTTAGTGTTGCACTAAAAGAATTACAAACAACAGGCATGGTTGGAGTAGCCAATGGGCGGGCGGAGTTTGGGCCAAGGGCATTGGGTAATCGTAGCCTGTTAGCAGACCCACGTGGGCCGGATATGAAGGACAAAGTGAATACAGTTAAACGTAGACAGGAATTCCGTCCCTTCGCTCCAGTTATATTAGAACAATATGCAGATGACTATTTTGATGGACCATGTGGACCCTACATGCAGTTTGTAAGTAAAACTAGGAGACCGGATTTGTACCCAGCAATTACACATTTGGATGGTACATCAAGAGTACAAACAGTTAATAAACAACAACACCCCCGATTGTTTACTCTGTTATCTAAATGGCATGAAAGAACAGGATGTCCTATGTTATTGAATACCAGTTTAAATATTAAAGGAAAGCCAATGGTTGATACAGAAGAAGATGCACAGGCATGGCAAAAAGAATATGGGGTTACAGTTTGCACAAAAGAAGTCTAATCTGGATTGACAATCGAACAGAATGGGATAGAGCAATTGCTCTAGAGATAGTGCTAAACCTAACAGACAGTTCAAGTATTACTGCTCTGGATTGCGGTATTGATGTACATCTAGCACAAGACGCCAAACATGCAAGTACAATTGCACAAGCATACGATCACAGTTTAATATTTCCTATCGGTTGGATAACATGCTTATTGGGAGACTTTATAATACAGTACAGCAAACTGGAGGATCCCAATGACTGGCGTAAATTAGAATATATAATATTTAAAGTACCACCAACAAATAATTTAGATCAAATTAATAATTTAAATATAAAAACCTCTAGGGATCGATGTTGCTATTATGCAACAAATACAGAGAACGTACACAAACTAAGAAGTTATGACTTCAAAGAAATTGTTATGCCCTGTAGTGGATTAATGCCCTGGGTATATGCAAGTCAGAGTATTAGGCCACTTGAACACAAGCGTTTCTTATTCTTTGACAGTTCACCACTAAGTGTTAGTGTATATAAAGATATGTGTGCTACCTGGGATGGCAGAGATTATCCCACATGGTTAAGAAGTTATGTTGGTAGTGATATATTTAACCAAGCTCTATTTAGACAATTAAAAAATATAGATGATTACTGGATTCAAGTACAGGAACAAGTCCACGAAGCATGTGGATATACATTCTGGGAAGTCTGGCAATCAAGTTTATCCGGCAGATATACACCTATTATAATACATGGTGATATAATGGACACTAGTATTCTAACACGTTTAAAAGTTGCTAATAGAAGAGATACATTAGTATCATTTAGTAATATAATAGATTACGTTCCTTCTGCATTTTTAAATAGTAAAGAGGATATGAGAACCAGAGAAATTAAATTAAATAAATATCTTGAGGACAAATTACCTCTGGTTCAAATAATTCAAGCAGACAAAAAAAGAAGCACAGTTACTGATACTATGTTTCCATGGAGACAATAGATGGAAAGAACATTATTAGATGGTACCGTGGTGCCGGAACTAGAAGAATCTACAGAGTTATGTATTAGAACACGGTGTCCAAACAAATATAAGTTAGTAGATATGGAAACAGGTGAAGAATATATTGGTAACCTCCCCCAAGATACTAAATGGAATTGGAGAAAAATATGATCAACCCTATTAAATGGATTAAGCAGAAAATTGCTGATTACAAATACAAGAAGAGACTCAAAGCCAAGTTAAAGAAGCTGGCTGAACAAGATCCCTACATTTACGACTAGAGGAAAAACTAATGAAAATATTAATTTGTGGACCAGAAGGCAGTGGTAAAACTACACTAGCAAAACCATTTGCAGAATTAATTGGAGGCGTGTATATAAACAAAGACAGTTATCAAAAGGAACTACGTGGCTATGTTGACGGCATTGTTGCTTCAGGCAAGACAGTAGTAATTGATAAACGTTGTAATACAAACGAAGCAGTTCAGTACTTGGATCCCGATTATGTTGTATGGTTAGACATGCGTACATTAAAAACTGAACGTCCTTACAAAGTGGACTATCATGTAGCAAAATGGTTTAACGACACACATATTGAACTTATGGAAGTTGTATCAAACTTTATGGAACGTAAAGCAAAGAGTGAAGAAGGAATGGGATCCATAACCTACTCAGACATGAAGCACGAAGATTGGCCAGAAGGTTAAGACTTTAAGTACGCATACATTAGGTATTTTCCTTATAAATACAGATAAGGAGAGAACCATGAAACTTTTATCAGTATTATTAGTGACTATTATGTATTGTTTACCTCAAGCCGCGGCCAGTGAGTTGGGTTGGAGTTTCAAAAGTCCTGCCTTTGTTTATGGTAACGGATATAGTCAACATGTACTGAGTGTCGAACAACTACAATTTAATCGTGCAAAAGATGTAGAAGATGAAAAAATTGCAGAAGCAGCCAGGATTGCTCGTGCATTATCCAATACAACTCTTAATAAGTTTATCAAAAATGTTGAATCAAGAATATATGCTACACTATCTAAACAAATGGTTGACGCCATGTTTGCGGAGTGTGGTTCCAGTTGTGCCTCAAGTGGTACAGCAGAAATAGAAGGTGCTCAAATAAGTTGGTCTAAGGATGCAACAACAGGTGAAATAACACTAACTGTTGTGGGTGCAGACGGCACAACTGAAATAAAAATCCCTGGCTCAGGGGAGTTTAATTTTTAATATGAAAAGCCTATCAGTACTGTTATTAATCCTATTAATGGGAGGTTGTGGTTCAACCACTAAAAAAAGTTTAGAAATATATCAGGATGCTGGTCCTCCCACACTACAGATATCACCTATAAATGAACGTATGAAAGGTGTACCTGAGCTTGATGGTAAAAAGATAACAATAGCAGTATATACTTTTACAGATAAAACTGGGCAGAGAAAGCCAAGTGATACTATGAGTAATCTAAGTTCAGCTGTTACACAAGGCAGTGAAGTATGGGTTATTAAGGCACTTGCTGATGTTGGCAATAGCACATGGTTTGAAGTTGTTGAACGTGTTGGTATGGATAATCTAATTAAAGAACGACAACTTATACGACAGACAAGAGAAGTATATGAGAAAGAGTTACCCAACGGCCCAACACCATTAAAGCCTATGCGATTTGCAGGACTTATATTAGAGGGTGGTATTGTTGGTTATGATAGTAATATAGCAATAGGTGGAACAGGCGCTCGTTACCTAGGCATAGGAGCACAGACAGAATACCGTGTTGACAATGTAACTATTGTAATGAGAATTGTAAGTGTTAGTACTGGCAAAGTGTTAATGAGTGTTGCAACACAGAAAACTATTGCAAGTTCAAGAGAAGGTGCTAATATATTCAAGTTCCTAGACTTGGGAACAAAACTACTGGAAACAGAAACAGGGTACAGCGTTAACGAACCAGTTAACTACGCTGTTAGATCTGCTATTGAACAGGGTGTTATTGAATTAATATATGAGGGTGTAAGGAAGGAAATGTGGAAGTTTAAAACCACCAAAAAGGAAATAATCAAACCTGTAAAAAGGCTATCCAAAAAGATTAATCAAAAACCAACCGGCGAAGTTAAAGTTCTAAAAGGCAGAAAAGATGGCACTGACTTACCTACTATTACATATACTGCTAAGAAAATAGTATGGACTGGTAAATTACCCAAGCCTCGTCCACTAAAAGAAGTCGATGCATTGGCAAAATGGCCCAATCATAATCTAAAATGTGATAAGACTACTAAGCGATGTCTACCGGCTGAAAAGATAATAATCAACCATATCCCTCACCCATAATTATTTAATATTGTACTTCTTCATCTTTTGTATGAGAGTAACTCTACCGATGTTGAGCATCTTGGCAGCATGAGATTGATTACCCTTGCTACTGTCGAGTGCCTCATTGATTCGAGATACCTCTAACTGTTTAAGTTCTGTATTAAGATCCAATCCATTAAATGAATCTTTAGGCCACATTTCCTCAAACATATCATGGAAGAAGGTGTTTTCTTCTACTGTTCCCATACCTGTATTTAGTGAAACTATTTTCACCGAAATATGCTTATAAGTGTAATAATATTTACACCTTTGCATAAATACTAGTAGCAGTTAATAATTCGAAATTGCTAATAAATAGTTATACGAACCTTATAACTTTGGAACCGGGGGGAGCCAAAATATGAAAATAATTACCGCTGCTATAGCATTTATAGTGGCCATTTTTTTGCTAACATGTCAGTGTTTTGCAAATGACATATATATTCAACAAGTGGGCGATACACTTGACTTGGATATCGTACAGGATGGTCAGAATAACGTAATAGGTACAACAGGGCAAGATGTAGTATTAACTGGTGCCAATATGACGTTTAACATCACACAGACTGGCAACACCAATACAATTGCGGCACAGATCCTCGGTAGTACATATACAGGTACATGGGTATTTACTGGTAGCAGTAACACAGTTGATCTAAAGTGTAGCTCATCAGCAACAGGTGATTGTGATAACGTAACTCTCAATATAGCAGGAACAGGATCAACACAGGACTATACAATTAAAATTGGTGAAGTTGCTGACGCTAGTGCTTCAGAAGTTACATTTAGTGTAACAGATGATGGCACAGTAATAACAACAGATATTGATGGAAAATCAGCAAAAGTTAATGTTACTATTAACAAAAACTCTTCAGTAGCATCAGGTGTTAACAATCTTGATATTAATCTTACTGGTGATGGTGATGTTGCTGGACATGAGATACAGTTAGACACAAAAGGCAGAGGTAATACTATTGTAATCAATCAAAGTGGAATCAATGACAACAAGGTGGATCTTCATACAAATGGAGATGGCGGTAACGTTAACATAACACAGAGCGATTAGATGATTAAACTTTTAATTGCCTTATTACTAATAACAACATCAGTATCTGCTCAGGTTGCGAACGGTGTCGGTGATATAGGTAAGATAAAAGGGTCAGGAGCACTAGAGCGTGGTAAAGAAGTTATCGTTGCTGAAAAAGGCGTAGCAGTACAAATGCAGGATACGGCTGTCACAGCAAGAGCAAGTATGCGTATCGACTTTATAGATGAAACTCGTGTGGACATAACTGCACATAGTAGATTGCTTATAGATGATTTTGTATATGATCCAGCAAATGATGTAGGCAGTTTAAGTATAAAGGCTACATTAGGTACAGTACGTTATGCTAGTGGGCAAATTGCTAAAAAATATAAACAGAATGTAAAGATTCGAACTCCGAGTGCAACCATAGGTGTTCGTGGAACTGACTTTATTATGGTTGTCGACGAACTAGGCGGCTCAATGATTACTCTTCTCCCAAGCTGTGATACAGCGGGCGCCTGCTTCGTCGGTGAAATTAAAGTCGAAACTGATGCTGGGTTTGTTATTATGAACCAAGCGTTCCAAACAACAGTAACAAAACATTCAATGCGTAGACCAAGTCCACCTCTTGTGATTGACTTAGATGAGGATCAGTTGAATAGTTTGTTAATATTGCGTAAACATAATCCTTATGTAGATGAACAGCGTGAGGAGTTCCTAAGGCAGAGAAAAATGGCAGACTTTCTGGGTATTGACTTCCTGCAATTTGATGGTTTAGATAGTGATGCACTGGTGGATAGCATTGAAAATATCTGGGTTACAGCTCTTGATGAGACAGATCAGATGTTGGCTGACATGTTGTATGATATGTTGGATGAACTTAACAAGGCTTTAATGGCTTTGTTTATGGATGAACTTAGTTTACAAAATAGAAGTATGCTAAAACAAGAAGGCAATGTATATGGATATGATCCAAAATCAGGAATTACGTTAAATAAGGAAGATCCCAATTGGGTTTGGATAAGAAACGATTATGATGAAGGCGGGCGTATACGATTAAGATTGTATATGGACCATGGATATAGATTAGATATAAAGCAAGGTGATTATGAATTATACAACTACAGGCTTGGCAACGGCACTGACAATAGTATTAACATTACTCAAGTCAACTAGTTTTGCTAACGATCTTTATGTAAATCAAGTAGGTGACAGTTTGACTCTAACTGTAACTCAGGATGGAGAAAATAATTCAGTAAGGAGTTTGAATACAACTAGTGGCAATGCCCAACTCAGTGGTGCTAATAAAACTTTTACAATAACACAGCAAGGTAACAGTAATAGAGCAGGTGTCTGGACAAACGGTACTACTCAGGTAATGACTCTTACACAGGAAGGTAATTCTAATGTAAGTAAGTTGGACAATCACGGAAACAATAATAATATGTCTGTTGTTATTGACGGCAACAATAATTCTACACATACTGAAATAGGTAATGGTGGCGATATCAATAATCAAATTGCAGTAACAATAGACAATGGTGATAGTAATGCAGTATATACTGAAGTACAAAACGGCAGTACAAATAGTATAGATGTACAAATACATGAACAAAGCAACAACATCAGTAGAGTTACAGTAAATGGCTCCAGCAATAGTATTAAAGCATACCAAGGCAAGCACGAAGATGGCTCAGTAGATTCTGATGAAACTGGCGACAATGATGTGTATTGGATTGTTAGCGGTAGTAACAATAATCTTGCAAGTTATCAAACAGATGACAACAATAATGGTGGACAGCATATTGCAAACTATGTAACAGGTAGTAGCAATGATGTAAAACATACACAGCGTGGAGCAGGTGATCATAAAGGATTCGTAGAAATTACTGGTGATAACAATAATGTTGAAGTATTACAAAGAGGCAACAGCAATGTGCAATTTGCAGATATAGTTTTAGATGACGGACACAATGTAAATGTTTTCCAACGTTACGGATCACATACAACTAATATTGATTTAACAAATGCAGGCGGTGGTTACACATTAGATTTAGATCAAACGGCAAACACAAATCAAACTTACAGTATCACAGGTACATGCACAACCTCAAGTGGCTGTGGACTAACAATTAATCAGTTTTAACCGGTATATAAACGTTTTTAACCTATAAGCAATAAATAGCAGTGGGGGAAGAACAAATATGATAGATCCAATTAGTGCGATTGCGATCGCAACAACGGCGTTTAATACAATAAAAAAAGGCTTTTCCGTTGGCCGAGACATCGAGTCTATGTACTCTGATGTAGGAAGATGGATGGGTGCAGTCTCAGATATTGACCAAGCATCTAAAATGAATAAGAAACCACCATTGTTTAAAAAGATATTTGCCGGCTCTTCTATTGAGGAAGAAGCTATGAATATTTTTGCGGCTCAGAAAAAAGCTGAGGCAATGGAGCAAGAACTTAGAACATATGTTAACATGGTTCACGGTCCAAGTAGTTGGAACGAAATCGTTGCACTTCAGGCTAAGATTCGTAAGGATAGACAAAAGGCAATTTATGCCCAAGCAGAACGTCAACGAGAGATACTAAACGTCATAGGTATAGTCCTATTAGTAGGATTAATTGGTGCCGTGCTTGTAGGAGGCGTTATGATGGCAGTTGATGTGTTCGGACATCCGAGAACTTGGTAAATGACACAGTTCGTATATGGTGACCTAATACTTGATCTTAGTAATTCTAATAAGGCATGCCTGTATAAAGACGACAAACTAATCTTTATGGGAGATGGTTACAAGGCAATACTACAACTTATAAGGCTTAGCAATGATGCTCCTGAAGTTAAAGAAAAGTTCAGAGCACAACTTGAGATGAGAGAGAAGCCTAAATTTAAAAGCAATGATCTAGATGCTTTAAGAAAAGAAGCTCTACTAGAGGAAGAAAAACGCAAATTAGAAATGCTCAAGAAGCCATTATCCAAACGTGCTGGAAAGAAAACATATGATAGGAGACTAATTTGATTCATATCATACTATCAATATTCATGTTAATGTTAATGGCAACTCCAGTCTATCCATCCGGTAAGAACTATGGTGCAACTAAACAATATAGTCGTGAACAACAAATAAGACGTGGTGAGAGAATAGTTGTTCCACATACAACAGGCAGACTTGCTTGGAGGAAGATATTAAAAGGATCTCTTGTATGCATTTATGTTGGTGCTGGAAAAACAAACGAAACTATCTTTACTGGTAAGACTGACAAATGTATGGGAACAATGCAAATACCCTATGAACCAGATGAGAATTTTAATTTAAAAGAAGCAATACAAAAACTAATAGAGGGTGCTGAATGATGCACGCCTTTCTACTAATGGTATACTTGGGTCAAAAGGTAGTGTCTCAAGATATGTATTTTTATGATATTGACGAATGCAAATACTTTGCTGAACGTATGACTAATCAACCAGCAGTTCCTAATCGTGTTGCTGGAGAAGGTGTACCAAAAACTAGAAAGTATATTGCAGTTTGTGAACCTCGTCGAGTTGATCCAGCAAAAACTAAGATTTACTAATAACCGCTAAATAGTAGTACATAATATAAACCGGGGGGAGATAATTATGAACACAAACGAATATGATGTCAAAGTAATTAAAGTCGTTGACGGCGACACAGTAGATGTAGACATTGATCTAGGATTTGGAGTAACACTAACTGATGAAAGAGTTAGAATCATGGGTATTGATACACCAGAATCAAGAACAAGTGATAAAGTAGAAGACTTGTTTGGCGAGGCCGCTAAAGCAAGACTTAAAGAGCTTATGATTAATGGCGGTAAACTTATTACTACTGAAGATCGCAAAGGCGAAGATATGAAAGGCAAGTTTGGACGTATCCTCGGAGATTTTAAAGTAGACTATAACGGTGAAATGAAAAAAGTAACTGAGATTATGGAAGAAGAAGGACATTGTGTTCCTTATTTTGGTGGAAGCAAAGACGACACAGCGTCTGCACATATGGTAAACAGAACACGTTTACTTGCTGAAGGTGTTGTATCACAACAAGACTATGATGCTGCCGTCGAAAAAATGAAGTGATAAGTACTTACATAATCTAAAGGAAAGACTATGCTACCATTCAGAAGATCGGATACTGTTGAGTTAGAGATAACCAGCAAATGTACTCTAGCCTGCTCGCAATGTCCTAGAGTTAAGCAAAAAAACGACAAAGCTAGTTGGGATAATGGTAACATAGATACTGATGTAGTAATCCAAGCAATCGATGATAAGATAAAAAAGATAATCGTATGTGGTGCATATGGTGATGCAATGTACCATCCTGAAATAGACAAAGTCCTTGAATCACTAAGTGATAAAAAGATTCCCTACTCCATGGATACAAATGGTAGTTATATTAAAGATGCAGTATGGGAACGTGTTGCACCTCATATCTCTACAAGAGATGAATGGGTTTTTAGTGTAGATGGCACGCCAGATAATTTTACAACATACAGAGTAAATGGTCACTGGCCAAGTATTGAAAGTGGAATGCGTATCCTAGCTGACTATGGTTGCCAGATTCGCTGGAAATATATTGTTTTCAAGTACAATAGTTCATATGAGGATATCAAAACCGCCTATGACAAAGCATGGGAACTAGGTGTAAGATGGTTCCAACTTGTGCATACAAAACGTGCATCGCCAGGACAATATGTAGCAATGGAAGAGTTCAGTGATGCTCTAAATCAAATAGAAGACTATGTTGGTAGTATTAAAAAAGAAGATTACCCAGCAGGTACAAACAGACCACCCAAACTAAGAATTGATATCCACCCAAGAATTAGAAAAGTAACTGAACAAGCAGGTGTTGAAAAAGTTTTAAATGTAGTAAAAACATCTATAACTAACAATGGCAGAACAATGATCACAAAGTCAAGTAAAGGCGGTACATCACCAGCATATAAGAATATATCTTCTCCCGTAACAGACTACCATACTACTAAAAAGGTATATCCACAATGTGTTAATGTTAAGAACTGGGCACAGTTTATTAGTAGTGACGGTATTTACTTGCCTTGTTGTTATGTAAGAAGTGAGAAAAGTAGTCTTATAGAAGGTGCTGGTTTAACTAATGAAGATTTAGAAAGTATGAGTGTGTATAATCACAGCATAGATGAGATAGTTGTGGGCTCCGGATATCAGAAATTAATGAACAATTTTGATAATATTAGTGTATGTAAAGACAAGTGTCCTGCTAAGAACTAGATAAATACAAGATGAAATACTTAACTCACTGGGCAACGGCTCTTTTAACAGCTTTTGTCCTAATCTTTGTCCACTATACGGATAATTATGTTGTAGAAACGTTACGATTAAAAAGTTTCGATCTAATCCAACAAACAGATGAGCCAATCCATAGTAAAGATATTGCTGTGGTACAAATAGACGAAGCCGCCATAGAAAAATATGGACAGTGGCCCTGGAAACGTGATATACTTGCAGAAGTTATCTGGAAGTTACGTGAAGCAGGCGCAGGCGTTATAGTTTTGCCAATACTGTTCAGCGAGGACGACAGATTAGGTGGTGATGGTGTACTTGCAGAAGCACTAGCTGGCAATGGTATTGTTATTGCACAGACAGGAAGTACACAAGCAAATAAGAATAGTGTTCCTAGAGGGGTTGCCAAAATAGGCGACCCTCTTCCTTTCTTGTTTGAATGGCCTGGTATGTTAGGACCTATACCACTACTGGGCGATAACGCAGACGGAGTGGGCGTACTTAATACTGTACCAGAGATAGACGGTGTTGTACGCAGAGTTCCACTAATCATGCGTGTTGGAGAAGAAACGTATCCTAGTATTGCCGTCGAAGTTATTAGACTGGCAACAGGTGCTCCAAGTTATCAGATCAAAGCAAATCAGGGTGGGATAGAGAAAATCCGTGTTCCGGGCTACCCTATTATCAACACGGATCCTAACGGACAGATCTGGTTACGTTGGAACAAAACATTTGATACAGTTAGTCTAGCAGACGAAGATCAATTCTGGAGTTTGGAAGGTAAGACAGTTCTAGTTGGTATTACAGCAGAAGGACTAGGTGGAATTATTGCTTCACCTACAGGACCCAAGTACAATTATATACCAGCCGCTGTCACACTACAAACAGTACTTGATGGAGATCAAATACAAAGACCATATTGGGCATTCCTAACCGAACTTGCTGCCACGGCAATAGTTGGGTTATCAGTTATTTTACTAGCCGCCTTTGCACCCTACTGGTTAGTAGCATTATCAATTATTGCTATAGGTGGTGGATTAATATGGGCTGTTATGTATGCCTGGACAACACATTTATATCTATTAGACGCAAGTATACCCTTAATTGCACTAGTGCTGGTATCATTACATGCAGTATTCAATAGGTTTGTAAAAGAGTTTCAACTTAAACAACAAATTAAAAAGCAGTTTGAACATTATCTTGCACCAGCAATGGTTAAAAAACTGCAACAAGATCCTAGTTTATTAAAACTAGGAGGCGATACACGTGAACTAACAATTATGTTTACGGATATCCGTGGGTTTACGCCAATTAGTGAACAGTATAAGACAAACCCTCAAGGTTTGACAACACTTATTAATAGGTACATGACACCAATGACTGCTCTTGTAATGGAAAAAGAGGGTACAGTTGACAAATATATTGGAGATGCACTTATGGCTTTTTGGAATGCCCCACTGGATGTTCCTGATCAGAGAAGGCTTGCAACAGAAACAGCCATCCAAATGCTTGAACGTTTAGATTTACTGAACAAGGAGTTAGAGGATGAAGGACTTTTACCGTTACGCATTGGTATTGGGATTAATACTGGTACTGTTGTTGTTGGAAATATGGGCGGTGAGCAGCGGTTCGATTATAGCGTACTTGGTGACGCTGTTAATCTTGCTGCTCGTCTCGAAGGTCAGTCTAAAGCATATGGACTAACATTCCTAATAGGCGAAGATAGTTTAGATATGACTTTGGATTTTGATTATATTGAATTGGATTTAATTGCTGTTAAAGGTAAGACAGAAGGTATACGAATCTTTACTGTATTAATGGAAGACATAGAAGATGAGCAATGGAAGTTATGGCATGATGAAATGCTAATAGAATATCGCAATGGTAATTTTGATCTTGCAATTACAGAGATCAAAAAGTTACAAAAAGACGGCCCACCTACATTAAATGAATACTATAATGTAATGTTAGACCGTTGTGAAGATATGATTGTTAATACTCCAGTTGATTGGGACGGAGTTTATGTAGCTACTAGTAAATAGTTATTTTTTCTTCTTAATATCGTCTGTATCAATATCTATCTTTCGACCAGTGGCTTTTTCGTATTCTTCTTTAAATTCCAATACCATATTCAGCTTTTGAGTTAATCGTATCATATCATTATCTAACATACGAACACGATCAATCAATCCAATCAGTGTCTTATTAGCATCACCGATAACTGGTTTAACTTCAGTAGTTACCCATTTCCAAACATAGTAGACAAAGTAGCCTAGGCCCATTGCCGCAATAATTGGAAATCCATATTGGTTAATTGCATCAACCAAACTAGTTGCCATTACTTTCACCAATCTTTTTTAACCAACCATCTTCAGTTACTTGATAAATATCACCAGGTTTATATAATGATGTTTCTTTTTTTGATCCATCCTTACATAACCCCATCACTTCGCCTTCCCAGTCTCCTTCAACTTTAAAGGCATCTCCGGCTTGAAATATATTATAATCAACCCACATCATGATTCGATTTCCTCACCCTGGGTTATGTTTTGTTGCATGATATCATCATACAAGTTTCCTTTGAATGATAGGTAACCATTATAGTTAACTTCAAATTGGTCTCCGGGTTTAAATATTCCTTGATCTATTGGATCATGCTTGTCGTCTGGATCTGCTTGATTTACTAATCTAAAACCATCCGGTAACTTAATAATATCGTAGTCTTTTAGGTACATGTGTTTCTCCTTAGTCTCGACGTGCGTCCTCTTTTCCTTCGTTGGCCGCTATACGATCTACATTGGGCTTTACGTTTAGAGCGTAACTCATCAATGTATCTATTTTTACCAAATCATTGTTCATAGTTTGTACTCTGTTATCCAATGCGTTGATAATTGCTTTGAGTCCCATTACACTACCTGTAACAGAACCTAATATAAATTTTAGTGTGGTAAAAACAAAGATACCAGATGCTATCGCACCAGCTATCGGAAATCCTACTTCACCAACTAATCTTAAAAACTCCATTTTATCCCCCCGGACTATAATACTATTTATTAAATACTAACATAAATAATAGTATGAAAAGAATGTTAATATTAACCGGCCCGCAAGGCAGTGGCAACCATCTATTCAGCAAAATATTTGCACTACATGAAAAAGTATTTGGATGGAAAACTCTATTGAATACATATTGGGAAGGACATCATTATGAACCTTTTAATAAGTGTTGGAGAGATCCTAAAGAACTGCACCTATTTGATTGGACGCAGTCAGATCACTATGTAACTAGTATCAGTTGTCCATATTTCAAAGACGGTTTACCACAAGTACCTCCTTATCTTCAATTCATAGAAACTTCTTCACTTCACTGTGAGATTGACGTTGTTATAATAGGTAGAGATACAACCATACTGGAGATGCAACAAAAACGAGTAAGAGGTATGGAAACTACAGGATTCTTCCTAGAGCAATTAGAAGATATATATTCAGCACAGACTAATGTAAGTTTTATAAGTCAGGAACTGTTATATCTATATAAGGGAATGTATTTGCAAAAAGTAGCAGACGACTTAGACTTTCCTATTGCATTTTGGGATCCAGAAATTGAAGTTATATTGGAAAAAGATGCTAACAGAAAGTATGTTAAAACTGCAGATGAATATTGGTTAGACTTTGAAGTACAAAAAGAAATTAAAGACAGTAAAGATAATTAACGTTTAATATGTTGAAATGGATAACCAATCATTTCTTCGTACATATCCAACCACAAATCTTCATAGTCTTGTCCCCATACGCCATTCCAAGGACCACCATTAGTAAAATGTAATGCTCTAATACCCTTAACATTAGACTCGTATTCACCTACGAGCCAATTCCATAATAACATTACTTCGCCTATCTGATCATCACGACACCATTCAAACCTATGTAACCATTTTGGACTTTTGTTACTAACACTAAGTGGATGTAGTTGTTTACAACTAGGGTGTTCGTTGTTAAACACTATTAGACTACTCCAATTTTTACGAGGAAAAGTTAATTGAGGTTGGCCTCGGAACTTCTTGTCTGACTTGGGTATATAGTCATGATGCTTACATACAAATACAGCTCTATTTTTTGAGATCATTGAGTTTTCTATATGATCCAACATACTTGTTATGTCATGACGAAATAAAAAATCACTATCTACAAACACACTCCAACCGGTATAGTCTTCCAAATATGGTATTAGGAAACGTGTATAAGTAAACTCTGTACTAGCAGGATCGCCAGTAGGTCTAAAGTATAAATTATTCTCTCTAAGTTCATCTTGTTTTAGATGTATGACGTCAACAGGGTAACGTGCATATTTATGAATACTATATTCACAAACCTCACTTGCTTCTTTTTGTTTGCTATCCCATCCTATATAAATTTTCATTCTTTTTCCATCTCTTTATTGACTCCGCCTGTGAGTACTTATACATGGTCTTGCATTACTAAAATGAAGACTACGATTACTGTCATATTTATGATTTGTATCCTGTAAACTTTCTGGAAAGTTATAGAACTTTTCTGGATACCATAAGTTATTATACTGTATAAACTTAAAATCTCCTAGATAAAAATTGTCCTTTTCGAATCTAATTTCATTAAAGATACTTTTGTCTTTGAACATTCCCATCCTGTGTACACCATCTCTATAACTTAAATGTGGTAGCTCTAGTTTAAAGTCTGGATGTTTGATCTTCTGTAATTTGACACATGCCTTGTGAGCACCAGTGGCAAATGGGCTAAAGTGATTATTTCCACTAACATCAACGCCTGACTTTGTTAGGGTGACATCACAATATTCAAGTTCAAATGTATCATGTCTAATTTGTGGAAACATATCACAAAATTCTTCGGGTGTATCAACTTCAGTATAGGGTGCTGTCCAATGCCAGGGAGTCTGATCTAGTTCAGGATACCATATATAGAAACAACGTATAGTATCCATTGGTTGTAGGAATGAAATAATAAACTTCTTATCACTTCCTGGATGGCTCTGATATCCTCTACCACTTGTATATAATTGTATAGGTGCTTCCTGCCCGTTAATTTTAATGTCTTTACTTAACCACAGTAATTTAAACAATTGATAACAGAGATAGATATCAGTATTACCTGTCCATTCTCTAGGCATACTTTTATTAATAAAATATTCTATTATAGACGGATCCATGTTACGAAATCTTTCTATCTTCTCAGACAATAAACGTATCATATCTCCATGTGTCTTACTTTTCGGATCGGCATCGAACAGTGAACGTAATTGTTTACCACTTGATTCAAATTTTACTACTTTTGCTCTACTAGTTCGATTGATCCAATCATAAAACTTATGTAGTGCCTCTAAGTTTTTAGAGTTAATGCTTGACAAATACATGGGAATCCTATATAATAGATAGTATAAATATATTTATATATCCCAAGGACACTCAAATATGCTAGACGTTTTTATGCTTACCTTTGGTGAGCCAGACGCAGATGCAAACTTCTCAACATTACAAGAAGTGGCGCCTCATGCACAACGCATTGATGGTATAGAAGGTTTGTTAAATGCACATAAAGCCTGTGCAGAAGCCTCCAAGACACAATATTTTTATGTATGTGATGCAGACTGTGTACTACAACCGAACTTTACATTTAAGTTTCAACCAGATCATAGAAAAGAAGCATACCCAGGTGTGCCGGAAACAGAATGTGTTTTTACATATCGTAGCCATAATCCTATTAATGATTTAATATATGGTTATGGTGCTGTTAAGTTGTTCCCCAAAAAGAATCTATTACAAGTAGACGAATTTAAAGTTGATATGACTACGAGCATTGGTGCAAAGTTTAAGCCTATGTTTGAGATAAGTAATATTACACAGTTTAACACAGATCCTTTCAATAGTTGGAGAAGTGCCTTTCGTGAATGTACTAAGTTATCAAGTAATATTATAGATCATAATAAACAAGTTGATGACGCATATAGATTAGAAGTATGGTGTACTCGTGGAGACAATCGTAAATACGGAGAGTATGCAGTATTAGGAGCACAACAAGGGCGTGACTTTGGAACACATTATAAAGGTAATACTGAAGCCCTAAGAAAAATAAACGATTGGAACTGGTTACAGGAGCAATTTAATGGAGCTATCTGAATTTCAAAAAGAATACCATTGGATGTATGGACTAGGTGAATACTTTAATCACAAGGGTCCTGACTACGAAAAACGTTGGGATAATATACATAAAGCCCTATTTCAAAACAATTGGTATAGAAAAAGAGATATACTAATGGAACTTATTGCTATGGATAATAGCAATCCGACACATGTTAAGTCATGGATTAATTTACTTGCACATGAACATCTACCGGAAATTCAAATAAAGCCTCAATTAGTGGTAACATTAATGAGAAAACTTATGCATGAAGATCCAATGTTAGTTAGTATGGCTAGGTTTATTAACCACTTTACTAGTGATGACGATACTCAGGCGGCTCATTTACCAGATCTAAATGACTTCCTAAGTAAAGGACAAGTACAAAGCAAACTGTGGATGGCTGATGCACTCAAAGATATATTTGATGAAGACGTGGGTAATGTAGTATTTTATGGTGGCTGGTATAACTTTTTTGCACACTTCCTATTCGAACACTTTAATGTCGATAACTGTTATAGTCTAGATCTGAATATGGAAACTGTTGAATCCAGTAAAAAGTTATATCAACATGAACATTCAAAAGGAAAGTTTCATCCTTACCATGCAGATGTTACTAAAATTGCATGGAAGAATAATATGATGAACTTTAATGATTTAGCACCCAAAGAAGAAAAAGAAGATTACAAACAGTCAGACAAGTATGACTTCAATGACATTCCTATTAACCTAGTTGTCAATACAAGTTGCGAACATATGGATGACAGTTGGTATGAGAACTTGCCAAAAGGTAAAGTAGTAGTGTTGCACACAAATGATTACTTTAGTAATCCACAACATATGAATTGTTGTGAAGATGTGGAGGCGGCTAAAGTAAAGTATCCTATGTCAGAGATATATTACGAAGGTAAACTAGATACACATTTATATAATAGGTTTATGCTAATCGGAAAGAAATAATGGCCAAATGGTTTAGCTCAGACGAGTACTTAATTTATGAGACAATGGATTTTACTAATATAAAAGAAGGACCTTTTGCTACATACGATGCAATTGCAAATATAGCCAGTCAGCTTTCACAGAATGGATTAAATAAGGGAGTAGATTGGGAACTAACAGAAGTTGGCATTAATACAGATGCTCAACAGGAAATACAAATAGAGTTTAGACGAAGCGAAGATGCTATGCTAATTAAAATAAAAGGACTAGAAAAAGTTCGTGGATGAAGAAGTTGAAATGACAATGCCTGAATTTGATGAGTACTTGGATACTCTAAAAGTTCGTGAGCTACAGAGGGAGGCGGCTAGAGCAATTAGTGTAATCCCTGCTGACAATGACAGCATCTATAAGTTTAACAAAGTTGCCTATCACAATAGTCACCTGTGGTATAAAGCAGTGATTAAATACTATGTAATGGAGTTTGGTGGAATGCCAAGTGAGATAGGTCCAGGCTCTGAAGTTGTATTTGTGGTAGATGACTAATGTATAATTATGAAGATATAAGAGAAGTTCATTTGGAAGTTACACAACGTTGTAATGCGGCCTGTCCTATGTGTGATCGTAATGAGAATGGTGGTGCAGTTAACCAACACATTCGTGGCAATGAGAAAGAACTAAGGATTGAAGATATAAAGCAGATGTTCCCTCCTCATTTTATTGAACAACTAGGCACTATGTACATGTGTGGTAACTTGGGAGATCCTATTAGTGCCAGAGATACATTGGAAATATTTAAGTATTTTAGAAAACATAATAGTCAAATGTGGTTAAGCATGAATACAAATGCAGGAGCCAAGAGTGCTGAGTGGTGGGGCGATGTAGCTAGAGCCATTGGTAGAATGGGTTGTGTTATTTTTAGTGTAGATGGACTTGAGAAAACTAATCATTTGTATAGACAGAATGTTAAGTGGGAATTCGTAGAACGTAATATGAAAGCCTTTATAGCCGCCGGTGGCAGAGCTAGATGGGATTATTTAATATTTGAACATTCAGAATGTGATGTAGAACGTGCTGAACAACTTGCTAAAGAATGGGGTTGCGAACGTTTTATGAAGAAGAAAACTGGTAGATTCTTTAGTAGTGCTAAGAACAAAGGCAAAGAAACACACCAAGCAGTGAATCGTAAAGGTGTACAAACAACTACACTAGCAAAGCCTAAGAAGAAAGAACATCTAAATAGAGCTATAGAAAAAGAAAAAGAGATAGAGAAAACATACGGAAGTATGATGGAATATTACAATAAGTGTGATATTGTATGTAAAGTAACTAAGAACAAAAGTATATTCGTGACAGCAGAAGGCTTAATTATGCCGTGTTGTTGGACAGCCGGGCGTATGTATAAATGGTGGCAACCCGATCCTAAAGTAGAACAGGTATGGGACTTCATCGACAGAGCAGGCGGCAAAGAAGGAATCAGTGCTAAGATACATGGCATTGCAGGCGTTTTCGACAGTGGCATTATGCAAGACATTCAGCATAGTTGGAAACTAAATTCAATCAAAGAGGGCAAATTGGGTGTCTGCTCTCAAAAATGTGGGACAGAATTTGATCCATTTGCTGAACAGTTTAAATAAAAGTGCATTTTTATTGCCTTTTAAGCAGATAATGGTTGACAAAGTCTAAATAACATCATATACTAAAACATAATACAAATTTAAAGGAGAACTCTAACATGAGTGCAACTAAAGACGTTATTCAAGATATCGTTAAAATGACAGCCGGTCTTGGCTTCATTAACGCAGTAAAAGTAACAGGTAATGATACCGAAACTACACTAGACGCTATGGATACAGAAAGAACTGTTATCCTTAAGGCAAAACTACATAATACACTTCCTGAGTTTGCAGGTGAGTTTGGATTAGGTAACTTGGGCTTTTTATCCGGTGTTAGTGCATTGCCTAACTACAAGGAAGATAGTGCAACTATTGACGTTGTAAGTAGAGAACGTAATGGTGTAAGTTCACCAGATCATCTAATGTTTAAGGACGCAGAAGGAAATACTGACCAGTATAGATTTATGTCCAAAGAGATTATTGATCAGAACTTACAAACTGTTAAGTTTAAAGGTACAGAGTGGGACGTTACTTTCGAACCTACTAAGGCAAAGGTAGCTGAACTACAAGCAGTAGCAGGTATCTATGGTGGTATTGAGCCTAACTTTACAGTTAAAACTCTAGATGGTAATCTAGAAATTACTGTTGGCGCCGCTGATGGTTCGTTTACAGGTAAACGTACATTCGCACAAAATGTAGATGGTGAACTTAACGAAGGTTATGCATGGCCACTTAATCAGGTACTAGCAATTCTAAAACTTGGAATGACAGGTACATGTGTATTCCAAATTAGTAAACGTGGTGCATTGCAAATTAGTATTGATACTGGCATTGGCAAGTATGACTATATCCTTCCAGCTCTAACGGTGTAATTAATGGCTAATAAAATTAACTTAACAGAACGTAATAAAGACTATTCAATATTCTTACCGAGTATTAGTAGTTTTTATGATCGTACTTTAAGTAGGTACAGACAGGATGGAGATAACTTCTTTCCTCCTGAACGTATTCCTGAAGGCTTTGAAAATGGTTTAGAAGGATGTGATTTCCTAAAAACTGATGCATACTACCAGTATAAATGGGGATTGTATTCGGCAGGTCATGCTCAACTGGATCTTAAAAAAGCTAATGATCATGATAGTATGGTACAGAAACGTGAAAGAGATAAAACTTTTATCCTAGGCGATTCAGGTGGGTTTCAGATTATTAAAGGTGTTATCCAATGTGATTGGGATAACTTTAAAACAGATGATAGCCTACGTCATACTATTTTAAACTGGTTGGAACATACGGCAGACTATAGTATGATACTTGATATTCCTACTATGGCGGCTAGTGAACCTTATAAACAAAAGACAGGTATACAAAACTTCGGTGAGTGTTTAGATTATACACTTCATAACTGTAATTGGTTTGTAAAGAACAGACAGGGTAAAACAAAATATCTAAATGTTCTACAAGGTCGTAACAAGAATGAAGCTGATACATGGATTGATGCAGTAAAGCATTTACCTTTTGAAGGTTATGCATTTGGTGGTGCTACTAAGTATGATCTCAATATTATGTTACATCACTTACTAAAGTTGAGAGATGAAAAGAAACTAGATCAAGGCGTATGTGATGTATTACACTTCCTAGGTACAAGTAAACTAGACTGGGCGGTAGCACTAACGGCAGTACAAAGAGCATTAAGAGAAACAGTTAATCCTGATATACAAGTTATGTTTGACTGTGCAAGTCCATTTATTGCGACAGCAAAAGGACAAATGTACACACAACACGTTCATAAAAATGATCGATTTGGTTATGTAATGGATAGTGCAACAGATGATAAACGTCTAGCAGGAAGTAATATACAGTTTCCATGGTCAAGTCCTGTAGGTGATAGACTTAAAATGAAAGACATATGTTGGTATAAGCCAGGTATGTTAAACAAAATTGGTAAAGAAGGCAAAACAAGTTGGGATAGTTTAACTTATTTCTTATTGATGTCGCACAACGTTTACCAACACATTGAATCAGTACAAAGAGCTAACGAATTAACTGATGCTGCCAACATGATAAATACAGTTAACCACAAGCATTGGCGTAAATTAAAGAGTGCTAGTAAAGAAGAACAATTCTCACCATGGGTGCCTAGAAACATTCTGTATATTACACAGTTTATTGATCAATTATTTAAAAGTGAAACTCCTTATCAGATGTTACAAGAAGCGGCTCCAATGTTAGCAGACTTTAATGGTAAGAAGAGTTTGGCATCAAGTGCCGATAGTTTCAGCAGTTTGTTTGAAACAGAAGAAGTGCAAAGTGATGTGATTGGTGAATTCAGTACAGAGCAAGAAGACGAAGCAGAGGAGTTTCTGCAAGAAGTTTCATAGGAGGAACATATGTCAATAGATAGTTTAAAAAACCATTTGAAGGCAATAGAAACCAAACACCGTAACATTGATACGATTGTTAATGAAATGACTAAGGCTTTAACATGTGATGACCGCAAGTTAAAGAAACTAAAAACAGAAAAACTTAACTTAAAACAACAGATGATAAGGATCTCAAATGAGATACAACAAACTACTTGACAACAGTATTGTTTGTTGCTATACTAACAAATGTAGAAGGAGAATAACATGGCTACAAAAAAGATCAGACTAACAGATGTAGACGCAGAAACAGAGGTTCCTGCAGTTACTTCAGCACCAGTAGAACTTGATAGTGCTTTCTGGCAGAAATATGCCGAGGCAATTGATTGGAAACTTTGGGAAATTTTAAAACTACTTAGAGCACAAGCAGAAAAAGATAAGGAATAGTAATGACTATTGAAATATCACAACGTCAGATTTGGGTAACATTTCAGAAAGAGGGTATACACTTATACCCTGCCGCAATTAATGATCCAGCACTGGCAACCGGTGGAGCCGATGATGTAAGTTTTCTAGGATATGCACACAGACATATCTTCCACTTTAGAGTAGCTATTGATGTCTTCCATGACGACAGGGATATTGAATTTATTCAGTTCAAACGTTGGCTGGAAAGTTTATATTCAGATGGCACAATTGAACTTAACCATAAGTCATGTGAAATGATTGCAGAAGAATTAGCACAACAGATTCACACAAAATATCCTAACCGTTCTATTACAATTACTGTTGCTGAGGATAACGAGAACGGAGCAACACTAACCTTTAATCCCACAGAGGAAAAATAAAATGTCAAATGTATTCATTGGCGGAATTTATACACTAAGAGATATTAAGTATGATCTACTTAAAATCATCGAGCCATATGATGGTGAAATGTATAATGAGAAGGAAACAGAAACAGTTACTAAATTGTTTACTGCCTTCTTAAGTGACTTGCAAAAAGCATACAAGTTACGAGAATTCCAAATAGAAGTAACTGATAAAACAAATGCAGTTACTTTTGATCTAACTATTAGGATTCATAGAGATCGTAGTCCTAAGAAGTTAAAGATACATGTGGGTCGTATGGTACACTTTAGAGATAGAGTGGCCGCATGACAATCTACATTGTAGATATTGAGGCTGTGGAGAGTCGCTATACCGCTCAGTGGAAAAAGTTTCTGCCAGAGCAAATGAAAGCACACTTGGATACAACGGAAGTTGTAGTTATAAGTGGTGGTGAAGTTCCTCAGGCTACAACGCCTGGGGCTTTTCTTAACTTTGGAGGTACAAATGTATACAAAAGTAGCCAACTTATGCAGATCGCTACTATGGTTTGTAACGGAGATATTAAAACTGGCGATTACTTTCTCTATACTGATGCTTGGAATCCTACTGTTATCCAACTCCGCTACATGGCTAGGCTTCTTGGGCTTGATATCCGCATTGGTGGCCTGTGGCATGCTGGTAGCTACGATCCTCAGGATTTTCTCGGTAGACTTATAGGAGATGAAGACTGGGTACGGAATGCAGAAGCAAGTATGTTTGACTGCTATGACGACAATTACTTTGCAACACAATTCCATGTAGACTTATTTAGAAAAAGTTTCCATGATGTAGATGAAGACAAAGTACAGATTGTTGGCTGGCCAATGGAATATTTAAAAGATGAAATTACGCCATTTGGTGGCAAGGATAAGTTTGATATGATCCTATTTCCACACAGAGTGGCACCGGAAAAACAAGTGGATATATTTAAAGATCTAGCACTACATATGCCTGACTATAGATTTGTAGTAGCACAAGAGTTTCCATTATCAAAAGAAGAATACCATAATTTACTAGCAACAAGTAGAATGGTTTTTAGTGCTAACCTACAGGAGACATTAGGAATTAGCTGGTACGAAGGTGCTTTAGTTGATACAATTCCATTTGTGCCTGATAGGCTTAGTTATAGCGAAATGGCTACACCAGAAGTATTATATCCAAGTGAATGGACAGAAGACTGGGATAGTTATATTGCGAACAGAGATAAGTTAATCGAACGTATGAGAGAAGTACTCGATTATCCAAACACACCTGAAGTCTGCAAAAACGTAGTTGATAAACTACAGGACTTCTTTAATGGAAAACAACTATACAATACAATAAAAGGAACATAGTATAATGACAAAGACTTCCGATAAAATTAAACAAAGACTTGAAGATAACAACGTTAGGTATTGGGCTAACGACAACATTGCTGATTACATCGAAGAAGGTGAGAAACAAGCATTGATTGATGAGGCAGTACCTGCCTTTGAAAACGTATTACAAAGTTTACTTATTGATACAAAAACAGATCCTAACAGTATGGATACTGCAAGGCGTATGGCAAAAATGTATATCAATGAGATTATGTCTGGTAGATATGAGCAAATGCCTAACCCTAGTAGTTTTCCTAACTACATTGAAGGTGGCTATGAAGGTATGTTGGTAGTGAGAAGTGAGCTTACAAGTTTATGTTCGCATCATCATCAGACAGTAAAAGGCGTAGCATACATTGGTATTATTGCAGGACCTAAACTATTGGGACTTAGTAAGTATTCAAGAATTGCACAATGGTGTGCAATGCGAGGCACACTACAAGAAGATCTAAATGTTATGATTGCCAATGAAATTCAGAAAGAAACTGGAACAGAACACGTTGGTGTTTATATCCAAGCAACACATGGTTGTTGTGAAAATAGAGGAATTAGAGCTCATAGTAGTTTAACACAAACAACAGTTCTACGTGGAGCATTTAAGGATGATCCATCAGTAAAGAAAGAATTTACTGACAATGTGAAACTACAACAAGAGTTTGCACAGAAAAATTAAAGGAGGAACAATATGTTCTCAAGTATTAAAAATATGTTCAAGACAATTTTTGGCGGCAATGCTGAAACTGTGGAAAGCATAGACAAAGTAGACAATCCAAATATGACTACACCTGTAGTTATTAAAGCCCCCAAGAAGCCTGCTCCCAAAAAGAAGGCGGCTCCTAAGAAAAAATCGACTGCTAAGAAAAAAGCAAAGTCGTAGATTTCCCCCCTGGTGAAGCCAGGGTAACAACTGGCTTCACCCTTTTAATTGGAGAAGAATATGAAAGACCCTGTTATACAAGATTTAGTAGACGAATTCTATCTAAACGTAGCTCAACTTAATAAGACTTGGGCTAAGTTAACAAGCAAAGGTGTATGGATTAATACACAAGTGGAAGGTGAACACACTTTTGGTTCGCTAAAAGAGATTACTGTCTTAAAGGTAGAAGAGACAGTTGATTACTCAAAAACAAGGAAAACTAAAAATGGTAAATAAGGTTCATTATACTTGGAAAGATATAGAACATATGATCCAGGTTATTAACAATCTAATGTTTATGGATGGCTGGAAGCCTGATTATGTTGTGGGATTAACACGTGGCGGGCTTGTTCCTGCTACAATCATTTCGAACATGACTAACATACCAATGTATGCACTTGATGTAAGATTTAGAGATACTGGTGGTAATTATACAGGTCCTGAGTCTAGTGGTTGGATGGCTTCAGATGCAAGAGGCGAAGGCCCTGCAGGAGTTACTGGTGATCACTACAAAAAGAACATACTTATTATTGATGATATCAATGACACTGGCAAAACTCTACAGTGGATTAAAGAAGACTGGAAAACAGATTCTTCTTGGGGAGATAATGTGAGAACTGCCTGCTTAATTGATAATGCAGTAAGTGGCTTTGATAGTTTAGATTATACTGCACTTGAAATAAACAAAGAAGAAGATCCTGTTTGGATTGTATTCCCCTGGGAAGGCGAACGAGACTATGGGTGTACCTGATAAACTTTCAGTACCGGAAATGTATGAGAATATCAGTTTACGTTTAGAGATAATAAGTGAAATAATGGATGAACTACTAGAAGAATACCCCACTGAGCGACATAGAATACCAGTTGAAACAAGAGTACAACAAAAACTTATGCTCAGAAAACTAGCAGGAGAGTGAAATGGCAAAAACATTTACTGTAGAAATATTTGGTTACGGTGCTGAAATGTGTGTCGGTAAAATTACTAAAGAACAATATGAGTTTTGGGAAGATCAAGATGAAGAGGTTACAATAAACCATGCATTTTGGGATCCTTATGAAACAGACTCAGACGATGAACACCCTAACCCAATAACTGATGATGCTGATCCACGTTTCCTGGGATACTGGCATGAATGTGATGACATAGAACATTGCAATGGTGCAATGTTTGATGGCCTAACTGTTGTTATAACAGATGAAGATGGCAAGGAAGTATATAACGAACACGATATCGAATGTGATTTTGAACACATTGATAAAGATGATCTAGAGCCTGGATACTATGTACATGGTTGGAGCTCAGAAAAAGGTGGATTCTTTACTGGTGAATTTGAAGCAGAAGAGTTTGATATAACAAAGCTAACATTCTCAGGTACAGATATATTAGGCGACCAAATGGTTGATAGTGTCATGTATAATGATGAGTATATTGATAATGAAGGTGGTGACACTAGGGGCAAAGGTAGTGGAATCGAATTCTTTGAAGTTATCTAATAGTTATCCTAGAGGTAAATTAGAGGTAATTGCAGGGCCAATGTTCGCTGGAAAGAGTAGCGAACTACTAAAACGTCTACTATTCATTGAACATAGTGGATATAAAATAATAGCTTTAAAGCCAGTAGTAGACGATAGATACGATACCAAAAGCATTGTAACTCATAACCAATTGAGTCACGATGCTATTTCTGTAATTGACTTAGAATTAGTCAAGGACAATTATACAATAAAACCATATAACTTCCATACTGTATTCATAGATGAGGTACAGTTTTTCGATACCAAAGAAGCAGTATGGTTTGTAGAAGAAGGACTTAGGGAAGGCGTAAACTTTGTATGTGCTGGTTTAGATCAGGACAGTAGAGGTGTTCCATTTGAGACAACGGCTAGACTATTAGCACTAGCTGATGAAGTTATTAAGATTACTGCTTTCTGTAATGTATGCGGACAGTCAGCAAGTAAAACACAAAGACTAAGGGATAGTGGAGGAAGAGTTGCTGTCGGCGGCGTTGGACAATATGAACCCAGATGTCATACACATTGGATAAGCAAATAACAAAAGGGAAATATAATGGATACTAAAGAACAAGATGAGTACAAACGTCAAATACAGGAATACTTTGAAAAAGGTGGCAAGATAACTTATTGTGAACCTGAAGCAAGAACGGCAGAAATAACTTACAAATTTCAACGTGGCAGAAAGAAAGCCCAACCCAAAGAGGAAGATTCCGAATGAGAATAGCAATCGGTAGTGACCATGGAGGTTACGAACTAAAACAAAAAATAAAAGAATATCTAAGTACAACTGAACATGCTTTTGTGGACTTAGGATGCACAGACGAAACCAGTGTAGACTATCCTGACTATGCAGAAAAGGTTGTACACTATGTATCACACAACGGATATGATTGTGGTGTATTGTTATGTGGCACAGGACAGGGTATGGCAATGTGTGCTAACAAACACAGAAAAATAAGAGCGGCATTGTGTACCGATATAAACATGGGAGAACTTGCACGTTCACACGGAAACTGCAATGTACTATGTATGGGTGGACGTATTACTGATCACACTCTTGCAATCGAAATACTAAAAAAGTTTATAGAAACAGAATTTGATGGTGGCAGACATCAAGACAGGATCTCAAAATTTAGTGAACATGTATTATGAACTATTGTATAGCAGTATTTGGTTGTGGCTTTGTTGGTGAAACTGTTGCTAAGTTTTTAGAAAAAAACCATGTAGAAGTTATTAGAGTTGATCCAGAGTTGTATGCAAGTAACAATCCACAACAAGCAATAGAAGAAGCAGATGGTATTATTATAGCAGTACCAACACCCAGCAATAAAGACGGAACATGTGATGATAGCATTGTGCAATCAGTAATGGAAGCAATTCCACTTGATCATAAGGTTTTACTTAAAAGCTCTGTAACGTTTGAATGTCTACGTGACTATGAGGATAATGTAGTATACAATCCAGAGTTCCTACGTGAAGCATCAGCAGAAGAAGACTTCTATCAGCAGGAACAATTTATACTTGGACATAGGAACAACAGAAAAGATGCTGAATGGTGGGAAGACTTGTTTAGTGAATGTTTTGGACATAAACTAAATACTGTATACTGTACTACGGAAGAAGCAAGTATGATAAAGTACACTCACAATGCCTTCCTAGCAACAAAGGTAGCATGGTTTCATGAACTATATGCAAATATGCCAGCTGGAATAGACTATAATAAAATAACAAAAGCTCTAGGTAATTTTAGTCGTATAGGTCCTGATATGATGAAGGCACCAAATGCACAAGGAAAACTAGGATATGGTGGAAGTTGTTTCCCTAAAGATGTTAAGGCACTAACGAAAGTTATTGATCATGACATATTAGAACAAGTTAAAAAGACAAATAGGAAACTAAATGGATAAGTTATTTTGTTTTGGATGTGATTCTAATAAATGGCCTGATATAGTAGCAAAGGGTTTAGAGTTAGAATTAGTGCATAGTCGAGGTAATACTAATAAAGAAATATGGGAACGTGTTCAGTATTACTTCTTTAACCAAAAAACTACAAAAGATCTAGTTATAATACAATGGACTTACTTGGATAATCAATCCTTAGAATGTATTACTAATACTAACTTGTTAATACATCATACAAATCTAATGCTTAACAAACATGGAATAGAAAACTATAACTTATTTGTTAGAAGTGGCTTTCCTAGAGAATTGTTTAATGATGTTCAGTTTTTAGATTGCCGTAGAGATGAATGTTCAGAACAACAACACGGACAAAATGTACTAGAAGAAATAAAAAAGGCTAAAGAAACCTTGACAATGTATGTAAATAGTAGTATAATGGAACAATAATAGTACAAAGGAATAATAAATGAAATTACGTTATAGTGAAGCATTTTATAGTGTACAAGGCGAAGGTAAATATGTGGGAGTACCTAGTGTGTTTCTGCGTACATTCGGTTGTAATTTCCGTTGTATGAACTTTGGTTTAGGCAAACAAGAACCCAGTCGTGCAGAAAAACATGCACAAGGACAAAGGTACAATCAGGAAGTAAAAGATTTAATTAATGCAGGTGTACATGAAAATACTAAAGTATTTGAAGACTTGCCAATTATACACACAGGTTGCGATACATATGCAAGTATCTATCCTGAGTTTAAACACTTTAATAGACAAGCAGAAGTTGAAGAAGTAGTAGAACATTTACTTAGTCTAACTCCTGAAGGCAGATGGACAATGGATAATGGACAAGATGTGCATCTTATCCTCACAGGCGGTGAACCGTTGTTAGCATGGCAAAAATTATATATAGAATTATTTGAACACCCACGTATGAAGGATTTAAAAAATGTTACATTTGAAACAAATACTACACAATTGCTCCACAAAGATTTCAAGGAGTACCTCAACAATCAATCAAGGATTAGAGTCACTTGGTCTTGCTCCGCAAAGCTATCAGTTTCTGGGGAGTCTGAAGCAGACTGCATTAAGCCTAATGTGGCTACTGATTATGCTAGTGTATCTGGCAGTAACATTTATCTTAAATTTGTCGTGGGCGATAGGGCTGATATTGAAGAAGCTGGTCGAGCTGTTGAGACATTCCGTATGGGAGGTCTCGAGTGTCCAGTATATTGTATGCCGCTTGGAGGACGTAGTGAAGAGTATAATCTCAACGTTCAAGAAGTCGCTGAAGTATGTATGGAACGGGGGTGGAGATTTACACCAAGACTCCACATCAGTCTCTTCGGAAATGCCTGGGGAACCTAAAATACACCCAAAAGTAGATAGAGCAAATAAGGCTCCAATTGATATGGACAAAGTTAGAAAGGCAGGTTATTAAATGACACGACAAAACGACTACATCTTCACTAGCGAAAGTGTTAGTGACGGTCATCCAGATAAAGTAGCAGATCAAATTTCAGATGCACTTGTTGATGCTGGCCTGAAAGCAGGTGACGATACAACAAGGGTAGCAGTTGAAACACTAGTTACAACCAACTACGTTGTAGTAGCTGGAGAAGTAAAAAACTTTAACGTTACAAACGATGAAGTAGAACAAATTATTAGAGATAAAGTAAAAGAAATTGGTTATGAACAGGATGGATTCCATTGGAACAAATTAACTGTTGACAATAAAACAATCAATAACCAACTACATTCACAGAGTGCTGATATTGGTTTAGGTACAGATGACTTTGGAGCAGGCGATCAGGGTATTATGTTTGGTTATGCAACTAATGAAACAGAATCATTTATGCCAGCACCTATACATTACTCACATGAGATACTTAAAAATTTAAAAGCAAAAAGAGAAGATGGCTTTGAATATATGTTGCCTGATGCTAAGAGTCAGGTAAGTATAGAATACAGTGGTGGTAAGCCCAAACGTGTTGATCAAGTTGTTATTAGTAGTCAACATACTGAAGGTTTTCAACACAGTATCAAGATGCCGTTAAAACAGGCGGCAGTAGAAGTATTGGGAGACTTAATAGATGAATTTACTATATTCCATCTTAATCCTACTGGCAATTTTGTCATTGGTGGCCCTGATGGTGACACAGGAGTTACTGGTCGTAAAATTATCGTTGATACTTATGGCGGTTTCGCTCCTCATGGTGGCGGTGCTTTTAGTGGTAAAGACCCTACTAAAGTAGATCGTTCAGCGGCATATGTAGCCCGTTGGATTGCAAAGAATGTTGTAGCAGATAATATGGCAGACTGGTGTAGTATACAACTAAGTTATGCTATCGGCATAAAAGAACCCACAAGTATCTACATTGATTCAAACGGACATAATCGCAGTATACACAAGCATATTATAGATACTATTGATTTAACACCTAAAGGTATTATTGATAGATTTGATATGTTTAATTTTAACGAATACAGTAAAAACTGTACATATGGACACTTTGGTAGCAAAGAAGTGCCGTGGGAAAAAATAGGATGGGACTCAAACAATGTTTACGAAATTAAAAAATATATTTAACTCTAAGAAGGCTGTTAAGAAAGCAGGTAAAACTGTATCTAAGGTCAGTGAAAAGGATCAAGCGACAGCAAAAGGCGAACCATATGTTAGAGTTGTTAATGTAGATCTTAATGAAGAAAATCCTAGTGATGGTTTCTTTGAACTGGAATGGAACAAAATATTCGTAGATAAACTTAGGGAAAATGGCTATAGTGGAACTACTGAAGAAGAGATTGTTGACAGTTGGTTTACACAACTCTGCCGTAACATTGGCGATGCAGACGATTATTAAAAAGTTCTTGACAACCGTGAATAACGGTGTTATTATCACAGTATAACAATAAGGGAACTAACATGGAAACCTATATACTAGTAGATACTGCTAATATGTTTATGAGAGCAAGACATGTCGTACGTGGTGATGATATGTATACTAAAATTGGTATGAGCTATCATATTATGTTTAACAGTATTAATAAAACTTGGCGTGACCAGAATGGTAGTCATGTTGTTATTTGTTTAGAAGGACGTAGTTGGCGTAAAGACTTTTACGAGCCTTATAAACGTAATAGAAAAGCAGTATTGGCGGCTAAGACAGATCGTGAACAAGAAGAAGATCAACAGTTCTGGGACGCCTTTGATGAGCTACAACATTTCTTCTTAGACAAGACTAACTGTACAGTATTACAACATGGGCAATGTGAAGCAGATGACTTTATTGCACGTTGGATACAGAATCATCCTGACGACAATCATATTATTGTTAGTAGTGATAGTGACTACTATCAGTTACTGAGTCCTAATGTTAAACAGTACAATGGTATTACACAAGAACTTATTACAACAGAAGGTATCTTTAATGACAAAGGTAAGCCTGTTATGGATAAGAAGACTAAGGAGCCTAAACAAATAGGCAATCCTGAGTGGTTATTGTTTGAGAAGTGTATACGTGGCGACAGTAGTGATAATGTGTTTAGTGCTTATCCAGGTGCTCGTAAGAAAGGCACTAAGAATAAAATAGGACTAGAAGAAGCATTTGCAGATAAAGATGCAAAAGGCTTTAACTGGAATAACTTTATGCTACAACGTTGGTTAGATCATGAGAACGTAGAGCATCGTGTACTAGATGACTACAATCGTAATATGCACCTTATAGACTTAACTGCACAACCTGAAGAAATTAAGACAGCTCTTGATGCCACAATTGTTAAACAAGTACAACGTGATAAGGTAGCACAGGTAGGTGTACACTTTATGAAGTTCTGTGGTAAACACAGTCTAGATAATATAAGTAAGAACCCAGGCGATCATGCCGTATATTTAAATGCAGGATATCAAAATGGATAATATAAACTACCAAGACGCACTTAGTGAACTCAAGCAATCAATATGTGAAGTCACATTTACTAAGGTAAATGGCGATACTCGTATAATGACTTGCACATTACAAAAAGATCTTATTCCACAAGCAATAAAGAAAGATCCACTAACTGAAACAAAAGTTCGTGAGATCAATGAGAACTTTATTAGTGTGTGGGATATTAATGCAAAGGGCTGGCGTGGTTTTCGTGTAGCCAATATAATTGCATTCAAGCAAGTTGCTGATGTATAATGCTCAAGAAGTAATCAAAGGTAAATTTTGGATTGTAAATAGTGCTTACGGAAAAGTTGGCACTCTTCGCAAGACAGATGAAGCCTATGAGTTTTTTGATCAGACTACTTGTACAAAAAAGTTGTTGGATAGTCCCGACGAGTTATTTAAATTTTCATCTACAGATAGAACTAATAAAGAAGAACAGGACGAGCTCAAAGTAAACGGCTTTCCCACTGGTTCATCCACGGCTGTGGAAGACACTCATGATGTATTACCTGTATTTAGAAAGACAGTAACATCAAAAACTCTTCACGGAGCAGGATACTATATTGTAAAATTTGAAGGCATGGGTTGGCAATGGGCGTTCGCACCCAAGCTATCGACGTTGGATAAATACACATACGAAGGTCCTTACCTCACAGAATGGGAAATGAATTTGGAACTCCGTCGCAAAAAGAGAGAACCAAATGACGAATACAATAAAATCAATAGGGACACTTTTCCTAATAGTTAGTGCGGTCAGTTTGATCAGCTACTATATTGGGATATATAACAAGCATCACCCCGACTTACAAAACCTTTCAACTAACGTTATGCTATCAACTGTTGTGGTACAAGTTACAACGGTAGATCCTGCTATGGAAAGATTAGCACGAGCTAGTGGACAAACAGGTTCTGGCTCAGGCTTCTTTGTAAAGGTTGACGATGAACATGCATGGGTTGTAACAAACCATCATGTTATAGAATCCTTCATGGCCTATCCAGACCAATTAGTAATAAATGTATTAACTGCTGATAGACCCTGGGTATACAATGCTGAGTTGATTGGTACTGATGTTTTGTCTGACATAGCAGTTTTAAAAATTAAGAAGAAGGATATGGAAGACAATTGGAAAGCATTAAAGTGGGCTGACGAAGATTCATATCTTGAAGGTGAACCTGTTTTAACAATAGGTCATGGGTTAAATTTGCAATGGACAGTAACCACAGGTATTATATCAGCTTTAGACAGAATACAATTCCAACCATTACAATTTATGATGCAACATGACGCCGTCATTAATCAAGGTAATAGTGGTGGTCCACTAGTGAACTACTCAGGTGAAGTTGTAGGTGTTAACAATATGATTATTAGTCCAACTATCAACGGCTTTGGATCAAGAAAAGGCTGGGATGGTATTGCTCTAGCGATTGCAGGCTGGCAGGCAGAAAGAGCAGTGAATAGTATATTAGATATAGGTAGAGTTGTTTATCCTAGATTTGATGGGTTTGCCATTGTCAATCCTACTATTAAGGAAGCTCAACATGTACATAATACATTAGGAGCAAAACGTAGATCCTATGCAAAAATTTCTGACGTTGATGAGACAAAGGAAGCATATAAAAGTGGTATGCGAAATGGTGATATAATGACAGCAGTTGACGGTAAAGACGTTTGGGGATTAATTCACTTTATCAAAGCATGTATGCACAAACAACCTGGAGATATTATTAAGATAACATTGTTGAGAGGTACAGAAAAATTTACTATAGATTATAAATTACTTACATTTCCAGATTCAGTTGAACCAAAAGAAGATAGTCGTATTAAGATATTGCCCGCTCCTAGGTAGTATTCATTAAGTTAGTATTTAATTGCAAATGGTATAAATACTTGTACTAAATGGAGAACAATATGGCAAGACCTAAACCAACGATAATCTTAGACTACACAGATAAAACTTATAAGAGTGAACAAGTATTACAGGCTGACGCCATATATGCCGTTTTTTATCAGGGTAATCCTATCAACTTGAGAACCCAACATAGTCTTATTAATTATCCAGGACCTAAATATAAAAAAGTATCATTTTCAAATAGTGGACATGCTTTTAACCTAGCAGACAGACTAAACAAACAATTCAACTGTAATAAATTTACTGTTGTTAGATTAATACAGGGTGAAATTGTAACACGGAATGACAACAACTGATTTACAGGATCAAATATTAAAATCGTTTGGACTGGAAAAAACAATGTTCAAACAAATGTTTTATAATAAAAAAACTCTCAGACTAACAAAACGTGGCAGAGATATGTTAAAGGCGAAATATGCCTTTTGGATATTCGACGATCACGAAATGGTAAGTAAGGATAGTATTTCGTTACAACGTAAAATGACTTACCCTTATTTTATGGACAAAAGAACGCTAATACTCTTTACTGAGGTAGATGCATTTATGGTCAAGATGGCGGGAGTTAAAGGATGGATAGATGGAAAATAAAATAGAGGAGTTGGGAGTACCAAAAAGTTTCTGCTTTGCTCCCTATACTAACTTAGATTTAGATCAAGACGGATCTTTCTATCCATGTTATAGAAGTAAAGTTAGACAGGGAAAATGGAAAGACGGCAAGGTAGTGGAAGCATACAATAACGAAAGTATGCAGGAACTTCGTGATGATCTATGGCACGGCAGAGAAAATGATAACTGTATTCAATGTCATAGAAGAGAGTCTGAAGGACAAAGATCAACTAGACAACAATACAATGAAGATGTACTTGATAATCGTATTGAATCAACAGAGTTTGTTGAGAAAATTATAGACAATCATTTAGTTGCAAGAGTAGAAGATATACATACTATGGAAGTTCGTCCACATGGAATGTGTACAAATGCCTGTGCTCACTGTGATGAAAATAGCAGTAGCAGATGGATTGCCCTACAGGATCTTGACAATACACCTTTCCTAGAGAACTATAAAGATGAACCCAATGTATTGGATGATCTATATAACAAAGCAACAAATTTAAAAGCCATACACTTTACAGGTGGCGAGCCTTTACTATATGAAAAGACACACCTACAACATTTACAAAACATACCCAATAAAGAAACAGTTGAACTTAGGTATCACAGTTCCTTAAAAACTTTACCTGGAGATGACATACGTGAAATATGGAAAACATTTGGTCACGTTAAAATTTTCGTTAGTTTAGATACAAGTGAAAAGTTTTATGCATATTTTAGATGGGGAAGTAATTGGCCAACTACAATTGAAAACATAGAAGCAATACGAGATATAGTTGAAATACAGGCCACAATCACTGTCAATATATTAACAATGTTGGATATTGTTCCTCTTATAAACTACTTAGTTGACAATGATATTGGAATGAACTCAAGTTTTGTGGATCCTCCACACCAGCTTAGTTGTGTTTATCTTCCAAATAAGTTAAAAGCAAGAGCATGTGGAGAACTAAATCAAGCTCGTTTTAAAGTACAACAATATAAAACTCCAAAGCATATGAGACTAGCAACAAAATGGTTAGCAGAGATTCAAGAGTTTATGATGAGCCAGGATCATGGTAATAGTTGGCCGAAAGATACTATCAATATGTTTAGAACCTTAGATCATGTATATGGATTATTAATTAAAAACTATGATGCAGATCTTGACTTTGCCGTGCCTGTAAAATGAAAGAATATTTAAAAGACTTTTGGTTTTGGTATAAAGACTTCGGTGTGAAGTACGGTTGGTTCTGGGCTTTTGGTTATGCAAGATTTAATGCATTATACTTTAATAGAAACGGCCAGTGGAAACGTAATACAAACGGAGAAATAAATGAAAACAAGTGATTATGTCTTGCTTTATATCGTAAGTATTGCTATAATATATGCAAGTGTTGGAATTATGATGGAGAATTACGGATGAAAGATAAATTTAAACAAGCATATATGGATGTCGCAGAACGGTTTGCACAATTAAGTACTGCTGAACGACTCCAAGTAGGTGCTATTGTAGTTAAAGATGATAGGATTATTAGCATTGGTTACAATGGAATGCCAAGTGGCTGGGATAATATATGTGAAGATGAAGTAGAAGAAAACAATATTACACGCCTAGTAACTAAGACAGAAGTACTACATGCTGAAACAAATGCTATTTCAAAACTTGCTAGGAGTGTAGAAAGTGGAGAAGGAGCAACTATTTTTGTTACTCATGCACCCTGTATTGACTGTGCTAAGATGGTTTATCAAGCTGGTATCAGTACAATATACTACAAAAACGATTATCGTTCAGCTGGTGGGCTGGAATTCCTCAAAAAATGTGGATTAAAAGTAGAAAAGATTTAAAAAGATTTACAAGTCCTTGTTATATAAGGTTTTTATTTAACAGTTTTAGGTTGACAGTAAGACGTTTTGGTGTTACTATCTATATATAAGCTAAAGAAACAAGGAGATGCTTTCAATGACAAATGTACAACTAGACCAAATCCCAACTATTATCCAAGAAGCCAAAGAAGCCGCTTTTACAGCCGCTGATAAGTTTTTTAAAGAAAAACTAAACGGTCAGGACCAATATGCATGTGGATTTGCATGGGTTAACATTTATGGTATTAAGATGAATACCAAAGTAGGTAAGGCTTTTAAAGAAGCAGGTCTTAGAAAAGACTACACAGGTGGTATTAATATGTGGAATCCATCAAAGTATGGTTGTCAAAATGTAGATACATTAGAAGCAGGTGCCCAAGCGGCCGCTGATGTGTTTAAAAAGTATGGCTTTAGAGCATATGCTGGTTCAAGGTTAGATTAATAAAAAGGTTGACAATACACTATTATAGTGTATACTTAAAATAAGAGTTAAGTTAATATTTCAGGAGAATGTAAATGACTACAACAATTTCAGAAGCTCGTACTGTAAGAATTTCCGAAGCCAATCGACTTATTGTCAAGGCTTTTAGTAAGAAACGTCCTGTATTTTTATGGGGTCCTCCAGGTATTGGCAAGTCTGAACTTGTTGATGGAATCGCTAAATCAGAAGTGCTGGGTAGAACGCTTGTTATTGACATGCGTCTTGCCCTTTTTGAGCCTACTGATCTGCGAGGGTATCCTGTTCCTGACGTAGCTAATGGTGTAATGCAATGGCTCCCCCCGGCTGATTTGCCCACACAGGAAACTGCTCAGGAATGGGATACTGTAATTTTATTCCTAGACGAACTTAACTCAGCGGCTCCTAGCGTTCAAGCGGCCGCTTACCAGCTGATACTTAACAGACGTATTGGTCAGTATAAACTGCCAGAAAATGTTGTGGTAATTGCAGCAGGTAATCGTGAGACAGACAAAGGTGTTGCTTATAGAATGCCTAAGCCACTTGAGAACAGGTTTGTACACTTTGAGCTTCGTGTAGACTTTACTGATTGGTTAAATTGGGCAGTAGATAACAATGTCAATGCTGATATAGTTGGTTACTTAACATTCGCTAAGAACGACTTATATAACTTTGATCCACAAAGTTCAAGCAGAGGATTCGCTACTCCTAGGGCATGGACTTTTGCAAGTGATCTATTAGAAGACGATGATCTTCCAGATAGTTTAACTACTGATCTAATTGCAGGTTGTGTAGGCGAGGGTGTAGCAATTAAGTTTATGGCACATAAAAAGATTGCAGGCGACTTGCCCAATCCAACTGATGTACTTGACGGTAAAATTAAGACATTAGAAACTAAAGAAGTTAGTGCCATGTATGCTCTTGCAACCAGCCTATGTTATGAGTTGCGAGAAAGAAACCAACGTGGTGAAAAAGCTAAAAACTTAGATAGCTATCACAAGGCATTTAGTAACTTTATTGGCTTCATGCTAGATAATTTTGAGACTGAGATGACTGTTATGGCTAGTAGGATTGCTATGCAAAACTATAAACTAGTTCCAAAGCAGGACAAAATTGAAAGATTTAATGAGTACTTTGAACGTTATGGTAGACTCGTACTTGACGCCTAAACTGAAGGAGGGAGAGACAATTGATCTTTCCCTTTTTCAACCACGTGAACGGGTTAGTATTCGTTTATATGGATTAGTGAATAAGGACTGGACACCCCAGGATGTATTTGAATATAAAACCAAATGGAAGCCAGAAGCAGAAGTGGTAAATATTAGAGGTAACTTAGACAAAGCCCAAGCCTGGTGTAAGACACATTTATATATGCAGGATTGGGATATAGTAAAACATGCAATGCCAGACGATAGTCACAATGTTTTATTTAAAAATGCCAAAGAAGCAATGCTATTTAGGTTAAGTTTAGGTTGACAAGTATACAATTAGATAGTATACTATAGGTAGAATTAAAGAACAGGAGTTCATATGTTAAAGACTGCAGAAGAACGTATTACACAAAGTAGGGTTAGGTTATTATTAACTAAGCCATTCTTTGGTACATTGGCTACTAGATTGCGTCTACAGGAAGTTGAATCTATTCCTACTGCTGGTACAGACGGTAGGCATTTCTACTTCAATAGAGAATTTATTAATCGTTTAGACGAAGGTGAACTTGATTTCCTAGTTGGACATGAAGTATTACATTGTGTATATGATCATATGCAGGCACGTGGTGATAGAAACCATGTACTGTATAATATTGCATGTGATTTTAATATTAATATGGAACTTATTACACAGAATATTGGTAAACTAATTGGTGAAGATAAACTAAACGGCGGCAAGCCTTGTTTAGATTGGAAATACCAGGGCAAGAACAGTTACGAGATTTACGATGAATTATTCCAGAGTGCAGAAGACGGCGGAACAGACGATCTAGCAGGTATGGACATTCATTTTGATGGTGAAGATGGTGACGGTGAAGGCTCTGGATATAAAGATGGTAATGGTAATCCTATTAAAGGTATGTCAGAAGAAGAAAAGAAGGCGTTAGGCGACGAGATAAAGCAGGCTGTTATTAATGCAGCTCAGGGTGCAGGACAAGAAGTACCAGAGACTATTAAACGTATGGTAGCAGAGTTGACAGCACCTAAGCTGGACTGGACAGATGTACTTCGTGTAAGTATTGAAAGCAGTCTAAAGAACGACTTTACTTTTTTAAGACCAAGTAAGCGTTCTGGAGAAGTTATTTTTCCAGGTATGAACAAAGACGAGATGTTGAATATTGCTATTGCACTTGATATGTCTGGTTCAATTGCTGATAGTGTTGCAAAGGAAATGCTTAGTGAAGTACAAGGCATTATGGGACAATATAGTGATTATAAGATTACTGTATTCTGTTTTGATACTGGTGTATATAATGTAGATACGTTCTCAAGTGATGACGGACGTTTAATTACAGAGTATGATTTAGCTGGTGGTGGTGGAACAGACTTTGATGTAGTATATAAGTATATGGAACAACAAGGTCTTGAACCTGATCAGCTTATTATGTTTACAGATGGTTATCCGTGGGGTAGTTGGGGAAATCCAGACTACTGTGATACACTATTTGTTATTCATGGTGATGAACAAAAACAAATTACTGCACCGTTTGGTATGACAGTACATTATGATACTGCATCAACAAGTTAAGGAATGACACAATTAAAATTATTAAAAATAGTGGTAGTCTAAGTGAAACAGATTTAGGACTACTACAAGGAACAGATCTTCTATTAAACATGATGAGGAATAGAAGATTAATTATGATTGATCATGGTAAAGAAATTGACTGGTTAAAACTAATGGAAAATGTTAGTGGCCTTTACCATATCAGACGTATTGATAGTGATAAACTATTTCAATGCTGGTTCGAATCACCTATAGATATGGAACAGTTCGAAAAGAACTTGTATCTAGCAAAATTAGGTGATGTGAGCAATATTGTAGTCTAATGGAACTATCCATAGGCATAAATAAACATAGCAGTTAATTATAATTCATATTAAAGGAGAAACAAAATGACTGAAGACAACTCGACAACAATGCCCGCAGACGCAAAAGAAATACCAGCCGATGCAAAAATGATGAATTCACCAGTGAATGGTGAGCCAATCCCAATCTCATTAACAGGTGGAGACCTAACGTTAATCGCTAACGTAATTGATTTAGCAGTACAACGTGGCGCATATAAAGGCGCAGAAGCTCAAACAGTTGGTGCGGCTTTTAACAAGCTGATATCAATTATTCAAGCAATCACTCCTGCCCAACCGGCAGCAGAAGGTGATGCGCCAACAACAGAAGCGCCTGCAGAAGGTACTTCAAAGGAGTAATAGAAATGGCAAATATTAAACATGTAGGACAATTAAAATCATCAGGGAGACGATGTATTGTTGTCTTCAGAGAAGTTCCAGATCAGATAGATCATTGTTTAGTCGTTGATACAGATGCATTAGCAGACTGGATGCACGACGATATGATCAATGCAGTTGAGTCCCCCGGTGCTCAGGAAAGTGGAAACTTTTACGAGTACGCTCAAAGAACTATGTTCACTGATGGTAGTAATATGCTACAATCACTACACGCGAAGGGCTTGTTAATGAAACAACCTATTACCAATATTCTAATGACACCTAACGGATCAGTTAGTATTGGACTGGATGAACTGAATAAAATGATTTCAGAACAGACTAGTGGAGCACCAAGTGTAGCACCGCCTGTTGATCCAGCAGACTTAACTATGGCAGGCAAAGGTGAAAATCCAATCGCCAATACAGTGGCACAACCACAGGCACCAATTGATGACACAGCAATGGCACAAGGTTTATTGAATCAGGCCGCATCCTTTGAGAATGAAGCAAAGGCTCTCAGAGAACAAGCATTTGAAATGTCTCCTTCACTAAAGCCAAAAAGAGGCAGGCCTTCTAAAGCAAAAGTATAACTTAATATTTGTTAAGATTTAGAGAGTCCGATTGCATCACTGTGGTTGGGCTCTTGCCTTGAAAAGAATAAATACAAGTGTGCAAAGGAGTACACCAAATGGCAATCATAAGAAAAGATAGATCATTCGACAAGATTTTTGATGAAGTAACACTAGAAAAAATACCAATGCATTATATATTAGAGGTTAGATTACACCTAGCTGATGGAACAAGTATAGATCTAGACAGAAGTAAGGTAGTACATCTTAGGGATCCTAGTGAAATTACTCAAATGGTAGGCAGAACAGATGTAACTGATGTAGCAATTAGTTTAGACTATGAGAATATTAAAAAGGATATCAGTAATAAAGTTAAAGGTGTATTGGGTACGTTCTTTAAAGAAGATAAAGAGGAACCAAAATGAGTAATGAATATGTAAGTCCTCTAGCGACTCAGGAATATAAAGGTCCTGGAGACTACTTGGGTGCAATAAAAGAACACTTTGACAAACAGAATTATTCAAGAGAACGATGGGCTACGCATTCAGAAAGTAGCCATAATCTAATACCTTATGTAAACAATTTAAAACCAAATCTAGTATTAGATATTGGTTGTGGCACAAATCCATACAAAGGAGAAATTGATAATCTTATTGGAATGGATCTTGGGAATTATCCTGAAGCTGATATTAACCTGAGTTGCAATAGAGTACATGAACTAGGTATTTTTCAGCCGGGTTGTGCTGATGTAGTAATGGCTCTAGGTTCAATTAACTTTGGATCATTTGAAGATATTAAAAGACAGATCAGTATATGTATTGATTGGTGTAAACCTGGCGGACAACTTATAATGAGATGTAGATTAGGAAAAGATAATCCAAGGAACAGAAATAATGATAGACATCTATTTAAAACGTTTAATCAACATCCTTGGAAATGGGATCAAATATATGAGATCACTGAACTCTGGAAAGACCGTGTAGAATTTTTACACGAGCCAATACCAGAAACAGCCGCTGGAGGCGATACTAATGGCGCTGGGCATGGTAAGCCTGATCCTAATAGAAATATAGACTTAGCAGTCTGGTACTGGAGAAAACTATGAAAATAAATGATATACTTTATGAAGCATTACCGCCTGATGACAACCCTTTTGGAGACGACAAAAGATCTCAGAAAGATAAAGAAAAAGCGGCATATATGGCTAGTCTTACAAAGGTCGCAACGTGGATGGGTCCAAACAGTAAAACTTGGAATGATGCATCAAACAAACTAGCAATTAAGATGTACAAACAAGGATACAATCCTAAAGAAATATGGGGAATAACACAAAACATAATGGGAACAGATGGTCATTGGCGCCAAGAAATAGATGATAGTGGATCTCGTCTAATTCCAAATGCTAAAGGTGATACTATGGGAGATCAGATATATCACCCTGAACTTTATAAAGCATATCCAGGAATGAGAGACATACCAATTGATGCAAATTGGGACAACAGAGGATCTAGTGCTGGAGGAATGGTAAGTAATGGTAAAATTTATATTGGAAGTTACTACTCAGATGATAAAACTAAAATTGAAGACAGACGAAGACTTGGAACAGGAAATCACGAATGGGGTCATGTAATTCAAAATAAATTTGAACCAAAATTTAGTGACGGAGACAATCCAAGGACAGACTTAATTACAACAGTTGCTAGACAAAATAATATTACTCCTGATGCGGCATACAACGCCAAGGGCGGTGAGCATATGACTAGTGCTTCTGAGGTTAGACATGATATGTCAAAGTCGGAGAGAGCAGCTACATTTCCTGACTTAACTCAGGGTGCAGACTTTAATCCTGCAAAAAGAATTACTATAGATAAAACTGATAAAGTTCCAGCATTTGACTATAACAATCCAAACAAAAATAGAAATGCAATTAAAGGTGTTAGTGGTCCGCTCAAGGATATAGGCCTGGGAACGAAGCATGTAACGTTTGATAATCCACATCTTACTGACATATATCGAGATCCTAGCAAAGCTGATCTTGACAAAATTAGACGAGATTTAGCAGGAGGCAATACCTCAGGCAGTGGAGGCTCAGGTGCAGGCGGAACCAAACCTATAAAGAGACCCACTGGAAATAAAAAAATAAAGTATGGTGGAAAAGGTAAAAACGGTCTAGGAACAATGACAAGTACGGGCCAAGTATTAGATTGGAAACCTAAATCAGACGCTCCACCAGGAGCAGACGGCAAATGAAAATAGATGATATTCTTAAATTACCCAGTATAAAAATCGGAGACGAGATCATGGTGGGTAAATTTAAGAATCGTAAAGCAGTAGTTACTGGATTTACAAAAGATGAAAATAATCAGCCTGTTTTAAAAACAACCAAAGGCGACCAAAAACTATTTAAACCAAGGATAGTTAAACTAATGGATAAGTAAAATGAAATTAGACTTACATGGCTATAGAGTCCACGATGCCTGGCATAAATTTAAATTACATATACTAGAATGTTACCATTATAAATATAAGCACACAACAATTGTAACAGGTCACGGCAAAATCTCTGAGGAGATTAAAGACTGGTGTGTAGCCAGTCCTTACGTCAGACATGTAGAACGAATGTCCCCAAATACTGGAGCATATAAATTAACTTTCTGGAAACAGAAGAGCGGATACAATAAATGAATTTCTTTAAAAAAGCAAAACATCATCTAGCCGTAGAAACAGGCTGGGGTTACTGGTACCACTTGTGGCATAGTCTAAAAAATAGTTGGACTCTACTTGTGATTGTTTTTAAAAGTACCGTACATGGATTTTGTCCATGGATATGGAAAGCAGATGCTCCACTTGGTGTTATTAAATTATACCATCAGATTATGAAGATAGATCATATTAACAAACAAGATAAACTGAGGCAAAAACCAAAAAATGAACGATACCGAGATTAAACTTTTAACATTATTGAGTAGTTACGGTGACATAGTTGAACTTGATTGGAAGTTCGATACTGATGCTGTGATTAAAGAACTACAGCAGAGTTCCTGGATAGAAGGAACACATGGCAAACGTGCTATTAACTTAACTGGTCCAATAGAAGATATAGGACTGGAAGCAAAAGACAAGCATGATGCAGATCAACCAATTAATACAAACTGTACTCCGGGTATTCTCCCATTCTTTAACAAGTGGGAGAAGTTAGCACGTTGTAGAGCAGTTGAACTAAGTGCAGGTAGTTACTTTAAAATGCATCGAGATGCACATAAGATGCGTCCACAGATGCGTGTATTCATTCCACTTAACAAGGTAGATGTACATGAATGGAATTTTATATACAATACAGAGCGTGTACTGTTTAAGCCAGGCGTTCCTTATATACTAAACACTCGCAAACAACATGGCAGTTTTGCATTTGAAGGCGGAATATATCATGTGTTGATGAGTATCTACATAACTGAACACAATGTAAAAACTGTTATGAATATGTTACCTAACTGCAAGGAATACTAATGGATATTTGTATTGTAGGTGGCGGCACAGCAGGATGGATGACAGCAAGTTATCTAGCAAGTGTACTACCTGATAATATAACATTAATTGAAAGCCGTGATATACCAATTATTGGTGTAGGCGAGAGTACTGTTCCTAGTTTTACTGATTTTGTAAAAACTGTAGGGCTAACAGAACAAGATCTATTTAACATTGGCAGTATTAGAAAATATACAGCAAAACATTGTGACTGGCCACGAAAAGGTAAGGATTGGTTCCATCATTTTATCTTTGATAAAACAGAAGAACAAGAACAACTACAGTGGTTAGAGAACTTGGAACTACCTGATAAGCATTGGAGACATAGTTATCATATTGATGCTACTAAGTTTAGTAGTCTATTACGTGAACGCTTTGTGGATAAGATAGACCATAATTATGATACTATTAAAAGAGTGGTATATACAGAATCCGGAATCACAAGACTTATAGGTGAAGAACGTGAATATACTGCTGACTTGTTTATAGATTGTAGTGGACTTAAACAAATACTTCTCAAAAACTTTACAAATTTAACAGAATCAAACAACAGTCTAATAAACAATAAAGCATGGGCTGGACATGCCGATTACACAGACCAAGCAGGACCAGTCTATTATACTAGAACATTTGCCATGGATGCAGGATGGCAATGGAATATATGCTTACAAGACAGAGCAGGCTGTGGGTATGTTTTTAATGATCAACATATTGATAGTTATACAGCTAGAAAAGAATTTATAGATAAGTGTCCATTTAATCTAAGAAGAGACACACTTAAACTAATTGACTTTAAAAGCAAATGGAATACAAATCCATGGTGTAGTAATGTAGTAGCCATTGGACTTAGTGCAGGGTTCTTAGAGCCCCTAGAGAGTCAGAGCATATTCCTAACACAGATGCAGGTTCAAATGCTATGTAGACTTATAAACAAAAACAACAATAAAAAATTATTCAATAAGTTTTGGAATATGATGATTAGACATATTGCTAAGTACCTGGAACTACATTATACTCTAAGTAGTAGAACAGATACATCATACTGGAGAAGTTTCAATAAAACAGATACAGTTGTATATAAACATTCATATAGTCCTCTCTTTCATGAGTATGGGCATTCAGCAATAGCAGAGGCATATGGAGGAAAGTTGGTTAAACAATGAAAAAGAACACAGGAAAAAATTGGTACTCAGGTGATAGTGTAAAAGATCTTGTCGATAATGTAGATGCTGACAAGCAGATAAAAGTACAAGGCGACACTAACACAGATTCAAACTACGAAGATGAAATGTATAGTGCAGAACAAATGGAACGTCAGAAGGATATGGATAACATATTTAAAGTGGATGGTGTACCAAGTCGTTGGCAACACAATAAACTTAGAAGCACCTGGCATTTTGATCCATTCGAGGATCCTAACGAACAGAGCTTCGTAGTACCCTGTAGATTTGAAGGCGACTTTAGTGTTGCTATTAACTATGCTCTACAGGAAGCAAAAGAGATGACGATAGGAAACTATCGTAGTCGTAACGACAGTAAACAAGATAAAGATATGCATGATGGAGAAATCATTGATGCGGTCAACGCCAGTGGTAAAGATGATGTTAGTTGTATGTTCTATGACAAAGTAGTTCGCACAAAATTTAATAAAGACACAGGCGAAAAGCAAGTATTAGAGAATCGTATACCTGAATATGATATACTTTTTAATGTTATTAAAGAGCTTGATGTAGATGTTCATCAGAGTCGTTTACACATACAAAGACTAAGCCAAGTAACACCCATACATATTGACAATCAGATGCGTTATGCTCGTCCAGGCTGGGATAAGGTATGGAGAGAAGCTGGTGCAGATAAGAATCCACTAAAGTTACGCAGGTTCCTTATACATCTACAAGACTGGACACAAGGACATGTATGGCAGTTTGGCAATACATATCATCAGGGGTATCAAGCAGGCACAGTAACAACTTATGACTGGTGTAACATGCCACATGGTACTGCAAACTTTAGTTTTATACCCAGAGTTACATTCCAAATCACAGGGTTTGTGTCTGAAAAAACACAATGGATGATTGATAATCCAGATCCAAACAGAGTTATAAGTGTTTAAAAGATTCCGCAAATGGTTCAATATAGACCATGTTGTGGATATGACTGTCGATCTGTTCTTAATCCTATTTGATGTACTAACATCACCTATACTAATTGTTGTTAGATTGACACGTTGGATAATAGGCAAGTACTTGTTGGATGGGTTGAAAAACAAAATAAAAAGACTAATACATTGGACAAAGGGTAAACCAGCACTACTACAAATTGTAATCTGGACAACAACCCTATGTGTATCACTATTAATTCTTACATTGATGTGGTTCTTTGGACAAGCAATTACAGAACTTGCTCAGGAAATGTGGGGCCATCAAGGATTAGATATAGAATGAATCTAGAAGACTATACAGAATACAAGCATAAGAATTTTCCAGCTACTAAAAAGGACGCTAGAGTGCCAGGTGAAACACTATTGTGGTATGGCAAGGACCAGCAGGAAAAGGATAAGACTCCGGAAGTCATGACGCTACACTTAGAACAGTCAAGGGATTGGACTGATGTAGATATTAGTTATGCTTGGAATAGCCTGGGTTATCGTGGCCCAGAGCCAGACTATACAGCAAACAAGAAGATACTACTAGCAGGCGGTTCAATGTTAATGGGCGTTGGTTTACCTATTGAAGAAACACTACCAGTAGTACTAGCCAAACATTTTAATGCAGACTATCTAAACTTGAGTGACTATGATAGCCTAACAGAAATAACTGCACCTTTGGAGCAATTAGGTGTTGACTATGATCCTGACTATGTTATAATAGGGGATACAAGATTTGTAGTTGAAAATAATTGGCTTATGGCATTCATAAAACAGAAACTAAAACTACATGGCGTTGACATTCGCAGAGAAGATTTACAATTTTTCCAACAAGCGTTTGACAATACAAACCATAGTGTACTCACAGTATACAATGGATTCATACAAAATTTATTTCCTAAAGCAAAGGTATTATTCCTTATTGCTCCTAGGAAAAACTTTAACTTTGATACAGGGTTTGAGAATCAACTAACTATAAGCAAAGACTATATGGTTGATTTAAGCAGAGACAATGCACACCCTGGACCAAATTCAATAATAACAATAGCAAAAGAAATAATTAGGAGACTAGAAGATGGTTGATAAGCAGTATATTTTAACTGTGGGTATCGCTGGAAGTAGGTGGGGAAGAGTAGAATCAGTACTATGTAATACACATAATCACTTGATTGACAGTAGTTCATGGCGAGAATACAATATGGACAATCCAAAAAACAACACAGGACATATGCATGCCTTTTGGGGGCCATATAATAGACTGGGTGAACAGTTTGATCAGTTGGAGTTACTTGGTGTAGAACAGTTTAGACATCAAATGGATAAAGAGTTTGATGCGACAAATCCTGCACCATATAGATTTATACGTTGTCATTGGTTTTGTTATCAACTAGAATGGTTAGTAAAAAATTGTCCTGACATGTGGCTATTGTTTGTATTTCGCGAGCCTGAAATGAGTTTACGTTGGTGGTATGAAAGTGGCGGTTGGGATATCAGTTATCCTAATTACAAATGGTATGGATCAGAGGCTGTGTTAGAACGACAGGTTCACGTGGAAAATAAATATATGCATAAATTCATAAAAGACAGAGGACTTGAATTTGATTATTCATTAGCAGATGCAGACAAGTGGTATGCAAAGCATATGCCTGAACTAGGAGATTTATCCGGAACAGACTGGGCAGCGGCCGCACAAGCAGATGGATTGGATAATACACTATACCCAATACTTTACAAAGGAAACAAAGATGCTAAAAACTAGACAAGGGCGTATTAGATATACAGAAACAATAGAGGAATTGTTACGAGAAGGCAGCAATAGGATGCCTGAAAGCCAACATGATCGCAAGCCAGCTGATGGTAAAATTAAATTTGACAACATAGACTTTAGAGGTGCTGACTTATCTAATATGAAATTTGATGGTTTACTATTTGATGAATGTGACTTTACAGGAGCAAACCTAACAAACACAGAATTTTATAAGTGTGGTATGAGAAGTTCTATACTACACAGAGTTGTAGCAGATGGTGCCAGCTTTATTAATGTTAACATGCGAGAAAGTAAATTTACAGAAGCATATTGTATAGGTGCTAACTTCGAAGCATGTAATATGTTACATACTAATATGTGGGACACAAACCTGAATTACGCAACAATAATCGGAAACGATATGCGTAAAGTTAATTTGCGTGACTGCCGTATCAAACATGCAGTAATGAAAAACAACAAACTACGTGGTGCTAATTTACGTGATGTGCAGTTTACATGGACAAATGGTATCCCACGTTTCTTTTATGATAGTAAGATAAACTTTGAACAAGCTGATCCAGAAGATTGGTTTTATGGTTATAAACTAGCGGCGGCAGATGGTAAAGGTATATATCATCCTGCAATTAAGTATAGTGTTGGTAAAGTATTTGACGCAGAGTATCAGGATTCAGATCCAGAAAAACATATTCCGATTAGTAAAAAATATAATAGTGGTATTGCACTAGCACCCTTGGATTGGATCCTACGTGAATGGGTACTATGTGGTGGCTATGGAGATTACCAAGCATTCCGTTGTAAGTTCCAAGCTAAAGATGTAATTGAGAACGAAGGCAATACTAAGTTTAATGTTCGTAAAATGGAAGTTGTGGAACAAGTTGACTTGGCACCATTTTATGCAGAGATTTCAGAGGATATTGGATATCATACAGGCGGAACAGCGTCTGCTATTGATGACTTTAGAATTAGTGATGAGCAGTAATATTTGGTTTACCGGCGTACCCGGTAGTAAATGGAGCGGAGTTGATATACAACTTCGCAACATGCTACCATGTGATCGTACAGACGAAACTCCTGATAGAGTACACTATCACAGAGTTAATACCCCAGGCGATAAGAACAATGGACATCGTGGAAGTTATTGGGGACCAGGCATGGGTTGTGGTGAACATTGGACTAACTTAAACCACTTAACAAAAGAAAGTTTAGAGACAGACATTGAAGACGTATTCTATGGTGAAGGCTATAGAATACTTAAAAGTCACTTCTTTGCTAGACACCATAACCTAGATTACATATGGAATACCTTTAAAAATGATTGGATGATTTTATTATATAGGGAATCACAATCCAGTTTTAGTTGGTGGGCTAATGTTATGGATTTCGGTGAAGGACATTATCCAGACTACACACCGGGATATAAAGATTATAATACTATGCGTCCAAAGTTGTTTGAAGAGAACGAAGCAATATTTCATTTTGGATTAAAGATGGGTATGCAGTTTAAAAAATGGGATCCAAAAACAAGTGTAGATATGATTCCAGGATTTGATGCGGCCGCGGCTGCAGAAATAAATAAAAGTGCTGACGATGTATATGTTGCAGTTGCGAGGATAGAGTGAACTTAGAACGTTATGGAGATATAATTGAACTGGACTACCAAGTCGATTGTGATTCAGCAATTGCTGAATTAAGAGCAATGGATAACTGGAAGCCAGAAAAGACACGTCACTGTCTTGATTTTCTTGGCGATATAGATCGTTCACAAAATGATACCATTACTCCCGAACTAAACAGTAATGCAGAACGTTGTCCAACAATTAAAAGTGCTATTGAATTATTTACAGGACATCACAAAGCTAGAGTACAATGGATTGATGCAGGTGGATTCTTCCAACCACATCGAGATCATATGGGTGGTGGACAGGCTTATAGAGTATTCATAGCCCTGAACAATACAACCAGAGACAAGTATGCATTTTTCTATGAGGATAAAATTATACAGTTTAAGCCCGGTGTTCCCTATATTATAAATACCGCGAAAGTACATGGAGCAATGAGCTTTGCAGATGAAACATATCATCTGCTCATGACAGTTAGAAAAACAGAAGAATCTGTAAAAAACATTATAGGAATGTTAACGTTCAAATGATAGGAGCCTTTAATAATGACTAGCCCATTTAAAATACCATACCATTTTGATAATTTCAAAGTAGACGAAGAAGGCGACTATAGTAAAATTATTGGTATATTTAAAGGAGACTGGAGCGAGGATATTGCTACAGCAAGAAAAATAGGTACTGTACCACAAAGATATAATGAGCAGGAATATGGACATGCAGCCAACGAAGCCAGTGCTGGTCATAAAGACGAAGATGCTGATAATCCAAATGGACAGCCTGAAGCAGTTATGTTTACTAAAGTAAACTTCGATAAACACCCAGGTGCTTGTCCTGTGTTTGAGAAAATTGTAAACTTCCTAAAGATGGATCACACTAAAAAATTAACACAAAAGTTTAATGATCAGCTTCCAAACAATCAGTTAATGATACATATTGACAACCTACCTGGAATGCCTAGAGCAGATCGTGTACTTAACAATCCAGACTTTAAACTACAGGATCCTGATAAACTACGTTTTCTAATTATGATGGAAGACTGGCAACCCGGACAAATGGTGCAGTTTGGTAATAAGATTTATTCACAATGGAGAGCCGGAACAGCAATCACTTGGGAATGGAGCACGTTGCCACATGCTACTTGGAATGGCAGTTGGTTTAATCGAGGAGCTCTACAACTAACTGGTAGTGCAACACCTGAGACATGGGATATTATTCGCAATGGATCAGCAGACACAATCTATAACATATAAATACAACTATAGCGTTCAGACGAACTTGAACATTTAGGAAAAATAATGCCAGATCACAAATTACCAAGTGATACATTCTGTATCTTACCTTGGATTCACTTATCCACACGCCCAGACGGAAGTATGAGAGTTTGTTGTACAGCAAACGCATCAAGTGTTGGAGCAACTAACGACAAAGAACATGGAGGCAGAGTTGGTATCATTAAAACAGAAGATGGTAAACCTGCGAACCTAAATACAAGTGACTTGGAAAGCTCTTGGAACAACACATATTATCGTAGTGTAAGAAAAATGATGATGAACGGTGAAAAGCCTAGTAGTTGTCTAAAATGTTATAAAGAAGAAGCGGCTGGTCATAGATCAAAACGTCAATGGGAAACAGAATATTGGCTCAACAATGGTATTAACATTGACGAACTAATGGGAGAAACATATGATGATGGATCAACAAACAGTAAACTACGCTATATAGATATTCGTATGGGCACCAAGTGCCAACTAGGTTGTGTTATGTGTTCACCACATGATTCAAGTGGTTGGGTTAAAGACTGGAAAGGCCTATATCCAAAAATTACTAACGAGTCACTAAAAGAAACTATGAATTGGGACGCCAAAGGTAAAACTTTTGGTGCTAGTTATAACTGGCATAAGGACAATGAAATATTCTGGGAGCAGTTTTATAAACAGATCCCACATATGCGTCAGCTATATTTTGCTGGTGGTGAATCAACAGTTATTGAGGAACACTATGATATCCTAGATAAAGTTATTGAAATGGGATACGCAGGTGAAATGGAAGTGCGTTATAATTCAAACGGAATTGAAATACCTGATAGATTATTAGAACAATGGTCACACTTTAAACTAGTACGTTTTCATTATTCAATTGATAGTATTGGTGCTATGAATGATTATATTCGTTATCCAAGTGTATGGGAACATCAGCTAAAAATGTTTAAGAAACTGGATGAAGAAACAACTAATAATGTTGAAGTAACAATTGCTTGTGCCGTTAATGCTCTCAACATCCATTACATTCCAGACTTCTTAAAATGGAAACTAACACAAAACTTCCATAAAATTAACATGTGGCCATTTGGTGCAGGCGGTATTAACTACCACTTTGTATACTGGCCTCCACACCTAAACGTCAAAGTTTTACCTCGTGAATTCTTAGATAAAACTGAAAAGAAGTATGAGGAGTTTATTGAATGGTGGACTGAGAACTATGAACTAGGAGTTCCTGTTTGGCACAAAGGTAAAGTATCACGTGAGAAATGGTTAGACGCCGCCTATGGTGTTAAACGTCTGCGTGGCATGGTTAACTTTGCACGTTCAGAAGATTGGACTAGAAGACTTCCTGAATTTAGAGAATACTTGACTAAGCTAGATGCAATGCGTGGAACAGACTTCCGTAAGACATTCCCAGACATGGCTTTTTTATTAGATGAGTAAGACAGTATTAGTAGTAGCATTAGAGTCAGAGCTACCTCCAGTAGATAGATTAGATATTAGATATTCAGGCGTTGGTAAAGTCAACGCCGCCTATACCACTATGAAGGCCATTGGAGATGGTGCAACAAGAATTATTAACTTTGGTACTGCTGGACTAGTAAGTAATAAAGACCTAGTGGGTAAATTAGCACATATAGATGTAATACTACAGCGAGATATGATTGCAGAACCACAAGCACCACGTGGAGTAACACCCTTTGATACAGATGAAAGAACAAGTGGTGCAATTATGTTGGATACAAATACCAATATAACGCTGGGTACTGGCGATAGTTTTGTACAGGAAACAGATGAATGGTTTAACTACAGTAATATTGATCTAGTTGATATGGAGGCGTTTGCTATTGCAAAAGTTTGTATATCAGAAGGTGTTAAGTTTGAATGTCTAAAGTGGGTTAGTGACTTTGCAGATGAAAATGCCGCAGAGTCCTGGGAACAAAATCAGAGTGATGGTAAAGACGCTATGATGCGTTGGTTGGAGTAGTCATGGAAGATAGTTTTTGCGTTGCTCCATTTGTTCAAGCATGTTTAAACACAAAAGGTGAAACTAGGCCTTGTTGTAACTATGCACCATCATATAAACCAGAAGATCATACCACAGGAAATATTAATACAGACGGTGGATTAACAAACGCAATACAAAGCCATGGCATGGTGAAATTACGTGAACAATTCCTTAAAGGTGAAAAGCCTGATTTATGTGTTAAATGCTGGAAAGAAGAAGAGCAACATGGTAAAGACTGGTCAATGCGATCAACCTATAACTTGCGGTATGAGGATTATATCAAAGAAAACAATGAAAAGTTTACTAAAGATTTTTTTAGTTTAAAATATTTAGAAACTGGATTCGGTAATTTCTGTAACTTATCCTGTAAGATGTGTCTACCAGCAGTAAGCAGTACTATGTTTAGTATTATCAATGCTGGCAAGAAAAACAAGTTTATTGAAGGTTACCTAAAAGATATAAGTTACATTGATACTGATATAACAGGCCTTGATTATATCAAACTTGTAGGTGGTGAGCCTATGATGGAACGTAAACATGATCAGTTATTAGAACAGTTGCTAAAAGAACATCCTAACCCAGGCAATATAACCATATGTTATTTCACAAACACAACAAAGAAGCCTAGTCAACGTGTTGTTGATATGTGGAGTCAGTTCAAAAAAATAGAATTAAACTATAGTATAGATGGATTTGGTGAAGTTAATGAGTACCAAAGACCAGGAAATTATGTATGGCAAGACGTTGAAAACGTACTTGACTATTATCAAGAACTAAGTAAAACAATAAATATCGAACAAAAAATTACTAGTACGATTACAGCTATTAATGTAATGTCAGTAGAGCGTCTATGGAAATGGGTTCATCATAAATGGGGGCCAAAAATTTACTATAACTGTCAGTTAGCTCATCAGCCTCTATATCTAAACCTTCAACATCTACATCCAGATCTAAAACAAAAGATTCGTGATAGACTAACATCAATAGACCTAACCCTTTATGAACCACTTCCAGGAACTAAGACTGTAGGTATTTTCCATCATGATATAGAGCATAAAGTTTTTATTAAAAGTGTTTTAAATGTAATGGCACAAGATACAGAGCATAACTTTACACTGGATGACATAGCACAACAAAACCAGTTTAATTTAATATCTAAATACTTCAACCATTCTAAGGATTGGCTACATGAAGAATATTCCTGAAACAGCATGTAGTTTATTATGGACTCACATTGCCCTTGACATGGAGGGCGATGTTATGCCCTGTTGTAGATTCCACGTAGATGCTACTGAAAGACAGGATCCAAGACGTGTTCCTAATATGGGAGGCTGGAGAAAGCCCGGTATCCCAAATATAGATAATGGGTTACACCAAGCATTTACAGGCATAGAGTTTCAAAAAATGCGAGAGAAAATGTTAGCAGGTAAGAAGCTCGAAGGTTGTACTAAGTGTTGGGACATTGAAGAATCTGGAAGTATGAGTCCACGTAATTTTTGGAACAAAAGATTTAAACACCTAATAGGTGAAGAACCAAAGCTAAAATTTTTAGAGATTGGTTTTTCAACACATTGTAACTTGGCTTGCAGAATGTGTTCACCTGCTTACAGTAGTAAATGGCACAATATAGCATTTCCAGGAACAAGTGTGCCTGTGGGATTCAAGGATTATATAAAGAAGTTAGGTACTGCTGATCTTAGCGGAGTAGAAACTATTAAGTTTGTTGGTGGAGAGCCAATGATGGATAAAAACCATGATGCATTTATTCTAAGCCTAGAAGAGTTTGGTATTGATTTATCTAAACTACAATTAAATTATCATACAAATGCTACAATCCGTGCTAGTAAAAAAGTAATAGAGGTATGGAAACGTGTAAAGAAAGTTGTACTATGTCTAAGTATAGATGGAGTTGGTGAAGTTAATGAGTATCAGAGACCCGGACACAAATGGGCAGACTTAGATGCTAACGTTGACTGGTATACAAATTTAGGTTTGAGTAATATAGTTATGGAATGTCATACAGTTGTCACACGTTTTAATATATTTCATTTAAAAGAATTAACTGAGTGGCAGTCAACAAAACAATTCAGAGATACAACATTCGATCCCACTAACTTTCCAGTATATCTAAGTATTAGACAATTTGATGCAGAGAAAAAACAACGAGCTTTTAGCTTACTGGATGAAGTATTCGGTGATGCTGATGTATCAAATCATATGAGAAAGAAACTGCAACAGGAACCTGTTGATGATGAAGATGATGAATACATGATAGAGACAATGAAACCATTGGATGAATATTTTAATCAAGATACTAGGAGTAAGTTATGAGTAAGGGAGGATTTTGTGCCCTACCTTTTGTACAGTACTCAACTTATAACGGTGGACGTTATAGGCTATGTTGTATGGCGGCAGAACCTGAAGTAACAGTTAACCAAGAAGAACTAGGCATAGCAGGAACATGGAACCACGACTATATTAAAGATGTTCGCAAACGTTTAACAAACGATGAATGGTTGCCTGAATGTGGTGAATGTTTACGGCTAGAACGTAATGGAATAGTAAGCTCACGTCAATGGGAAAATGAACAGTGGGCAGATGTAATTGACGAAGTGGTGGCTGACGCTTCCGTTAACGATTGGGAGGTTGAACAACCTTTACAATTTGATTTTAGGCTTGGCAATTTATGTAATCTACAATGCCAGATGTGTAATAAAGAAGCATCACATCTAGTAAGTGTGGAACGTGGCAAAATGGTTAAAGAAGGACTGGGGGCCAACCACCCTGATTGGCACGGCAATATTGCAGAAAAGAAGGAAGCCCTTCTTCAACCTGGAATAGACTGGACGAGTTTTGAGGATATGGTAGTGAAGGCTCGTAAAATTAAAATGATCGGTGGAGAGCCTACAGTAAGTCCTGATATGTTTAAGCTCTTAGATAAGGCCGTTGATTCCGGACACGCATCACATATAGAACTTAGCTTCTATACTAATATGACTAACATGCAGGATAAGTGGTTAGAACAGCTAGGTAAGTTTGAGAAGGTGATAATAAACTGTTCCTTGGAGGGCATGGAGGACATGAATGACTACCTACGTCCGCCTTCCAAGTGGACTAGTGTATGGAAAAACTTTGACAAGTTAGTCAAGTATTCAAATACAAAAGCAGGTAAGAATATTAAAGTTAGAGTGACAACAGTTAATCAGATAACAAACGCATTACATATTGTTCCATTCTGGCGTATGATGCACAATTATCAGATGGAACATGATAGAGGTATAGCAATGAGTACCAATCAACTTATTGAACCAAACTACTATAGTATGCAGTACGCACCACAATGGTTGCGTGATGAACAAAGCAAACAGGTAGAAGAATTTTTAACAGAGATTGATAACTCACCACACTTCACAGACTATGAAGAGCCTCTTAGAGAGATGATTGCCTTTTCAAATGATAGTGATCATGTATACAATCCAAACATTATAAAACAATATGTTAGGGTTACTGAAAGTTATGATATATTTAGAGGACATGATGTAATGAAGGTTGCTCCGGAGTTTAAGAGGCTTAAAGATGAAATTCGGATTTAAAAGTTATAACAGTTGGGATCCACTTAAAAAAGTTCTAGTGGGCAGTACATTTAAGACAGACTTTTTTGCAGATCTTCCTGACAAAAAAGTTGCTGATACATTATCTAGAGTTAATGAAGAAACACATGAGGACTTAGAACAACTTGTTACTATACTCAAAGGCGAAGGTGTAGAGACATATAGAATGCCTGATACACTCCTTACTCCCGGAGGACAGACAGCAACTAGTGTAAATCAATTTGTTGAGGTAGGTCATCAAATTCCCAAACCTTTACATACACCACGTGATGATTTTTTCGTATTAGGTGAAACATTTATATATGGAAAGCCTTTTGTAAGAATGAATGACGTAAACTGGCAAATGCCCTGGACAGGGTGTGAGGATTATGTCCAAGTATTTTTTGATAAGGATAGTCCTCTATGTCTAGGAGATAAGAACTCAGAAGTTCTTAAGTCTTTTGACGGAGCATGTATTATGCGAGCCGGTAGAGATATTACAATGGATGTAAATTCAAGTGCAGGCAAAGTATTTCAACAGGATTGGTTACCCAAGTTTAACAATATAAACAATACAAACTTCAGAGCTCATACGGTTGGCATGGGAAGACATACAGACGGAGTTATGAATCTATTACGACCTGGACTCATTATATCTGCACAATATATACAAAATTATCATCTAACATATCCTGATTGGGACGTTTTTTATGTACCAAAGCCAATGGATAATCCCTATGTGGATGCATTTAAACAAATGAAACGTGACAGACGAGAACGTGCAAAGAATTATTGGATCCCTACAGAAGAAGGTAATGATGCACTACATCAGTTTATTGACCTATGGTTCAAGGATGGTGTGGGTAGTGTATTTGAAACAAACTTTGATGTTAATATCCTAAGTCTAGATCAGGATACTATTATTACATGTGGTAAGAATAGTGATGTGGAAAAGAGATTATGGAATGATTACGGTATAAAAACAATTGTATCACCACTACGTCACAGATGGTTTTGGGACGGTGGCATACATTGTGTTACTAGTGACTTGTATCGTGAAGGAACATGTGAAGACTATTGGCCTACAAGAGGCGATACATTCTTAAATTTTGAGGAAGAAGAATTAATTAATAACGGAGCAAAGGTCCGAGACGAATGGCGAGATATTAACTTTACATAATATCTTGATAATTCATGTGAAGATTATTTTTATAGTACTGATACATAATATCTTCAGCTTCAGTTAGTACAGGATCAGTACGTTTACCCCATACAACTTCTGCAGTCCATTTACCATGTGCTTTGTCTTGAATAGTATATGTACCTAAGTCTGGAAATACTCCACTATCAATAACCGTTACTGATTCATGATGCTTACTTGCATATTTTAGGATCTTGCTGGGATCCTGTCGCCAATCTGTGTGATATATGTTTTTATAGCCATGAGCAACAAGCCACGCTTCTGTTAGATTTCCCATACGCAAACCCAACTTTGCGTAATGACTGTCATCATGTTTGTGATTATGTATAAGCCAAGCTGGTTGATTTTCATCATAATGTGCTACAGTCTTATGTCTACGTTTACCCACACGGAATAGTATACTACGTTTAAGTGTTGATAAAGGTTCTACAATATGCCAACTAAAAGGATCAGCACATATAAAATAAGCACTATTAACTCTGTTGGGTATTTGTAATACAGGATTACATTGTCTATCTAAAATTTGCACACCCTGATCACTGTCATCTAAATATACTTGACTAGTAATTAACCAACGAAAGTTTTTTAGATCATTATGTGTCTCTAAATGACTACCGGGTTCATCCATATGAAAGTTAGTATAGTGATGATCATGTGAATAGTCCGGTGAACCCAGGAACTCCCATTTCAAAGTGTCCAGCATTTCATACTTAACAAAACTTAGGAAGTCTATGTCTTGTACAGGTGCTGAATAATTACCCCATAAACTGCTTTCATGCTCACTTGCTTGTGGATTTGCACAATGCTCGCGAATATATTGTTCAGGGTAGTTGTCATAATACCTTTGCAGGTAATTGACATGCATGAATCTATTCGTCAGGCTGTACTTGTATGGTTTCTTGTAGTGCAACTATTCTATCCTTAAGGCATAATTCCGGTTTTAGTAAACTTTCTCTTACAATGTCTGCTTCATAACATTGTAGTTTTGATCCAAATACTACTTGGTGCGTGATCCATTGTGCGTTAAAGAACCATATATCACCCGGATCGAATGTAATATAATGTAGAGGATGATGGAACTGATCCCATCCTTTATCATTCCAAACGCATTTGTCTCTGATACCAGTTATAAATTTTTTTACATCTACTTCTGTTAGGCCTGCCAGTTCACATTCCTCATAATATTCTTGCCATAACTGTTCAACTGTGGGACCAAATGTTAAGATTCTAGGACGCTGATAATCCAAGTTTAGGAACATACGAATTTGTTGTTCATCACCAGTATGCTCTTCATCTAATTCATCTAGATGTAGTTTGTTTTCAACTAACATATTATAGCGGTGGCTCAGCATCTCATCTGTTGTTTTATAGCGAGGAAACAATTGATCAAATAACATTGACCATCCAACTGTTGACATTTTATGTCTGTTGTGAAACTCATCAATTTGTTTTTTATCCCAACCACGTTCTTCTTCAAGTCTAGTTCTATTCTTAATATGGCTGTTATACCAGGGCATGATCCATTTGTTTCCTTCGATTACCCAGTCTTCTAACTGATCGTAGTACTTGTAATCTACTCCGGATACTTTTAGACCTTTAATAACTACTGGCCATCCACTTTCAAAGGCAGTATATAATTCTTCACTGTCAGCAATTTCGCTTATGTCTTCGATATTAAATATCTTGACTTTGAAAGCCTCTCCTGCTATAGTATCTAAAGCAACTCTAGTCATCGTTTTCTCCATGTTTTTTGGTAGCATAAATATTTATGTTAATACAAAACTCCCATCTTGTCAACCGGAAAGGTAATTTTTATGAATCCTATTAATGCTTGGAGTGAGTTCCAACCACTGAAACGTGTGGTTTTAGGATCTCCGTTCCCACCAGAAACATTTGATTGGCACAAGGACGAACAAACTCGCAGAGTTATGCGACAGATCTTTGAAGAGACAGCCGAGGACATTAATGTGCTACAGGATATTCTAGAGGCTAGAGGCGTAGAAGTTGTACGTCCTAAGAATATATTTACAATCACTGGTGAAGAACAAATACTATTACCCTGGATGCATTGTGGCTTTCCTAACCATCCATTAATGCCACGTGATACTCTAATGCCATATGGCAATACAATCTTCGAGTGTTACACGGGTAGCGACAATAGGTATTTTGAGAACTTAGCATATTACGAACATTGTAGTCAATGGTTTCGTGACGGTGCTGATTGGGTTAGTATGCCAGGAGCTCTAGTAGAAAGTGGTAAGAAGTATGACTACTTTGTTGCTAATAACCGAATACTTTTTCATGCGGCTAATATGATTAAGTGTGGACGTCACGTTTTGTTTAGCCAACCCTATGAGGGAGACAATAAACGTGGTAAGGGAACTGAACTGGGCCGTGAATGGATTCAACGTGAAATAAAGTTGCGATATCCAGATACACAATTTTTGGACATTCCAGTCGGAGGACACATTGATGGTAAAATAGCTTTACTAAAACCTGGCGTACTAATGACCTGGAATAAAAACTGGGTACCAGACGAAATGAAAAACTGGCACATCATTGAAGTAGATGATGATCATGACATGCCAGAGGATTTTGTTAATACTCGTAAGCAAAGATTCTATACAGACTATGTAGAAAAGTGGCTAACGCATTGGGTAGGGTATGCAGATGAAAGTGTGTTTGACGTAAATTGTTTGACTTTAGACGAAAAACATGTTATAATGACTGGTAAGAACTCTGTCGTAGAACGACAGTTAGAGAAGTTAGGTATAACAGTAATTCACTGGCGTTTCCGCCACCAATACTTCTGGGACGGTGGAATACATTGCTTAACAAGTGATGTACGACGTGAAGGAGATTGTGAGGATTATATAAATGGATGAAGTTATACTGTGGGAACACAGAAAGACATTGTTGAAGTGGATATGTATTAATAATTATTCACCTCGTCATGCATATTTAATTTTAATGGAGAAGGAACATGGGTGAAGTATTAAACTTCAAACCTAAAGAAATAGTATATATACTAAACTTTGTGAGCCCACATCCGATACGCATGAATAAGGATGGAAGTGAAAGAATTAGACTAACACTTAATCGCAAAGACTTTACTACTGGAATCGGACAAGCATGGGTTCCAGCAATTAATAAACGTATGGCAAAAGAGAAACTGTCGGACATGATTGATGTCTTGGAGTGGCTTGATTGACATATAGAAATAAGTTTCTAGATAATACAGCACTACCAACTTGTTTAGCACCCTGGCACACACTAACGGTGAAGTGGGGAGGTAACGTTGTACCTGATATTATATATAAAAATAAGTTGGGTAATATAAACAAGCAAACTCTACAAGAGATACTTGAAGGTGATGCTGCTCGCGAGCTACGAACTGCACATCGAAATAGACAGATTCCAGATGTATGCAAAGGGTGTGCATCAAAAGAAAAGTCCGGCAGATCAAGACGTATGTTCTTCTGGGATAAACTTGATTGGGACGTTAGAATCCGCAGTAAGAATTTACAAGTGGATGATGTGCCTGATATTCGTTATCTAGACTTTACAGTTTCAAATAAATGTAATTTAAAATGTATACATTGTAATCCTTTTGTGTCAACAGGCTGGACTAAAGATGGTAAAAAATTAAATAAAGAAATGCCTGAGTATTGGGAGAAAACACAGATAGGTTTTCATGGAGCTGAAACAACCTTCATGGATAATTTGTTTGCTAATCCTGAATACTTCCGTAACCTACAATGGGTTGCACTACGTGGCGGTGAGCCACTTTATGATGAACGTTGTATAGAGATCCTACAATGGTTTGTTGATGCTGGTCTAAGTCATAAAATTATGCTGGACATATCAACTAACGCAACAGTATTCAATGATAACTTCCGTATATTGTTTGCACAGTTTAAACATGTTGAACTAATGGTTAGTGTGGAAGCAACAGATGAATTATATAGTATAATTCGAGGTGACACACATACATGGACGGATCTATTACAAAACATAGAACAATTTTATGAGATAGAAAACTTGGAAATGGTTTTTGCTGTCACAGTTATGATTACCAATGTATTTGATTTACCAAATGTTTGGAAGTGGTTCAATAAATACCATGCAACTCGAGCAAGTATAAGTATGAGTAACGTTGTGGTTAACCCTACATATCTAAATATAGCAAACATGCCAGACAATTTAAAACAACAAGCACTGGAGAAGATAAAAGAAATACCCAGTGAAGCTATCTGGCCTGAAGGCAGTTACCATGCAGAAGAATTTGAATATCAAACTGGCATTGATGATATTCGTAAAGGACTACAAAGTGCTACAGCAGACGACAAACAATGGCAATACTTCCTAAAGTATACAGATGATTTAGATCGTTTAAGAAATACTGATACATTAAAATTAATAAAGGAGATACAAGATGTCAGACAAAACAGTTACTAATCGTATGGCAGAATTAATGCAACCAATAGATCAACAAATTATGATGTGTGATGATAGAAATGATACACTAATGTTAGCATGTGCTATGTTGGAAAGATGCAAAACGATTCTAGATTACTCAATCGGTAAAGAAGGCCGTAGAGATATTATATCAGGAGCAAACGAAAGGTGAATCCAGACTTCCATAATCATGGCAATAGTATATGGAACCAACCATTTATTGACCATTTAAATGAGAACTTTTGGCCCACAATAGATCCGGCACACTTGCCACAAGAAGCTGATAAATTTTTAGAACTATATCCAGAATGGATTTCATCAAGTAAATTAAATCAGTTCCGTGGAATGGAAGGCTTTGAACATCGGTTTGTGAGTCTGGGAGCAACACAGGGTTTGGACTGGTGGCATTACTGGTGCATGGCAAACGGATATCGTCTGCGTATGTACAGAGGAGAATATCCATATAATAGAGATGTATTATTGGAAGGACAATGGACACATGATCGCTTTATTGGTGATCGTCCACTAGCAAAGGGAGATGCTGTTATAGTTAGTCTGCCCTTTAGTGGTTCAGGTCGCAAGCCTACTGAGTGGAAAAATTTAATTGCTACATGCAATGAGAATAATATTCCTGTATTTGTTGATTGTGCTTGGTTCGGAACATGTACAGATATTGAAGTTAAACTAAATCAAGATTGTATTAAAATGGTTGCATTTTCAACAACCAAAGGGTTGAGTTGTGGTAACTGGCGTGCAGGCATAGTCTTTAGTAGATTAAATGAAGGTAGTTTAGCAGTACAAACAGAATGGCATCACGGTATCCATTTAAATTGTGCTATTGCAAATAGTTTAATGGAAAACTTTTCACCAGATACCATGCCTAAGAAGTACGCAGAAGCTCATACAGCCGTATGTGATCACTATGGACTAGCAACTACTAATACAATACATATAGCACAAGCACCAATGACAGAAGACTGGAACCAATTCAGTAGAGACGGTGCATTTAATCGTGTTAATATACGAGACGCATTAAAAAGGTATAAGAAGAATGGCACGTTTGCCCAATAACGCATGTGCGTATCCATTTAAAGCAGTAATGTTAATGCATGGACAACCTGCGACTCCTTGTTGTAGGTTCCATAGCCGTTTTATTGAAGATATAGATACAAAAGAGCTGGGCATAGCAATGGGTGGTACTGAGCGTGGCATCAATAATGATTTTATTAAGGTTATGCGTGGTCGTTTGCGTATGGATTTAAAAGAATATACGGATGATACATTCAAAGAGATACGTGAAACTATGATGCGTAATGAATGGCACCCGGGTTGCTTTAAATGTAAGACAGATGAAGAAACAAAAGGACATTCAATGCGTACAGAAGCGAATGCTTTCTTTACAGACTTTACAGATCAAACTCAACTACAGTATGTTGAAATAACTGTGGGTCGCAAGTGTAACCTAAAGTGTATGAGTTGTGGTCCGGAATATTCAACAAGATGGGACGAAGATGCACTAAAGTTTCCTGAATTGGGTGTGTCACAGACTGATGTAGAACTTATGAAGAAGATCAATGAGGTTGATTTAGATGTAATAAAGCCGGAAACATTTAAAGACGTTAAGTATATCAAAGTAACAGGTGGTGAACCATTCCTACATCAACAGTTCCTGGATTTTATTGTTCGTTTAGCAGATTCAGGAGTTAGTACTAATATACACCTTGAGATATTTACAAATTGTACATGGTGGCCTAAAAAAACTGACTATGATGCACTAGCAACGTTTAGAAAGATTACTATTTGTCCAAGTATAGATGGCATAGGTGCTGTTAATGATGTATTAAGATTCCCCAGCAAGTGGGATAAGGTTGAAGCTACACTTGACAAGTGGATTGCAATGCGAGAACAGAATTCATGGGAACGTATTGAGATTAAAACAGCAACAACAATTAATGTAATCAATGCTCCCTATATGTATGAGTTTATGTTGTGGGCTAGGCAAGTTAAAAAGATTGGTGTTACCCTACAGACTGTTTATGAACCACATTACCTAAGTATACTTCACTGGCCTGACTGGTATAAAGAAAATTTGAAATATACAGTTAACAGTCAGTTCACAGAATACTTTGCTAATGACAAACACACCCAAAAACTAAAAAAGCTACTGTTGAACCTATGCAAACCCACAGGTGTTGAAGATCGTAGTTTTGAATATACTAATACAATTAAAAAATTATTAAGACACAGAAAGATACTTGATTTAGAAACAATTAGAAAATTTAAAGATCTAGTTGAGCTTGATGCAACGCCTATTCCTGAATGGGGGCCGGGTAGTCGTTCAGATTGGAAAGGCAGAGGTAATGCATAAGTCAAAAACATTTTGCATGTTGCCTTTCATACACATATACGGCTCAGCTGGTGGAAACCTAGTACCCTGTTGTGAAGCACAGGAAACTCCTCTAAACAATCCAGGCGAGTCTGCTGAGTTGGCCTGGAATAACGAAAACTATAGAGAATTACGCAGAGCTCTTTCAAATGATGAACGCCCGGAACGTTGTCAGGTGTGTTGGCACAATGAAGACAGTGGTATTGTAAGTAATCGTCAGCAATGGGAAAAAGATAATTGGGATATGTATAGTGAAACTGTTGACGTACAAGCAGACTATTCAGTACTCAACAAACCAACATGGATAGAACTTAAGGTAAGTAACTTCTGTAACCTAAAATGTATTATGTGTTCAACTCATTCAAGTTATAAACGTGTACAGGACTTGGATATTATAAGCAAGTATCAGAAGGATGGTCACGAAACACGTCTACTTCGCCCTACGGCGCTCATTGACAGTATTAGTGATTGGAGTGACATCTGGAGTACAGTCAAAGTACTGCAATTTACAGGTGGTGAACCTATTATTAATGAAGAACACTATACCCTATTGGCATCAATTCCAGCAGAACACAAACGAAATATAAAGCTACGTTATGCAACAAACATAAGCCATATTAAATTTAAAAAACATGATTTAATTAAAATATGGAGTGAATTCAAACATGTTAACATTAAAGTAAGCATGGACGGTGTGGGATCAGTGTATGATTATATACGACAGGACGGTTCCTGGGATACAGTCTATGCTAATATGCTAACACTATCAACTATAGACACAATTGATTTGGCTGTGGGAATCACAGTACAAGCACACAACATATATCATATGCCGGAGTTCTACAAGTTCTGGAGTGAATCACCTATTGATCTAATGTTTATTACTGCTAATATACTACATACTCCAAAATATTTAAGTCCTGCCTTATGGCCAGACGAATATAGAGTAGCAATAATACAGAAATTAATATCAGCATTACCGGAGTTTCCGGAAATGAAACGATTTATAACATATATGAATAACAACTCAGAATATAATCCCGTGGGTTATGCTCGCATGCGAAAGTATACTCGTGATTTAGAAAATAGATATACAAAATCAACTACACTAAAGAGTATGATTAAAGACCATCTAAAAATTAGTTTAGAAGGCATGGACAAAGTTCAGGAGCGTATTCAATAATGCAACGAGGACAGAAAGCCTGGGACTATAGTCATACAGAACATGCATATCCGGTTGTTCATGTGTTCCAACCTGCTAACAAAGATCTAAATAAATGGCCCATACTTAAACAAAAGCTGGGCCTAGTACAACAAGTGGAAAGTAATAATCATTTAAGAGGTGGCGTTGTAAATCTTTACAACACTATGGAAACAAGTTGGATAGTTGCTATGCATAAAATGGGCTACCGTTATGCATGTATATGGTTTGATGGTGCTTGGGCTGATACACATGATTTTAATTTAGCACTACTTACAGAAATAGATAGATTAAATAAAACAGAATGGTTAGCCGCCGGACAAATACAAGCAAGAGATGATGAATACCCTTTCTTTACTCGTAACTGTGTACTACTAAACATTGCTACTTGGATGGCACAGGATCAACCCAATCCACATGTACAGCCTCCAGTCTATCCCAACTACATTGTAGTTGATGGCTTTGAAGATTCATGTTACAGTCTAGTGGAAGCAGAACCTACAGATCTAAGCTGGATGATATTTAATAAAGCTCAGCATTTTGCCAACGCTTGGATTGCCTGGAGTTTGAGACGACATCTAACAGTACCCGGACTAAGTGATGACTTTGCAGATACAATTACATTTACTCGTCCTATAAATGGTACAGATGAATTTCAGAAGGGTATTAGTGGAGAAGCATATGATCCAGAGCCTCTGAGCCACAGAGCCAAGTATATGTGCAAACGATTAACTGATGTATCATCACCCATATACTTTGTTAACACTGAAAACTCAAGACCCGAAACAGTTGACTCACTAGTGGGTAGTAACTTTGAACAGTATGTAGGACCCTGTGCTGGTTTTAAATTATTATATTATGCATACAAGTATGGTGTTTCAGAATCAACAGAGTTTTTATTCTATGACTTTGATCCAGATAGTGTGAAGTTTAAACAGGATACGCTTGAACATTGGACGGGCGATAACTTTGTTGCTTGGGTTAAGCAGTGGATATCAGCACACCCTGGAGTTAACACAGAGCTTGAACATCAAGTACAGGAAAAGTGGGCGACTACGCTGGAACAGTTCGGTGGAGAATCAAGTTTCAAACGCTTCTGGGCAAGAGTACAGTCAGCTAAGTGGCAATGTTGTCAAGTGGATCTAATTAACGATTACCAACAGTTGGTAAATACTATGCAACACAAAAGAACATTCTTTTGGAGTAGTAATATCTATAGTTACATGCCAATTAAACTCTCCAGTGACAGCTTTGCAATGGAAAATAGTTTTATTAATATAATTAAAACGCTTAACACTAAACCCGACAGTTGGTTTAGTGGAACAGACATCAATGACAATGATCTAATGTGTCCAAGTACCGCAATACTAAGTGTACAGGACAACAACAATATAGGATTCGAATAATAAATGGAAATGAATATACACTTTAAAGATGAAGGTAAAGAAATAATACACGTCTTTACAGGAACAGGTGACGGTGCTGAAACAGAACCTGAACTAACTGCACACTTAAGACAGATACTAAAAATAAAACTAACTAATTCTTGTGACTACAGTTGGTGTGAGCTGGGTGATCCCTATAACAAATCCTGGATTAAACATCTAGCTAACTTGGGATACCACTTAGCAGTTGTATGGTATGATGGTGCATGGCCAGAGAGTTCAGATTTAGAAACAGAACTAAAGAGTTGGTGGGCTAAACAAAGCATTTCAGATACTCCCTGGGTGTTTAGTGGACAATTAATATATAGAGCTGATCGCGAACGTCCTGACTATCCACATGTATATCCGGGTTGTGCTATTATTAATCTACAGGAATACTTAGTAGCAGGCGAACCCAGTCCTTTATTCTTTGATACAGCAACTCGTATGCCTTGCTTTCGTCTAAGTGGTGAAAATATACATGATGATTATACTCCAACTTGGATTGAGCGTGATGCGGGCGAGCTGTCAAAAGAATCACATACCTTTCCCGGAACATATCTGGATCATCTAATACCAAACAGTTTAGTAAAAGATTATAGAGTAATTAACTTACCACAGGCCATACGTAGAAATATGCACAGTTGTTATCCTGAAGATGATATTGAATCAACTAAGAAATGGTTATTGGATCCGGACTTTTTAAAAGACAAAACACCACAAGAAGTAAAGGAGTTTGGCTATACCCTACCGGAAGACAAAATGGAATTGTATGGTTACAAGATACAACAGTTTCAAGTACTGTATGTTACCAACACAGAGAATGTACCCAAGCGAGATAGTGAACTTGATTCAGTAGGCTTTACTAAACATGTTGTACCCTGTGCCGGATTACATCAGTTCTGGCATTTGTTACAGGATCAGGATACTCTAAGTTCAGTACTATGGTATGACTTTAATCCCTATGCAATTCAATGGACAGAGATGATCCTAATGGAATGGGACGGCAGAGACTTTGTTAAGTTTTATGAAGATAATATTTCACGAATCATTTCAGATGGTGTTATTGCTGAGGACTGTGTTATATTTAATCCTGAACTATATCATGAACTAGTAGCGACTATAGGAGAAGATTCAACAGGACAATTACAGGGTTGGGATTATATACAGAGTCTAGATCATGACTTTTTAGAGTGTGACATAGTAAATAACTGGAGAGAGTTTTGTGAAACAATTGGTTATAACAATCGTTTGTTTCTACAGTTAACAAATATCTGGCAATATGAAAGTAATTATTTAAATACAACGGCACTACAAGCACAGACAAGTTTTTTAAATATAATTAAAACGCTGTTGGATACAAATTTAGATGTTTATTTTACTGGCAACTCACCGGGAGGACAACATTTTACTTACGCTAATATGCGATTACATAGGAGTATACTATAATGTGGTATGAAGGAGACATACAAAAATTTGAAGATGTAAATGAAGAAACTGTATTATTCTTTATGGAGAACGAACACCTAAAACCAAAATTTGCTGGTGTTGATAATAGTGAACTATTACTAAAATCTGATGATTTGAATACTATAGGTGATGTTACAAACTATCCCTGGGCACCTGTTGATATCGCAGTACCCTGGAAAGAAATATTTGACGAAGCGAATCATTTGTTGTATACTAGTTGTTATACACTACACCGTCCCGATTCAAGTGGCTGGTTAAGTTTGTGTATGTATGGTATGAGTTCAGTACATACAAATGTTCCGGAAGACTATGGACTACCGGATAGTGCTGAGAATGATTTGAGCGATTGGACAGATATATCAAAATTTTGTCCTCGTACTAAGGAATGGATGCAGGATGAAATGTTGTATGAACGTTTTAGTCGTGTACGTTTCATGGCAGTATTACCGGGAGGATGGTTGGCTCCGCATGCGGATAAAGACACCATGGGTTTCGGTGCTACCAATGTGGCAATTAATAATCCAGATGGTTGTGGATTAGTAATGGAAGACTGGGGTACGTTGCCTTTTACTCCGGGTTCAGTATTTAAAATTAATACTGGATACAAACATGCAGTATGGAATAGAAGCGAGGAACCTCGTATACATATGATATTTGATGGCGACCCAAGTGACGACTTTAAAAGAAAGGTCAATACTGGCTATGCCGGAATGTAAGATTTTTGATCACGGAGTTTGTGTAGGGCCAACAGGTGCAGTTAGGCCTTGTTGTGCTTTTATGACACAGGGCATTCCAAATATGCGGTGGGAAGAAAATTGGAGACCTCGACATGATGCTTGGCGAGAAAAATCAAAAACTACATGGCTTGATCAATGTATAGAATGTAAACAGGATGAAGAAATAAATGGTCACAGTCTACGCATGTACTACAATGAAGAACTGGAATACGCTGAAGGTATTAAGTATTGGGATTTAAAAATTAACAATACATGCAATCTAGCTTGTAGAATGTGTGATCCAACTTCATCAAGTATCTGGCAACAGATAGCAATAAACGATCCGGACAGGCAACTAGCTTCACATTATCACAACAAAGTAGATGGAAAGTGGCATAAGGAAGCAAAAGACTTTTTATATAGAATGGTTGACGCAAGTCACGTAAAGTTTACAGGTGGAGAACCATTTCTAATACCACAAGTTAAGAAAATTATTGAAGGGCTAATAGATATGGACGTTGCGGCCGCTGTTAACCTACAATTAATTACAAACGGTACACACAATATATCAAAATGGAACCATTTGTTTGCGGAATTCAAAAGAGTAAATATAAGTATAAGTTTAGATGCTATCGGAAAACGTTACGAATATATCCGTCCGGGTGCTTCGTGGGAACAAGTTAGCACTAATGTACTGGATTGGAATGCTTCAAAAGGTAAAAATAGTAACATATGGATTACAGCCCTACCAATGATTTTAAATAAAGATCATTTATGGCAAGTAGAAGAATGGTGTAGCAAAAATAAATTAAATTTTGGGGCAGCATCACCTTGTATTAATCCAGCGTTTTTACGCACTACAGCGTGGGACGATCCAAAATTAAGAGTTAAGTTTATAGAACAAATGGAAATATTGGACAAAATACACAACACCAACTGGAGAGACTTCGTAAATGAGTAAAAAATTACCAAGTGATACATTTTGCGTTTTACCTTTTATGCACGCCGCAGTAAGTCCTACTGGCAGTTTTAGAGTATGTTGTAATAGTAATCCTAAAAATAATAAAATTATGAAAACTCCCGAGAAGGAGTTTAAAATGTTTAGAGATGATATTAACGAAGCATGGAACTCAGCAGACTATAAAAAGATTCGTAAGGAATTTATAGCTGGTGAACGTCCTGAAACATGTCAACGTTGTTTTAGAGAAGAAGATGCAGGCATACGTTCACCACGTATAGGTTACAATGAAAAGTGGTGGCGAGATGATGTACAAGTAGCAGAGGAAATACCTTTAGATGTACGTTATGTTGATATACGATTAGGTAATTTGTGTAATTTAAAATGTCGTATGTGTAATCCCTGGAGCTCAAGTATGTGGGTTAAGGATTGGAATAAGATTGTAGACACAGCAGAACTGGCACCTAACGAACCACTTAGTGATAAAGATTTATCCTGGATGGGACAGCTGGGTGAGTGGCCAGATCGTGAACAGACAGGTGTTAACTTTGTTGAAATAGCAAGTACTATTAAAGAAATATATTTAACTGGCGGTGAACCCACACTAGCCACAAGTCAGTATGCACTATTTGATTATTGTATTAAAAATGATCTAGCCGCCGGCATTAAATTAAAATATAATACTAATTTAACAAATGTACCGGACAAAATGATTGATTATTGGAGTCACTTTAAAGGCGTACAACTTAATGCAAGTATTGATGCAACAGGTGCCCGTGACAGATACATTCGTTATCCCAGCAGTTGGAAACGTATTGTGGAAATCTTTGACAAACTAAACGCTCTACCCAATGTAGCAATGCAGATACATTGTACAGTTCAGGGACTAAACATGTGTGCAATGCCAGAACTATTGGATTGGATTAAGAGCAAGGGATTACGAGATGATCAGATATATTTAAATATATTAAATCATCCAGAAAGTATGAATATACGAACCCTTCCTCATGAACTGAAGGTAATGGCAGAAAATAGCCTACAGGACTACTTGCACATACCAAAAGTATCTGATACAATCAAGTATATGTGGGCAGAAGACTGGCATGAGAAACGCTGGAAAGAGTTTGTAGCGTTTAATACCAAAGCAGATGAATTACAAAAAGGAAATCTATTGGAAGTATGTCCGGAGTTTGCTGGGCATGTCTGATACATATTGCAATGAGCCCTGGAGAACCGCACACTATGATGAAGTGGGTAAGCTAGGACCTTGTTGTACATATAGAGGTAAACGTCCCGACTTTACTAAAATAGATGACTACTGGTCAAGTGAGTGGTTACGAGACTTTCGTGAGAAATTAGGTACAGGCATAAAAGAAGAGGGTTGCTTTAACTGTTGGCGTAAGGAAGATCGTGGAGAATACAGCCAGAGAACAGATAAAAATAGACGCCACGGCTATATAGATAAACCCAAACTAGAGGAATTGTTTTTAAGTTTTGGAAATATATGTAATAAAAGTTGTGGTGTATGTAGACCCAGTCGTAGCCATTTAATTGCAAAAGAATATAAGTCAATACCCAAAGACAATAATTGGTTATTAACTTTACCCGGTAACAAAACACAGAAAGTTCTTAGTGATAAAAAATATTCAGGACATTACTTAGAGCATTTTGAGGATTATAAGTCAGCACTTGAGTCAGCCGATACAATTTATTTGGATGGTGGTGAACCTTTTATTGTTAGTCAGTGTACAGAAATACTGGAATACTTAATTGCAAAAGGTATGACACATAAGAAGATCAAAGCCGGAACAAACGGTTCAGTTACTGATAGTCAGTTGGAACTACTGAGTAAATTTAAGTCAGTTAGTTTCCATTTAAGTATAGACGGTATAGAAGAATTATATCCAGTTGTACGCCCGCCACATGATTGGCAATGGTTCCTGGATAGTCAGTCACGTATACAGAAGTATCCACGTATGAATATTACATATGCCTGTGTTATTCATGCATTTAATATACATCAGTTACCTCGTATGGTTCGTTACTTTATAGATCAAAGACGAGTCCATGCTAAGACACATATATTCTTTAGTCAGATAAATTCAAACAAACATTTAGAACCTAGTGTTGTACCAATAGAAGTTATGAACCAGACGATAAAAGAATTAAAATTAATTGTTAAAACTTCAACAAATGACGACAAGCGACAAGTTAAACAGATGATTCAACATTTGGAAATGCAGTTACAAAAAGATGATCCTGATGTTAAAAAGAGCTTTGATCTTTATTGCGATACATTTTCAAAAATAAAGAATATTAAATACGGAGAACATATACCGTGGATCGCATGAAGGATAAACGTATTATAGCAACAGGTAACCCAGAGTTTGGTGTTGCAAGTGAGATTGCACAACGCTGGCCACAGACTCAATTTGTAGGCAGAACCACCTGGGGGTACGATTTATGTCAAGACAGCTACAAAAACAAGTTAGCCGAAAAGGCGTCTAACTATGACGTTTTTATTAACTCTAGTGCATTATGGCACTACCACCAGACTATGCTACTAGATGTAGTGTATAAAATGCAATTGCGACTCGGCAATCGACTACATATTGTGTCTTTGGGAAGCACTACTGATCGAACTACCAAAGGCTCAGACTGGCATTATCAACAGGAAAAGAAGGCTCTACGTTCAACAAGCAATGCATTAGGGCTTAAGAGCATATGGACAGGAGGTCCTAAAGTAAGTTACGTTACGTTCGGTACTCTGGACAACAACCAACACAAGCACCCTGACAGACGTTGTATGAGCTTGGCAGAGGCTGTTGATTGTATAGAGTATGTACTAACAGCACCGGATCATCTATGTATTAATGAACTTAGTGTTGATCCTATACAAGTAAAATAAGGAAAATAAATTGACTCAAGATGAATATAAACCAACTAACTGCCAAAACTGTGGAGCCTATTCCCATTGTGGCAGTACCTTTTGGAGAGACGAAAAAGACTACAATGGTGAATGGTATCAAATAAAAGTTTGTGAACATTGCCGTTGTTCAGAATGTGTACCGAAAGCAGTATGGACCTAATAATTAAATCAATTAAATATACCAATATACTTGAAAGCTGGCAAAAGCTCTGGCCAGATCGAGAACCCCAAACCCAAGCCTATTCATCCATGTTAATGAATGGAGGGCATGATCCTGAAATTAAAAATACATTTAAATGGACGGCTTATGGAGTATATGATTACGATAAATGTGTGGCTGTGAACGCAGGACATAAAAGTTCAAAACGAGACTACAGAACTCGTGGACTCTGGGTAGATGAAACACATCGTGGCAGAGGTATTGCGAAGATGATGTTTGATAAATTAGAACATCAAGCTAAGAGTGAATGTTGTAGATGGTTGTGGAGTTATCCCAGACTTGCGGCCTTGCCTGCTTATATCAACAGTGGCTACGTTCCTTTTGGTAAGCCTGAACATGGGGAGTTCGATCAATGTACTAGAGCCCGTAAGGATCTAAGTTACTTAACTACTACAGTATGGAGTGTGGATAACAATCCTTGTGAAAGTCAGCAGTGGGTAGAAGCAGTTGATGAACTAGATAAAAAGGGATTTTTATTGGGACAAAATGAACAAGTACGTGGTAATTATATACACATAACACAACATTGGGTTAATGAATTATATGCAACGCCAATGGTTGGTGTAAAGAACTTTATGGATCCTACTGAACGTGTATATGGAGAGATAAACAATCCCATACATGTTTTATAATTACATTATATCCTGAGCCCAATCACAATCAGCAAAGCCTGATTGTTCACACCAACGTATAAACAATCCAACTTCTCTACCATGTGCTTCTATTTCCCAGGGTAAATCATAATAGTCCACATCACCTTTAACAATAGTAGATTTCCAGCGATGACGTTGTGGTTTTATTTCAAATAATTCACCACGACTATACTGTTTAACGTGTACCATTTCATGTGCAACAGTTTCACAGAAGCGTCTTAGTCCCTGACGCTTGTCTATTTCAACAGAATATTCATTTTTATTAACATATAAACAATAACCAAGTGCTCCTTCACACTTGTTTAATTGAATATCTATATCAAGATTCTTCTTACGTGGCATTAATTTAGCAATCGAAAACTCTGCAATTGATTGACAAAGTTCTCGTTGTTGTTTAGTACCACCTGATACTTGAATATCAATCATTATGATATCTTGCCAGCTTCAAAGTCTGTAATAAAATTTTGTTCTTCCTGACTGAACTCATGTGCCTTGGGACCAAACAGAACACCCACATGGGTAAGCCTACCACCTAGTTCACTCATTTTATTAAACAGTTTATCATCCTGAACAGTTACGGCGGCGTCCATCATTGCACGACCAATGTCGCCAAGATCACGTTCTCCCTGAGTAAGTTCAAAGAAATTAGGTTCTATAGTTATACTTTTCATTAGTTTACTCCCAAATAATCTTTTTTAAGTATTTCCATTTGTTCAACGGCATTAGGATACTTTTCCAGTAAATCCATTTCATCTTTATAACATTCCACAATGTTATATATAGTCTTTACTAGACTAATTTTATTAACTGGAAACGGACCTGACTTAGTATAAGCAATCATTTCCTGCAACTCAGCTTCAGCGGCACTAATTGAATCGTGCTTGCCAGTTTCATACTCCACATTAACACTATCTTCTTTTACTATTCCAGTAATTTGTATCATTTTTTTCATTAACTTCTCCTGTTGTTATTGAGAATGGCGTTTCGATCTCGGCATGCATTTGTTTTAATCGAATACCTTAGCCTACCCTTAAAGCCTTTGTAGGTACCAAGTTGCATTTAACTTCCTGTTACAAGAGCAAGACTACCATCAGCCTGCATCTCAAAATCTTCAATATAACGATGATGTGTGCCACTTTGTCTAATACAACTATCAGCGGCAAACCACAAATCTTTTACACTACCACTTGGTGCAAACATAGAAACTTCAGCCCAACATGTATTATTATGAAGATCATCCATTGTAGCTTCAGGCATAATATACTTGTAAGTAACCTTGTATTGTTTATCTTCTAATACAAGTTCATCAGCTAACATTAGGCCGTTACCTATATGTAGGCTCCATGTTGACTCCATACCAAGCTCTGTAGACATTTTGTCAAAATGATCGATTGCTTTAAAAAACAAACTATCTTCTTCTCTTTCCATTATAAGCTGGGCAGCGGCTTCTTGAATATTTGACATTGTAACTCCTAATTTCTAATTATGTATAGAGTATAGCACCATTATGTCTTGGTGTCAACCTTTATTTGTCGGTTATTTCGATTAATTTTAATTCTTTTCCACCTAATTCTCTGAGCTGACACTTGAATTCATACATACTATTGTGACCCTCATATTTTGTTAGGCAATCACGAGCAGTAATTTTTTTCCATAGAACCTTTTGACCACTTGGATAAGTGATCTCATAAGTTCTTAATTTTTTATCCCAGGACTTTGGAGCCCCTTCTTTCATATAAGTAACAGTCATTATGAATAGTACCTATCAGCAATACTTAAACATTCATCGTTTACGGCTTCATAGAAAGCATCAGGATTTTGGTCTTGCAATTCACATAACTGCTCATCAGTTAACGGTTGCTTTGTATTGGCAAACTTTGCTTCACTAATATAAGCATCAACGAAATCTGGATAATCTTTCATATCTAAACCATCTACTTCTACATCGATTACTTTTAAATTATTTAATTTCATATAATATCTCCTAATATCTAATTAATTATTTTTTGTTCTTTGGCGGCTTGTAAAATCATTGGAGTAAACATTTCTTCTACTGTTTTTTCTGCTTGGTCCCAGGATATCTCGCCTTGCGGTGTAGGTGAATAACCATCAAACATTCTTCTAAACTCACCTCTTCTGTTACAAAGGCCATTGTTAAAAAGATCATATGCACAATTTTGTGCTCTTCTAAACTTATCTAAGTACTTGTTAGTTGTTCTTGAATTAGCACACTTACCTTCCATTGGAAGTAAAGTATTAAGTTCATCTGCTAAATGTTTAAAACCTGAGTTAACACCCCAACTACAACTAAACAACTCTTCTTGATAACCTTTGTACATATTTTCTCCTAATTTCTAATTATGTATAGATTATAGCACCAATACGTCTTGGTGTCAAGAAAAAAACGCAGAATAAAATCCTGCGTTTTCAATGACTTAACAAATCTTTTGAATTAAATTTGAATTAAACACCATTCTCTGGTTCTGGCATTATATCATCTTCACCTTCTGGATCCATATGAGTATGTGGTTCAGCACCACCTTCATGTGAATGCTCCATACCGTCTTCATGTATATGGTGCTCTTCCATAATATAGTTTGTACTTGCTGGCTGATAGTCTTCTGGCATTGCACAATCATAGTTGCACTCTTCTTCGTTAACATATGCCCACGTCATTGCGGCATTGTTTACTGCTTGTGCTTCTATATGAGCTGATAGTTGCTCCATTAGGTTTCTTGCTGAGCTACGTCTGTCTAGTTCGATTCCCATTGCTCTGCCTTCCATCTCTAACATCATTTTTACTTCTGCTTCCATGGCTGAAGCGTTTCTTTGCATGTCTTCCAACATGCTTACCATTGATTCACTGTGATGATACATTTTATATTCTCCCCTGGTTTATATAATTAGTTTTATCAATACTATTTACCGTTAATTCATAAAAAATGCACCCATAAGAGGGTGCATTCTGTCCTTAAAGTGTTTAGGAACTTGCAAGTGATAACCGACTGCGATTAAGCAGAATACGGTTCATTTTAGCAATTTTTCTTAAGTGGCTAAAACGAGCAAGTATCCAATGATGTCTATAATTCATCATGAGTCTCCTTCCATTGTTAACCATCTTTTAACCCATGATGTATGGGCCACTTTATAACCATGTGAATGGTATATGTATTTATACAGTATACGGATCTAAATCTAGATATTTCCCCCATTCACTATAGTAGTGTCGCATACCAACTTCATCATGTATCGTTGCATTTTCATGTCTACCATGTAGTATACGGCGAGCTTCTGTGCCTTCTCGCATTGTAGTACCCTGACCTGTTACGCCAATTAGATCTTCGTGTAGGTTACGCCCAAAAGGTCCCCAGATTGAATTATGATGTTTAATTCTAGTCTGTCTTTCTTCTGGAGTATCTTTAACTAATCCATACCCACGAAACTCAATAAGAACTTTGTTGCAACCTAAGGGAGTAACTGAATCAGATCTATATGCTGAACCACGTAGATTAAAGTTAAAGCCAGGAAATAAATCCACCATATACCATTGATTAGGTGGTAGGTTAGGGAAACTTAAATCTCCTCTGTCTTCAAAGCCATCATACTCTTCGTAGTTTACAGTAAATGAACTTACGTTTACATGTCCATTGTCAAAGGCAATATTCTTTCTAGCAAAATATTCATCATTAAATCCTGATACTCTATTAAAATAATGCATAAAGTCATGATAAAATTCTGAATTAGTATCATGCCATAGTTTATAATTTGTATCTATAACTGCTTTGTGGTAATGGAACACTTCCATTTCTTCTGTATCAATAGCTTCTGCAATACAATCAAATGCTCCTGCAGTCCATTGTTCTACATCCATTGTTGGGTTTGTATTTAGAGTAGTCCATACCATACCACCATGCTTAACTTCTGTAGGCAATGGCGTATAGTCTGACATTAGGAATTCTACTCTAGTCATTGTTCCTGAAGGTGTATTAAACTTACCTGTATTCAAGTAGGATTTAATTGAATCTCCATTATTAATAGCAATAACATTAAAGCCTGCAATTTGTGTTGTTCTAAAATTACCTGCTTTTGGCATTTCTGATTTGTGACACATAGGTACCCAAACCTTTGAAAAGATTTGTTCCTGTTCTTGTGCAAATATTTCTGGTGAATTGTAGGCTGTACTACTAATTGATTCTATATTTGGTTGTGCTAACCAATTCTTATGATTTCTTGGTGGCATATTAAAACTCCTTGTATAATATATTTACTTAATAATATACTATAAAAGGAGTAAAGTCTAATAGTTTGTGTCTATGTACTAATTAGTCTGCTCTAACACCCTGACCATAATCTATTACAACAGGAAACCTAGGAACGCCATCATTTGACAGTTCAAAGTATCTACATGTTGCCCACGTAGGCTTGTCTGCAGTTTCCAACAACTCTTTTAACTGTGCTTGATTACCTCTTACTCCTGAACCAAACTGTGTTCCGTCTGCAAGTTCTAATACAAACCTTTTAGCATAGCCTGTCCATGCTCCCTG
>Ga0209336_10000019_pt1 | contig 78586 bp, 68 predicted proteins | sample LinPmetageLP32_FD_184042 | JGI IMG/M metagenome (GOLD analysis project Ga0209336, IMG submission 184042) | Marine viral communities from the Pacific Ocean - LP-32 (SPAdes) (version 2) | ecosystem: Environmental > Aquatic > Marine > Oceanic | place: Pacific Ocean | collected 2009-08-23
AACCAAGTATACTGCTTCTCCTCCATTGCCGTCGTTAAGCACCCCATCGTGCACAGAAATTAAACCTCCTTTACGGGTTTCTAGTTTTAAGCTGTCTGTACCTGTAACAAGATTTGTACCAGCACTCTGAGCAAATGGAGACTTATATACCTCTACTCTATTTGTATTTACGCCGTCACTAGTTAAACCCGTTTTAACATGCGTCCCGTTATGATAAATTTCTAATGAGGGCGCAGTACCAACAGAGCCATTATACAGCCCAACAATATTATGTTTGTTAGTCTCTACAACGGCAAAGTTAGAATTTACATTCTCAATTACATCAGATAACTTTATCGGCATGGGGCTTGAGTGTTAGAAAATCCATTGCAGCCATCAAAACGTTGGGTGCAATAGACAAAGTCCCATCGTCTATCAGTTCAACCTTTTTTAAGCGGACTTTCTCATCCTCATTGAGCAATGCTTCTATTTGCTTTTTGAAGTCTGCAGCATCATCATCAGCAATTTTAGGTTCACCGTCTGAGTCAACTGTAGCTTTTGTTCGAAGCTGGTCAATATAAGTTTGTCTGTGCTCTTCAAATGATTCAACCAAAGGTTGCAACTTGGACATGTTTTGTGCAATAGTCCATCCAGTTACAAGTGGGAGCTGTGATTCACTTATAACCTGAAAGGCTTTATACACGTTAATACATTCTTTTAATAACATTATATTTGAGATTGGTTTGCTTTACAAATATACAAATTATCCTACAACGACTACTTTGAACTCGTTGCCGGTAGCAATTCCTCCCCCTATAGCTACTCGAACTGTGTTTACTGTTTGCGAAGTATATGTAAAGAATACAATGTTCTGAGTAGCGTCACGTACTTGCACAATAACGTCTCTATGGTTTAATTGATGTGTAATTGTGAAATACCCATCTGTAACATTTTGTGATGTAATAGTATAGTTTAGTTTATAGATTCTAGCCACTCTAGTAAGAACACTAGAAGCATGATCCTTGTTGTCAATAGCCCAGTATTTATTGCCTACGGTACTATCAAAAACTAAAGAAGGGTGCGCAGAGTTATCGTGATTTTGTTTATAAGCTTCTATGCCCAAAAGAGTACCTGCAGCCATAACAGCAGCGTCTGCAAAATCAGTATCTGCTCCGTCATCTTCATTACCAAGCGTTATTAATGCGTCCTTCATATACACATTTTCCTGTTGAAGGTTAATGTATGTACCGTCCCCAATGACGTTAAGATTACCTTTTACAGTAAGATCTCCCGTAGTAAGGAGACCTCTGCCGGCATCAGCTGACGGAGTAAAAGTTAAATCAGCAGTATCAATTTGTACTCCTGTAAAGTTTCCACCAGCAGCCGCAGTAGTAAGTACAACTTTATGTGCTGCTACTGTTCCCTCAGTTACAGTAATATTAGCGGTAGCCAGCGTTCCAAGACCTGAAACGTCTGCAGCTGCAATTTCTGCAAAAGTTGGAGCTGCAGCATCAGTGTCATCGCCCACTGATTGTAAATACTTTTTAGTAGTAGTAGTATTACCCGCAAGGAATGCAGTAGAACCCGTACCATCCTGATAAGGTACACTGCCCAAAGCTCCTCCTGCAAGTTCAGTAGCGAGATCAGCAGTACCCGTCAAAGCTCCTACAAAAGCTGCAGAAGTAACACTATCTAATCCTGTAAATGTAGCAACACTAGCTCCTAAAGCTACTGCAGTTGAACCAATAGTGACAGACGCGTTTGCTAAATTAGCATTTGGCAAATCTCCTGTTACATGACTTGCAAGATTAATTGCGTTGACCGTAATCTCTTGACCGGATAAAGATAGATAGCCCTGAGGAGAAGAGCCAAATGTTATTGCAGCATGATCCGTGGTATTAGTGTCTACCCACGGGACGTTAACTACTGCTTGGTCACTAGCGTTAAATTGAACTCCGTAGGTACGGCTAGCTGTAGTACTAACGGCTTCGGCTGCTACTGATTGTTCAGTATTAGAAAATAATTTTAGACCTCCAAGAGAAGCGTTGGTCGCAGCACTAAGGCTACCTCCAACACCAAAGATTCCAATATATTTGTAACCTTTGATATAAACTACATCATCAGTTGCAATACTACTAGTAAGCTCTGTAGATCCTCCTACTTGGTTGTTAGTGCCGCCTACTTCATCTTCGTTTGTCCAGTACAGAACTCCCGCCTGATAGTCGAAATACCAGTCAGACGTAGACACACCAGGTACAACACGGAAAACATTTGCTCCCGTGTTGGTACCATTTGTACCGCCGATAGTGGTAGCAATCGCATCAGTTCCATTCCATCCTGAAGGACCAACGTAGACCTCTACTGTGTATCCCGCACTAAATTCTGCCGGAATCCAGTCTGTCTGTCCCGTACTCCACGCACGTTTGAAGCCAGTAATGTTTGTATCAGTAGTACCTGACGCGGCAGTACACTCTACAACATCTGCTCCTTGATATGCTTGAACAATATCAGCTACAGCTGCAGGATTGCTTGGTATGCTAGACGTTTGTTGCAAAACTTTATCCCCCCGTAAAAACAAAGGCGATGCAATACCCTCACCAAACCCATCAACCTTTTCTGATGTATCGGTTTTAGTTTTACCAAATGCAATCTTCTTGAGTAAGAGATCAACTTTTTCTTCTAATGAAAATGACATAGTTAATTAGTTTATATATTAAAGCTATTATTCTTGAATTCCAAGCTTACTAATAGCCTCGCTCGCAGCAAGTTTAATACGAAGGAATAAGTGACTGCCTTTTCCCCAACGACCAGTTCCAGCAGTAATAGTCAACACCTTGTTGGTTTCATCTCCATCAAAGAAATCACCGTCCCCGCAGCCTCCAATAGGTACTCCACCACTTGTTTGTGTAGAGTTGACTGCCATGCAATCCAGCCACCCGTTAGTACTTGGATTGGCATCCTCGGTGCTGTCGTCTTCGCCAGCATCAAACTGTTTTACTTTAAATTCAGTGAATGTGCCTGTTACAGTAATGTCTAGTTTTTGAACTGCGTTACTAGTGTCTAATGGAATCTTCCATGTAATAAACTGGGCATCACTATTACTACGAGTAGAGAAATCAGTAGCAGCAGCTTGAGATGTAGGGTAGCTAGCACCCGAATAGTCTATTGTACTTTCATGTTTAATACCAGCAGGAATTACAATTGCATCTTTGGCATTGATAGCAAAAGAACTACTTGCGTTGTTACCAAATTGGGGGCTCCAAGCTCCAAAGTTTGCTGCAGTACCGCCAGGTGTGCTTGTATAAGAATTTACAGTTGTTTCTTTTACTCGCACTCCGTCTCCGTTAACATCCGAAAACAGTTCCTCTTCAAAAGGAACCATTGTACTAGAATTTGAAACCCGACTGTTCCAAGCTACTAAGACTTTAGCTGTACTGTTAGCAAAGTCAACATTATCGTCATTACCATACATAGACTTAAAGTCATATCTAGGCTTAACGGCTGAGCCAATGATGAACGTACCATTACTAGCTTGAAGACTTACATTTTGACTTAAGCTGTAGCTCGCTAGTCCAGCTGCAACATTTGTGTTACTACTAACATTTTGATGTGCAGTATAGTCTAGTGTAGGAGGTGCTGCAAAACAGGACTGTGCCTCGCCTACCGCCCAGTTGTAATTAGAAGGACTGTCTAATACCGCTCCATAAACACTGACTCCACTAGGCACAATGTTTGTTACTGTTGCGCTAATACCAAAGCTAAAGGCTGTATTGCCGCAGTACTTAACGCCACTGCTGTAGTAGTAAGCAAAGCCTGTGTCTTCATTCATAGAAGACGTGTCCAGCACAGCACTTGCTGCTGAAATAGCAGCGGGGCTGGAAATAGGCTGTATAAAGAAAGTCTTACTAACTGCAGGAGTAGCGTCTGCATCCCCAATAGCAATCTTATGCGCTCCTACTCCAAGTGTCCCACTGTATGAGTAGGTGAAGCTAGTTATACCCGTATAAAATCCCGCAGAGTCACCAATAGTTGGAAAACCACCAGTCACTTTAGCAAGAGTAAGACTGCTAGTAGTCTGACTAGAGTCCCCTGCTGCCAAGTTTGTTACGACACCTGCAGTTCCTGCAAGAATTAATGTAGCTGCTTCTACCGCGCAATTATTAGCAGGGATAATTGTAATTGTCTCAGAAGTAATGTCTGTATCTGTAGTATGATCTACAGAAGTGCCTGTAGATGGAAGACCCGACAAGCTATTGGTAACAGGATTTGAAACGAGATTGTTTTGCTTAAATTCAGTAAAAGCCCCAAAATTTGAAGCAGCAAACTCACCTCCCGCATTAAGCTGAGTTTCAAGTGTTACTGGGGCAGTAGGTACAAGCAAGCCTAAAAGATCATTAAGCTGATCGATAGCGGATGTAAAAGTAGTAGTAGTTGCAAGGCTACTAATAGCTGCACCCGCTGTTTGAAGAGCACTATTGTCAAAGCTACTATCAGCTCCTAAAGTGTTATCTCCAGATTGCAATGCCCAACCAGTACCATCGTGATCTTTCCATAAATTGTTACTACCGGTACCATCTGCAGTATCACTACCAAGATAGATGTATACCTTACCAGTATCTTTTGCAATTACAATACTGCCTTGCCTTCGAGTATTTACTGGAACGCCTGCTAGCGCTGCTTGTGAAAAAGTTGTCACGTGGTGTACACCTGCAATATTGTTACCGTCTACATCCACAATAGGGTATGCAGCGTTTTGATTTTCAAGTGTATCTCCAAATTTGATTGCCATATCAAGAATATTTTAGTTCTAGATTTAATATAAGATTATCATCAAAAGCTCCAGGTTGATTGGATCTGTAAGCTTTATATGTAGGAGCCGCTGTTCCTACTGTGTGTGGAAAACCACTGCCCCCGTTATCGTAAAGTGTCCAACTATCTGTGTAGTTTGCAACACCTTTACCTATAACTTGAGCCGCTACTTCTCCCAATGTACCTGATCCTGGTATTAAAATCCAAGTAAAGGTACTATTATTTTCTGTATTATTGTTACATTGTACTTGTAAACTTTGCACAGCCTTTGACGGATCTACTAATAGTGTAGAGGTTATTGTGCTAGTTGCATTGTTTAATAAGTCTTGCACAGAGCTTATAGATGACGAGGTAGATGTAATTACATAAAACTTGTTTCTATACTTTATATGTACAGTTTTTAGTAACGTAGTACTGCCTGCGCTGGGATCTGTGTAGGAAGCCTGCACTTTAATATTTCTTTGGCTTACTGTAGCTGATACAGGAATGCCAGGAGACGAGTATGTTGTAGCTTGTGCATATGGAACAGCTAGTGCTCCGAAGTCAGCTATAGACTGTTGTACTAAAGTGATAAACCCCCCTACGGTAGTAGTGTCTACTATAACTAAGTTGGAAGAAGCTGTTAAGCTTTCAGGGTTATTAAAGGTTATCCTTACGGCACTTGTGTTTGCTGCAACGCCGCACTGTACTATTAAGTTTTCTCCTTCTGCAATTGACGCCCCAGTCCCAGTAATACTAATTGCTCCTATACTAGGAATTAAAAATGGGGCAAGTATATCTCTCATAAGAACCTCTACAGCTGTTCCGCTGTTGTAAGTATCTCCTTTTTCAGCACTCCCAATGGTATTAGTTACTGTTAAGGTTTGATCTAGAGTAGAGCTCCCTCCATCAGCTTCTGCCCAAACGTATGTTCCATTAACGTACTTGAGAAATTTGTTTGTTACAGGTACAGGAACATCTTCTAGATCTTCTAGTTGATGAGGGCTTGTTTTAAAAAATGCGTTTAGCGCTACAGCTGTTGCATTTACATTGGCTCCCCAAACAGCATTGTTCTCTGTTATTATGTCCCCGTGTGCAAGTCCAATAAATACTTTAATCTCCTTAGATTGTGTTTCAATATCTATTGCTCCTCCTACTACTCGTGCAAAAAGTTCTTGCGTAGGAAATGCACGTACACCTAATACCGTGTTTGTGTTTGTGGCATCTACTGTTTGCACTGTATGCTGTCCACCGCTTGCTTTAATTTTATACTTGTTTGCCATTACTCCACTTTAAGCGTTCCTGCACTTATTTTAACTGCGCTGAGTCCTGGGTTTGATTGTACAGGGAGTCTAAGGAATACAGTAGCTGATTGTACACTTCCCACAAGAGTTGTTTCGTCTCCTTGTATTTGTGTATCATTACCACTGAGGGCATATGTAGTTGTTCCTACAATTGTCTCTTGACCTGTAGAATTATTAACCATCACTACTTCTATATCTAAATCTCCTGCCCCGTCATCATTAAATGCTAAGGTGTAGGCATACGTCAAAGTCATAGACGACGTAAGTCCGGTGAGAAGCCATTGATTGTTGGCGTACGTAATAATAGATGTGCCGTCAATTGTGCTTAAGTCTGTAGATTGTGGATTAAGCAATTGCACTGCAGCAGTTATACCTGCTCCGACTGCAACTCCATCTGTTGTAGTACTGCTCCAAGAAACGCTAGTTGTTCTACGGGTTAGGTTTGTAGCAGCACTCTTTGTAGGAACGCTGTTTGAAATAGTTGCGCTATCTATAAGTGTTCCGCCCCCATTTCTGTCTAGTGACTCACGTCTGTTGAGACTACCAAATCCTTCTGCGTGTCTGTTAATGTTAGGAATGAGTCGTACCCATTGATCCATAAAGGATTCGTATGCATCAATATCTGGATAGTTAGCTGCATTTCTAGCTTGAGTGCAGTAGTACTTCCATTGCATTTCTGCAAATTCATACCCAATCCCATTTTGAGATGGAGTCATATTACCCAGCAACATCTTTTTATATACGTACCAGAACATAGCCTCTTTAAAGCTAATGTCGTCTGGGATAAGAGGGTAGCAGTCATCATCCACGGGAAAAGCCATATAGCTTAAGCATACTTTGCCTGTAGAGAAAGATGTCTTAATCTTATCTGCTTCGATGTAATAACATCGTGACGTTACTTTATTATCTTCTATACAGTCAGGACAGTCTGTGCTTCTTGGAAAATGAGATCGGCATTTTGTTAAGATAGCCATGTCGTCTGCTCCCCCAAGTTGATTCTCTAAGACTTGCAGTCTAGAGTTCATTTCATTTAGCGTATGGTTAGATGCTCCTGTTCCGTTTATGATATTGTCTATTCTTTCCAAGAGCGTATCCATTTGCTCTGAGATAATCACAGATTCAGCTGTTTCGTTTACAGCTACTTGATTAACGTAAAAGAGATCACTCGGCAATGCAGCTTTGTAATCTTTTATACTTAAAACGCAGGTACGCAACGCTAGCTGAGAAGCAGCACCAATGTGCTCAAGTGCTTCTCCCATCCACTCGACTGCATCATCTATCCAGTTATCTGTGTTAGGGTTTATGTCCCTAAAGATTTTCCGGATGATAACCTTGCTAGATGTTGTTTTATATATTGCCATGCTTCTTAAATTTGAGATAGGCTAATTCGTCTTCCTTCAGTAGCTTAGTTAACTTTTCCTTGTTTCCCTTTACGCCTCGGGTAGGGGTAAACCTGTATGCCGTTTTGTTGGGGATTTTGCATTTATGCTTTTCCCAATGGTACTTGCAATACCACGGATCAGTGTAGTATATAAACCACTTTGATCCTTCAGGGTCATCTTCTGAGAATAAAGTTTTACCCTCAGCCAATAACTCCTGCTTGTATTTATTACTCTCCCACCAATCTATAGTAGGTTTGGACGGGTTACGTTCAATCCTACGTATAGAAAGGTTAGAGAGATTATTCTTCATATTAAATACACTTCCTTCAAGAATTCCTTCTATAACCTCCATGTTGAACCTTTCGCAAATCTCTTTAAAAAGTTTTTTACTAATAGGTTCTTCTACTGACGTAGAGTAGCTGCTATATACATTCTTGAATGTGTGCATCTATTTAGCGCTTGCCACCTTTTTTCATATACCCCATCTTGTTACGGACAGAAGTAGGAAGTTTCTTTAAGCCTTTTTGATCGTCGCTAGGAGCTTTTAACCCACCTGCCTGCATTTTACCTTGTAGTTTACCTACACGCTTTTTCAGCCTGTCAGTTTTTCTAGCAGAACGCGCAGTTCTTCGGTCTATTGGTTTTTTAGCTGATGCTGCAGGAGCTGCACTTTTAAGTTCGGCTTGTAAAGCTCGAGTGTCTCCTTGAGGGCTCATGCCCGTTCTGCTTGCTGTTGGCTTTGTTGAAACTTTTGCAACAGGCTTTTTAGCAGCAGGCTTAGCTACAGCTTTAGCAGGAGTTGAAGACTTAATAGTAGGATTTCGCTCTGGGTTTTTAGTAGCGGGCTTAGGTGCTACTTTGTTAACCTCCTTACGCATAGGTCCTTTGCCGTACGCTTTGTTGATTTGATTTTGTACTCTATTGTACTCAACAGTTCCTCTTGTAAGGCCTTTTCTTTCCTTAATCAACTTATCCAAGTTAGGATTCTTTTTCTTAGCATCGGCATAAGAACTACTTGTTTTAGCTGCAGCTGGCTTTTTAGCAGCGGTAGTTGTTTTAGTAGCGATAGCTCTTTTAGCTCCAACATCTTGAGGCTTAGGGCTTGTAGCTCCTGTGCCCATCACCCCAATTTTGTCCATAGTAGACCCATCTTTAGCAGCTTTCTGTCTTGCTAATCTTTGTTCCTCTGCCTTCTTTTTTGCAGCGTTTTCTGCTCCTCTTTTAGCAGCTGCAGCGCTATCTACAGGACTTTCATTTGGGCGTCGTCCTCCGGGTGCCATCTTTTTAACACCTCCAAAGGATAGTTCTTTGTTAGGTTCGAGGAAGCTCCCATTCTTGTACATCGTCTTTTTGTTGCCTCCATACATTTTCTTGGAGGGTTTTTTCATATATGCCATAGGTTCTATTGTTATTGTAGAAATTAACACTTACATCTCCATTTGCGGAGAGCCTTGTTAATTCTTGAGTTAGGATCTTTTTTTGTTTCTGTTCCTGTGCGACTACGTTTCATACCACACATTCTTGCACAGAAAGATTTACGGCGAGATTTTTTTTTGCCTGTGGGATTTTTTTCTGTCACAGCTTTAGATAGAGTACTTCCAGGATTAGCCCTTCGGTACGAAGCGATGCCTGCGGAGTTAAGTCCGCCTGAGGCACTTTTGCCTTCTTTCCTTTGCCATGCGGGAGATGCCATGATTACTGCGTATCTTGTTGTCTATCGTTTTCGTCGTCTACTAAGGTACTAATTAATAGTTTAAGTTCTCCATTAACTAGTCCTGAGGTTATTGCTGAAACCATATCAGCAGGTATAGGGAAAGTAGAGTTTGCATCATAGCAGTTTTCTTCACAGCTTTTTATTCCTGCAAGCTCTTCTGGATCTTCAAATACACCTCGTATATTTACTTGCTCCATTCCCTTAGGATTGTAGATATACATGTAGTCTTCTATCATGTATGCCTTTGCGTTATTTGCTGTGTATTTATCAGCAGATAACCATTGAACCTCATATGGCTCGATTATAGGTATTCTGCCTAATCCTGTTATGTCTCCTACATGTGTAATAGCATCACTAAAGTTAAAACGAACAGTGCGTGGTATTTTAATTGTGGTTCTATAGACTGGACAAGCTGTTGTAAAGTCGCAGGGGCACTTGCTAGCATCTACTTTAACAAGACTTACACAACCAAGGTCTTGTTCTAAGTGCCGTGTTATAAGTCCGTTACGCATAAAATCTCTGCGAATAAACATCGCACGGTAATGCTTAATGTTGAATTTAATCTGTCCAAGAGATAGATTCTCATCATTATGGGTCCTGCCAGCTCTTAGGAGATTTAGCAGGTTGTATGCAATTTCATTCAGTGTCATCGAACTTACTCTTTATTACTAATAGCTCTGAGCACTTTTCGTACTCTTCGCCCTCTTCAAAATATGCTATTACGTCATCTATAATTAGCTCTACAGTTTCTGGCGCCTTGGGATCAAACGGAAGAAATACAATCCTACCTGATTCTGTTTCTTGTAGTAAAAACTCTTCTACATGAACTTTCCCAGTTAGAATTTGATATGCGTTCTCATAGGCTTCTCCAAGAATCTCAATTTCCTCGTTGATGTCCACGTCATCATCGTTGTACTCTTCGTCGTATGGTAAATCATTAAACATTGTATTGATTATATCCTTCCATTCCCCGCGCCTTACTCCATATATATGCCTGTCCTGTTCGCTTGGACTCATATCCCATTTGCTTGTGCCAAGAATCGTTAGGACAAATAGAAGGAATGAAACGGACTTTGATTCCTCTGTACTCATTGACTTGTTCTTTATGAAAATGTCCACAGTGTGCTTCTCTATGAGAAGTGGCTGCAAACATTTCTGGTTGTTCTGTTGCCATGATTAAAGGAATGTTTTGGGCCTTCTCTTTATCGCCATGTGTAAACATGAGCATATTCGTTCCGTACCTGTAGTACTTTCTAGGCTCGTTGTTATTGTCTACTGTTACTGCATCGTCATTGCGGTACCATCCATCTATTACATCTCCTACGTAATACATTCGTTCGTAGTCGTGATTTCCAGAAATGACTATGACGTCTACAGGTGCTATTGTTTTTAGATAGTCTATAGTGTAGACCATCAGTTTCCAATACCCTCGAAAACTTTTCTTCCAATCCATGTAGTCCTGCTGCGGAGTTCCTTTAGTAGTTGTCTGCCGCATACCCTCTGAGTTAAGTCCGTCGTTACCTATGGGTAGGATGAATCGTTCTATATCTAGTCCGGATGCTTTCGCTACTAAGTTTTGCACAACTTGTATATATTCTTTCTCTTGAAAGTCATACGGTAATGGCATATCTACTAGCTTCCCATAATGTATGTCTGGGAGAGATATCTCATATGCAATAGGATCATCAAGTTCTTTGTACTCTTTGTCAGGATATATAGGAGCATAGTCTTGTGCAAACTCTTGCACTTCTTTTCGTATACTGTCTATATCAGGTCCATCAGCAGTTACGATAGAGTATCGTAGATCTCCTGTAGATGTTTGCCAGAACTTTACGCTCGATACAGATGCCTCGCTTATACCATGAGTTTTAAGAAACTTCTGTAAGCTAGACGTATTTACAACATCCTCTCTGTCTAGTTTATTACCAGACACATTTTCATTTTTAAGCTCTCGCTTAACAGCCCCTAATACTTCTGTAGCCTCTTCGATAGAACAATCTAATCTATGAGCTAAAGCCCAGGCACCTTTTTTAAGGTACCCAGGCTTAGCTAGTAGAAATTGTCTTATGTATTCTTTTGACCTCATACTACTATGGGTAAAATTGGAACAACCTGTTCAGGAGTTACATCCTCTGGCAGCTGCTCTTCTTTAATTGTTTGCAAACTTATTTCTATTGTTTGTTGCATAGTTTCTTCAAGCGCTGCAAGCTGAGACTTTCTCTCACTGATGAGATCCGAGTGCTCTTCTTCAAGCTTTTTGATTCCTTCTTCGTCTTCGGCCTCTGCTAGCTTATGGGCTTTCCCAGAAACTTCAATAAATTCTGCAGAAGGCTTAGCAACTTCTTCGTATTGTTTTAGAAGTTGTTCTAGTTCTTTAACATTGCGGGCTACGATTATAGCAAATCGTGCGCCTTTGTGTTGTTTAACTGCTTCAAGTCCTTTGTACAATTCAATGGCATCTGCCACCTTCATTTCAATTTGATGATACATCTGTTTTGGTTGGTTGGTTTGCGTATTAATTTATAACTACTACGTGTAGCTTTCGGATGCTCGAAGGTCGCTCAGCGCCGTCGTTTGTTAGTGTTACTGTTATCTGTCCCGAAGATACGGAAACTAAATTAGTATAGATAGCTCCTTCGATCTGAGTACCAGATTCGTTAGGAGCAAGTAGTGTTAGCATTACGACTGAGTCGGCAGTAACAAAGGAGTTACTAATAGTAAAAGTTTTTGCAGTATTAGCTCCAATTGTAGCTGCAAACAAAGTAACAACTCCTGCAGCAGCATTCATTGTTACAGCAGTTGCCATGCTGGTCAGCTGTGTTACAGCCCCTACTGTAGAGGTTTTAAAACGTCCTACTGTAATGTCTGTTGCAATAACGCTTCCAAGAGTTACGTTTCCGAGAGTTACGTTATCATTTACTTCTACAAAATTACCTTTTGTAAATCCAACAGTTACTGTATTTGCAGAATTGTCTTGAGCGATTGCAATGTTAGTTCCTGCAGTAAGGGTTTTCATCTCAGGTCCTGAGGTTGTTCCTACTGCTATTTCTAAGTTTGCATCAAGTACAGCATAACTTAAACTTGCGCCTCCTATTAACAATCCTTTGTTTGTAAATGACGCAACACCTGTTCCCCCATTTGCTATGGGTAATTGTCCTGTTACATTAGATGCGAGGTTTACACTCGAAAGAAATGCAGAACTAGAGTTACTGCAGGCGTTTAGATCAAAAGATCCAATTCCTGTGAGACTGCTGATGTTTATATCACTAGGAGTAACAGCTAGTGTTAGGTCATTAGTATTTTGAGTTACAGTTACACCTGTACCCCCTACAATATCTCTCTGAGAAAGTGTTCCAAGAGCAAATGTTTTTACAACTCCTGCGCCTGCACTTCCTAAAGTTGTAATAGTTTTTATTGCAGCAGACAAGGCTGCAAACTTTGTGGTGGTAGACCCATCGGCCATTACAAAAAAGTGTGAGCTCGTTGTACTTGCTACTGCTGTAGCGCTAAGATCATTTATCTTTACGTTAGCCATTTTATTAAGTTATTAGGTTGTCCGAGCCTTGTGTTATTAAAGGACTCCCTGATTGAGTTGTGATAAAAGTTATAGTAGGTGTAGGGGAGCTGGAAACTCCATCAGTTCCTACAGCAACCGTAGCTCCAATTGTTAAGCAGTCTCTACACTCTCTTTGTACGTAATCTAAAAATACGTTTATTAGTTTCCACCCAGGTCGAGCCGAGTTGGTTACCTGCAGACAGTCTAGATCTTTTTTATCTTCTGCATTTACTTGATAGTCCTGTAACAGGTATGCTATCAAAGTTAGTTTGACATTCTCACCAGTGTCACATTGTATTCCTCCTATCATCTTTGAATAGAGGGCGTGATGCTTTTTGCTGATACACGTACGCAATGCTGCGAGTCTATCAACTATGACCTGGTTGTTGTCGTATGATTGTACTGTAGTAGCCATTAGCATCCACATGCGCAAACCTCTACACAGAGAGTATTTGCTTTGTTGTACATACTTACAGCGTGGTCGTAATTGCTTTCTTGTTCAGCAGCAAACGTTGCACCCTGTAGCATTAAAAATACTTTTTCTGCTCTAAGCAGATCTTCTTTACACTTGTCACATTTGCAGTGACATTCTATTGCTGCGTCAACAAGCTTTGCTATGCAGCAGTCTATTTGACACGATGCTACTGTATACAATGTCTGCATAAGAGTAGTATCTGCTGCATTTTCATTCTTTACTCCGTCTGCATCTATATCATAGTTGAGGGTAGTAGCATCATGTAGCTCTACTGATATGACTCCTACAAATGCTGTGGTTGATGTTGCTGTAAATATAAATGCTCCCCCTGAATTGGACACGCCGCTGTCAGTGGGCGTTAGGTACAGTTGTACTGTTTTACTCTGATCGTAGATGTAAATCTTTTTGATATCAGTTATGTCAGCGATGGCACTCCCGAACATATCAAGATGCCCGTTCGCTATTCTCCCGCTAATAGTCTTACAATTAGTAGAGGTATTTAAGAATCTTACGTCTTCAACGGATGCCATGTTATTCTGTTTTGAATTAAAAAAGCCTGTAACTCACAAAACCTCGCACTGCGCAAAGTTTAGGTTACAGGCAGCTGCAAAGTTATAAGTGATAAGGGGGAGAGCTCAATTGCCCTCCCCATTACCATAATAGATATTACCAAGCGTACTTGGCAGACTGCAATACAGTAGTATCATTTGTGATACCAAATGGAGCAGTAATGTTCTGATTACTTGTGTTTGATGCAATTGCAGTAGAAGCACCAACATAAAGAACTACCTGGTTCAACTCTCCTGCAGGTGCAATACCTGTAGAGCTTGGCCAGTTGTGTGCGTACTCAACAGTAATCTTGTGATACTTATTTCCTTTAACTGCGATTGGGGCAATCGTTTGTGGAAGGTACATTCTGTTGAAGTTACCTACACGGCTCTGGCAACGAAACTCCTCTCCCATTACCTGCCAATCATTACCAGTTCCTAAAACTTGACCAGTAGTAGCAATGGATTGCGCCTTAGCACCGTTAGTTACGTTTTGGATAATCAAATCAAAGATCAAACCTGGGTGCAAAGCTGTAATAACAATGTCATTACTTACGTCCGTTGCTGCGACTATTTTGCTGAGTATAGGGCTAGCAGCAATAGCAGCTTGAACAGCAGTAAGGTTGGCAGAAGCGTTTGCATCATCCACGTCAGCGATATCAACAGACATGTTGATTACCTTGTGGTTAGTAGTGTTGAAAGCTCCCAATGGGAAGTCTCCGAAAGGGGACACACCATTTGCATCATAAAAAGAAAGCTGATCAGTCGGAGTAGTTCGGATGATAAATCTGAAGTCATAGCTGTTTCCGTCTGCAGAGGCAGTTCCGGCCGCATTTGCAACATTAAGCTTAGCACTAGTAATAGTAGCTTTATGCCCCGCCCATGCTTGATAGACATCAACGCTAAGACGCTTGATAGCACTTGTAGCAATCAAAGGTGTTGCAATAGCGTTACCTGTGCCTCCTTGTACAATTTGCAATTCTTTTCGTAACCATGCTGGGCTAGCGAAGGCCAATGCTGCGGTCGGCGATGGTGTGCTGCCGTCGGCAGTGTCGGTGTCACTGTCAAGTGGTGAAAATGTCTTTTGGAATAAGGCAGTAACAGCAAATGCTCCGTCTACAAATAGTCCAACTGCTCCTGCTCCTCCTGAATTGAAGTCGCCAGATGCTGTTAGTACTGCTCCGTTTTGTACGAAGACTTGTGATAAATTGGTTCCCATCTTAATTTTATTTAGGGATTAAACGTCAAATTTATTCACTACCTAGGACTTCCCTAGATTGTGAGTTATACCTCGGGTCAGAAATGGCCTCTAGTATGCTTTGAACTGTCATCTCCACGATCTCTTCGTGAGTGTGGGGAGACAGCTCACAACCTATGTTTAGGATAGCATCCATACGCTTAGGTTGTCTTATATATTTAATATTGACAAATGTAGTGAAAAAAGTATCGTCACTATGTACGTCAATAAAGTTTTCTTGAATAGTGTATTTAATCTTGTCGTAGCTAGTCGTATTAAACGGATCACTAAGTAACGCATAAAGATCATCATGCTGCACATAGCTCATTTTTTCCTTTTGTCTTGTGCCTGCGTTCTTGTACGTTCGATACGTTACGGTTACAGTAGCAGGTTGAACAGACGCTGCTTCTTCTGTCTGTGCTGCATTTAATGGATTAGTCCATATAGCCTTAATGGTTTCATCAGCAATTGCACCTGACAACAGGAGCACTAGAGTATTAGAATCACTCGTAGGGGTTAACTCTGAAGCAGCCCATTCTTCCATGTCGTATTCAGGATCTATTGTTGATGATTCTGCCCCAAAAGCAGGATCAGACATAGCGGGTGCGATATTTGCTATCAAACTTTGATCATAGTTCTGCTTATTAAGTAAGTATGGTAAGTCCATACCTGCAGCATTAGAAATCAAAGGAGTTCCACCAGCAGTAATACTTGTGAGTATCCATCCTGGATTAGTAGTAGGTGTTAGCGGTACGCTGACCGGCTTATATGAAAGCACTGCACTTTCAAATACAATCGGGATATGACAATCGTAAAAGGTATCTCCTACAGCGTTTACTAAGAACATGTAGTCATTAGGTAAAGGCGCTCGGTCTACGTTAAATCCCGTTATAGTTGTGCCTCCGTAAAAGCATTTTACTCGAGAGTCTACTACTAGAGCTCTTAAGTCATCTATACGCTTTTGAGATTGCTCAAAGCCATCACGGTATTTATTACCCATAGGAGAGTAACGTTGCTTAATAAACGAATCCATCGCACTATTAAGCTCGTGATCAATCTCTTGGGGTAAGAGATTGTCAACCTGGAAAGATGCAATTTTTTGCACCCCCAGGTTGACAGCAATATGCATCTCTTCTATAGTCATTTAATCTCTTTGAGTTGTGCCCTCATTGCATTAACCTGCCCTGAGTTCTTTTTATTATTAAAGTACACTATAGCGTCAGTGATATTCTCACCAATGGTTTCATCTGCATAGATGATTTGATTACCAATAGTTCGAAGCACACTTAGCTCAATCATCTCTTCGAGTTCTGCACGTACATCAAGATTCTTATCTGTACTCATTTTAAGAAACATTGCAGGTTTCTCACTTTTGATACTGTACAGTTGATTCTCTATCTCCATGTCTGTGAGAGTCTCTGGTCTTGCTCCTTTAGACAATACTCGCAATAGTCTGCGCATCTTATCCGTATCAGCAGAAATCTTGATAAACTCCTTATCTGCCTCTTTCTTAAGCTTAACCTCAACATTTTGTTTCAGCAAGTCTTTTTGTGGATCATATATATAGAACCGCTTTTGTCCGTCAGATTTCATTATTTCTTCTGACTCTGCAACTTGTCTGTGTTTTAAACACCACTTGTAAATTAGGTAATCCATTACATTCTCTGGGTTACCGCTTTCATCTACTGCGATGTTTAACTCCTTTCCTTCGAAAGGAATCTTCACACTCATGCTAGACCAGAAATCTTTTTCTTCCTTTGGCCATTTTTCATGTCCTGGAGGAACGTCTAAGATTTGCGCTAGCAACTTATGTGATTCTTCACCTTCTACACCTCGTAAAGGCTGTCGCCCTACATAGATGCTTCCGATGCTAATTTTTGCTCCTGCTCTTACCTCTTTGGGTAAGAAATTAAGAGTCTCTTTTCTGCGTATGTATATTGTTCGCATGGTTTGATTGTTCTTTTAAGTTTAGAAAGAATAACTAAGCTGTTCTTTTATAAGAAGAATAACTTAATAGGGGTTTTTTGGTAAGCAGGGGGACCACTCGACAGCAGTCCCCCCTGTGCAAACCAAACACAAATTACGATGCCACACACTGGAGATCAAGCGAAGTATCGAATCTGCGGAGCAGGATACCAGCCGTCTTCAACATGTGTACAGATGCACCGTCTATGTCACTAGCGCGAGTGTCAGACTCAGCAAATCCCTTAGGGACAACTGAACCAGCAACAGCCCAACGCAACATTTCACGACCTTTCTTATTAATCATCTGGAGGTTGTTTTCTCCGTCATAAGAAGACTGGTCGACAAACGTCATTCTGTACGATTCCAATGGCAATCCAGATTCTGGGTGCTTAGCAGAAGCTTGAGCAACAGGACCGTGATCCATCAATGGTACCTTAACTACATTCACTCTATGACCATCAACGTGCTCATAAGAATTGAAGTAACCAGTGATACCTAAGCTACGTCCGCTACCTGTGATAAACTTAGGCTCCGTAGTTTGGAGATAAGAGTTATTACCATAGTAGGCTCTCATTGCTTTATCAAACTCACGTGCTCCACCAATACCGGTGTACAAAGTCACCTGCTTATCAGTAGCGTCAGTCATTCCGTAGAACAAGTCCCCAATCACGTTCTCAATCTTTTGTTGAGTAAGAGTAGAGTAAGTGTCCTTGTTGATGATTTGCTCAAACAAACCTGGACCTGCAATTACAGGTTGTCCGTTTTCGTCAATCATCTCATTTACACCATTGTCACCATATGTCTTCTGGCCATACCAGTAGTACATCTCACACTCTTCTTTAAACTTGAGCATGTGACGGTACTCTTCGTAGTCCATCCACAATTTAGTCTTAGAACCCTCACGAGTTGGAAGCTCAAATTGTGCAACATAATCTTTAGCATTACCAGACATGTGGTAAGACTTACGTACTGTTCCGATCTTAGAACGAACCAATCCGGGCGCTGCCCAGTTAGATGCATTTCCACGAGAGAAGTCTACACCTACTGATGCAAACAACATACCGAAGAGAGCGCCATTAACAACGTCTGAAGCAGGCATGCTAGCTTGATCAGGAGATACAAGCTTCAATGTATACTCATATCCACCAGATACAGGCTTAGGCTGCTCCATAATACGAGCAAGTACACCAGACTGTGAAACCAGGGTATATGGGAAAATAAACCACTTGTCAGGGAATGTCAATTTGAACAATTGACCGCCTGCACCTTGAGCTGCAGACAAAGCTGTTGCGTTAGATACGGGGCGAACATTCACTTCGTGAGTTTTTACACGGTACTCATACTCAAAACGGTCGATAGATTTAGTATTACCTACGCCTTCCGTAAGGAAAGACAAAGGAAACTTCTTCTCTTCGCGTCCTGCGAGGTGAGTAATAATAGGAGACAACTCTTCTGGTTTCTCCATAAGTGCATTAACCAACGAGTTAGTGTCGGTCATCTGCTGATCATTGTAGTACGTTTTTAGTACTTGCGTTAAAGCCATAGTTTTCTAGTTTTTAAGTTAGTTTTTATTGTAGAATGCTTCCGAGATCTAAATTGTCAAAGTCGACGTTTGTAGATCTGCTTTGTTGTTTGCGAGCGCTCTTTACTTTCTCTTCATTTGAAACAATCCTGTTTCTTAAATTCTTAGCAGCTTGAGTTTTCGCTTTCTTTTCGATTACACCGTTAAGATCAAATCCGCTATATAGCATGTAATCTATAGCTAATTTGACATCTGTTGCTGCTTCTTGATAGTCAAGGTCCCTTTGTGTTTCCCCGTTATCTCCGACAGACTCAGATATGTACTCAAAGAAGTTTGATTTCTCTCGGTCTGGGATGCGAACTCCGGCAAACTCATTCCCTGATTCGATAGTATCAGCTACCTCACCCCAGAACTCTTGTTGTTGTTCTTGTTGTTGATCATACTCTTCACGCTGTTGAGCCATCATTTGTTCTTGCTCCTCTTTTTGGTACGATGCAAGATGTCCTTTAGCTTTCTCAGCGTTATTGTACAACTTCCCAGAATCCTCATACGTATCAATAGTGTCTTGTATGAATTCTGTATCGTGGCCTTTAGTTTGAAGGAACTGAGCTAGTATTGCACGTTGCATATTAACGTCTCCTTCTTCTACTTGGATAGAGTTATAATCTATCTGCTGGCCCTGTCTTTGAAAGAACTCACGGGATTCACCTCCCGCTAGTACATAGTCAAGATGTTGCTGCACTTCAGGGAACTGTTGGAATAGGCCTTCCAATTGTTCTTCTGCCGCATTTTGCGTAACGTCTTTTACGAAGCTTGTAAGACCCTCTACAGAATCTTCATAGTCTCCGTCTAATTCAAACCCTAAAGTTTTTGCAACTTCAAAGGCTACGCTTCCGCTTTCTGCTTCAACATCTTCGTCTGCTTCATCTTCAATATAGTTTTGATCTTCTTGCTCATGTTGATATTCATCATCATCAGCGTCTTCATCACCCCTATCATTAGGTTCTGCAGATATTTCATCTGTTACTTCCTCAACTTCTTGAGGAGATTCTGCTTGGACTTCTGTGTCGTCCTGCAGTACTTCGACTCCATCTCCTATGACATTGTCTAGGGTTAGAGAGTCTATGTTTAACTTGTCGTCTGGTTGCATGTTTACAAATTTAATTAGTTAGTTTGCTTGTTTCTTATAAAATTATTTTTTACAAAAAACCTTATAATATATCACTTACGCAGTTTAAAGTACTTTTGGGTTTGAGTGGTTTCCTCACAGTCTCCTCCAGGACAGTTATCTTTTGCGTATTTATTTATCCACGATTGCATTGTTTTGGCGTACTCATCAGGAGTTTTGTTTTTCTTTTCCTTTGGAACATTAGGACCGTACTTACTAGGGAATACATCTGCTAAATCTTTTTTATCTCTGACTACATATCCTAAGTACTCTCTAGTTCCCTGTCTCCCAAGCATATTAATTATACCTGCAAGCTGTTCTGCACTATATCCTTTTTTTGCAATTTGATCAGGATAGTTTTTATACATATGCTCAAGGTTGTTCATCATTGATTTCTCATTATTCAAACCTTCGTAGAGTCTTTTATCAAAGATGCTATCTTGTGCAGCTATGTTTGTGCTAAACTCTTTTCGCGTTCCTGGGTAACTATTTTTTACCTCGCTAAATAGCTGCCCATACAATCCAGTTGCTGTAGAACCTGGATTCATCATATTAACTCCAGCACTACTCTCCGTACCTGCTACTCCAGCTTTTAATAGCTCAGAATCTATCCCAAACGAGGGCGGAGTTCCTGCTTGCAGTTTACGAACACCCCCTGCTTGCCTTCTTTCGTAAGCACTAGCTTTGAAGGCTTTAGCCCCAATTACCCCTTTCTCAAGAGTGTGTGCCTTGTGTGATATGTTGTGCCCAGCTTTAGCAATGCGAGCCGCACCTACTGCATTCCCTGCAAACGGTATTGCACTAGCGGCACTAAGACCTGCTAATGTAAACTGCTCTTTAGCTTTTGCTGTGTCTCCTACTGCAGTATTGTATAGGCCTCGCACCCCACTAATTCCAGCATTTGCTAAATCTGCTACTTCCCCAATTACAGGTAGTTGTCCTGCAATTGCGAGGTCCATGCCCAGAGCGTCTAAAGGCTTGTCTTTATGAAACTGGTAAGCATTGCTACCTGCAGCGCTTAACCTGTTTGACACATTTGTCTGGGCTTTATTTACACGAGTCTGTTCTCCCCTATTATTAAACTGACGCATTTGTGCGTCTGTGGACGACGTTAAGCGATCATTGTTTTGAGGACGAGACGCAACGGCTGCTGCTAACTCTGGGTTAAGGTTGTTATACTGTGCGTATTGTTGCATTCCAGGAATAACTCCCCCACTTTGCATATTAGCAGGAGTCTCAATGACTGTACCACGTTGTGGTCCTGTTGGGAGATTTTGTACACCTGGGGGAACGTTATCGTATGACTTGACTAAGTGTCCCTGCTCATTAAACTTTTTGATGTCGATTGGGGCTTTCATGCCCATCGTATTGAATGGAGTGTTAGGAGGGACATTAGGGAATGTCATACTTTGATTAACGTTCCCCACCTGGTGTGCGGGTCTCAATCCTTGCTGTTGCTGTTGAGGTGTTTGCGCAACTTGCATTTGTTGTTGCTCAAACTCCCCAAGTAAGTCTATTCCTTGGTCGTGTGCCTTGAATACATCAAGTATAGACCCAGGAAACTGAGACTGTCGGTGTCTTGTCAATAAACTCCGGCGAGTAGCGTTATCCATTACTCCCCATTAGGTTCGAGGTCACCTTCTTTAGATAACGCTTCACGTTTAAGATCTACTTCTTTCTGCTTAATGTCGTAGTCCTGCATAATTTTCTGCAAGTCTATATCTAAGCGATTAGCTTGGTCTTTTGCTTCTGCGTTAATCAAAGCTATTTCTATATCTTTCTGCCTGTCACGATCTTTTTCTTGTCCCTCTTGCTGCATCTTTTGCTGGTCCATTTGCATCTGCTGTTGCATTTGCTGTTGTTGAGCCTGCTGTTGAGCTTGTTCAAGTTCTGCTTGTGCCGCTTCTGCTTTACGTAGCTTGTCTTTAATACCAGAGAAGTTCTCAGTATCAAGTAACTCGAGTACTGCAGATGCAGGCATCCCGTTTTGAATCATTGCTTGTGATAGCTCACGTGCTTGTCTAATGTTTTCTTGGTCTCTTCCAGCGTCAGATACAAAGATTCCATACTCAGACTCCATGTGCCCAAGTGACTCAAGGTCTATAAACTGAGTAGTTGTATCGGGCATTACATACATACCTTTCTTCCCAGATACCCAAGCCTCCTTAGAGTAGTCTAGCATTCCTTGCAACTCTCGTTGTTCAAAGCGTGAGAACTTGCGGAATAGGTCTTCTGTGATATGACTTGATTGTACAATAGCTTGCTGAGAAGATCCTTTACCTTCATTTGCACCTATTGTTCCTTGTCGTTGTCTGTTCACCCCTGATATCTTTTCCCACTCCTGCATAGTATTCTCTAAGAGAAGTATGTATTGTTCTATTGTCTTAATAGACATGTCTAATACAGACTGGTGCTGAGGTGAAAGCTGTATGCCTTCCTTGTTGTAGTCAACCCAGGCAATGCCTGTGCCTTCTACGTAGTACATAAACTTGTCCAGGTCCCATTTCTTTGGGATCATGTTGATATCAAACTGTGCTATGATGTCCTTAGACCGTGCAATAGCAAGTTCCATGCGGTACTTGAATATGTTGTAATTAATCTGAAAAGGTATACCTAAACTAACTAGAGATACGTTATTAGAGTTAATGTCTGAGTACTTAAACCCATTGATTGGGAGCTTGCAGAGTGATGGATTGTCTAGTGACGTACGCTGGTTAGCGATTGGGGTCATCTTTACATAAAATCTACCATCAATCTTAGTGCCTTCCCATACCTCGTTTACCCATTCCCAATTGGTTTTAGCGCCTTGGGCCTTAAGTTCTGGTGGCATCTTGTACTCTTCATCTATCTCAAACTCTTCCGCTACTCCTGTTTGTGGATCTATGTATTCCACAAAGCCAATACGCTTTCTGCTTTTCCAATATACAGTAACTACTTCAACAAGTCTATTGCGGTATACGTTATCCCCATTACCTGCAGCTTCTGATCTGTACAATAAGTACGTATCTACTGATTGGTTCTTGGGATCTTCTAGTTCTAATACCTGCTGCTCTGTAAGAAAGTCCCCAAATTGATCTATAACCGTAGACGTGTGTGCGTATCGTCTAACTATTGACCAGTCCCCATCCTCTACAAACTCTACATCAGGATCTTTATCGAAGTCAATATCAATAGGATTAACTACATCATAGAAAGGTTCTGAGCGTCTTACTCCTTTGTGGGAGTATGCTTCTCCTGCTATTAGGAAGTGGAAGAACTGCTTCTGGAACTTATCATACATTTCTTGTTCATACATGATGTAGTTTACAGCTGCTTGTCCTTTAATGGCACGGTCATCTACATATGTACGCTCAAACTGTTCTGCTACCTGCTTTGGAAGAAGTGGTTTTTGTTCTTGTGCCTGCTGGCTCTGCAAATCTTTAGGTTCTGCTATTTCTTTCAAGAACATAGCTTCTACTGTCTTACGTAACTGCTCCGTCTTAGCCTGCTGCTTGAGACTAACACTGTCTGCGTTCTTTACAGTAACGCTGTAATTTAGTGGCCTTTTTGACTTTTCCCCTAGCAACAAATCTATGATCGGTTTGATAATGGGGTAGTTCCTTAGCTTAGACGGAAAGTTTTCTCTGCTTTTGCCGTACGGCTTTATGACATAGCGGTAGTCGGTTTCATCTACCTCTCCGTTATAATAATCATATAGGGCCTTAAGATTGCTGCGCCTCTCGCTTAGTCCGAACTTAGATAGGTTAATGAAAGCATCAATGCATTCCTCTCTCCACTTCTTAGTTTTCTTCTTTAGCGGGAGTCTTTGCTGCGGTATTTTTGCTGCTCCGTACATTCCTGTAAAAGTATAAAATTTAGTTATAATTTCGATCGAACCATTCGTTTTGAGACATATCGTTAATGCTTTCAACGACCTCTTTATTATATAGCTCTCTAGTGTGATACATTCCTACCATAAAAGCCATGACTCGGTCAAAATTACCTTTGTGGTTAAATTTAATCAATTCTTGTAGTAATCCAACATCATAAACGTCATGTAAATTTAATCTTACATTGCCGTCTTCATCTTTGCTTCGTGGTGATATTAACCAGTCTCTTATATAAAGCTCCCCTTGTCGCTTACGTTGCTCTGTCATATGCATACCATACTGACGTTTAACGTTCTTTGATCGTAGCTCTCGTTTGTCCAACATTTCAAACTCTTCTTGCAACTTATGCAATTTGCGATATCGTTTGGCATATGCAATAAGCTCACCTCTATCGTTCTCAAACCCAATCTTAGCATTGTAGTAGTCTGCTAGCATGAACAGGTTTCTATTGTACTCGTCTTGTGTTTGAGGTCTTCCTACGTAGCTAGCCACAATTATATCGTCCGGCTTGGATAGATTGTTGGGACGTTTAATTACATAGGCTGCTCCCAAGGATTGGTTGGTTGTACTCTTACTCTGTGCATAAGGGTCATGGCAGATAACGTAAAGATTGTGAGGTGTGTTTCCTTCCTTGGTTTTGAATGGGTTTTGATACACCACTATTCCTCCTGTTAAATCATCGTCTTTTCTGTGCGGGAACTTATTGATTGGTTTTACAGTAGGATCAGGTCTGAAAGACACTTGTTCTCCTTTATAGTACAATAACCCTGCAGTCCCTTCCTTTTCCAGGTTATGTGCTTTTACTCTATTGTACTGTTCTTTCAACGAGGTAACATCAAAGATGTTTATTGTAGTTTGAAGTGTAGCTTCTTGTGGTGTAAACGGGTGCTCAGCTATGTACTGGTCTAAAGCTTTTGCGTCGTTTGCTTTCTTCTTATTGGTGCGGGCCTCTTCTTCAAACTCTTTAGCGTCTGCTATCATTGAGTTCCCATAGTCGTCCATAAAGCCGTCTAGGTTTTGGTATATAGGAACAAAGTACCCACACGATGTACCCATAGCTCCCGCGTCCCACTCATTCTCAAATGATAAGCAGTTGTATGCTTCTGGGTGGTAGAATAGTTCTTCTAATGAAGCAAATCCGTGTCCTTCTTCCCCGCCTGTGCCAAACGCTATCATAGTCCCAAGTGTTTTAGAACCTTGTTTCATTGTAGGCATAGCAATCTCCCATGCGGTTAGAAGTCCCGAGAACGATCCCGCTTCTTCAAAGAATATGAGCTCACCCGCTTTACCCCGCACCTTATGAGGATTATCTTTAAGAGATACCCCAATTATCTGTGATTTCATGCCAAGAGCTACGTCTGTCCCGTTAACTCTCTTTTTATACCCAGATTGCTTGTGCATTTCTTTATCGGTCAGACGAGGCTGTGTCCATGCAGTGTTATCATCTATAAATGATATAAAATCCCAGGTCTTAGACAAGAGTCCGTCACCTGTTAGGTATTCTTTCTGTTCTGCAAATACAAAGTTCTTAGAGTTACGTAGAAAGAAGTAGTTACGTGCTAGCATACTCCCAGCTTTGTAGGAAAACCCCTTACGTCTGGCTTTAAGTACAGACATATGTTTGTTTTCTTTCCTACATGTGTCTACTGCATGGTAATATTTGTAGTCTCCGTCGTAGAATGCTGGAAATGTACGTTCTCTGCGTGCTTGTACTGTCCCATCTGGGAGAACTTCGTCTACTGCGCGGTCAATTGGGCAGTAATTAAGGTAAAAGTAGTGGTAGCCTGTAATTCTGATGCCACTTACTTCAAATCCATACATGCATCTGTTTCGTTCTGTGTCCCAAAACTCATAATACTCTTTTGTTCCGTTTAATGCGTCTGTATAATAGCCCGATCTAATATACGTTCTAGCTGCAGGAGAGAAGTTGTGTGTGTTTTGGAATATCACTGCGAATACTTGTTAGTTACTACCCCTCCTCTATTAGGATTGTCTTTCTGCTGTTGTTTTTTTACCAGGTCTTCTAACTCATCTAAACTTTGCACCACTTTTGCCATGTTAGACAGATTGGATATTAGGTCTTTGGCGTGAAATATAGGTTTGCCGTTGTCATCTGCTAGGGTCAAGTCCACATCTCTAAAATATGCCTCTAGTTTAGTTACCGATTCTCTTGCAGCTTTTAACAGCTTCACTGCGGAAGTTTCTGATAGCTCTTTGTACTTCTCTATTGCTGCTTTAATTTTTGGTGTAGACTTAACTTTTAGTAAGTCCATGATATGGTTCCACCTGTCTTCCTCCTCGTATACTCCGTACGGAGACCTGTGGTCCACAAAGAAATAAACAGCAGACAGCTCTTCAATCTTAAGTGATTTAAACTCAGATACAGTAAGTACGTACGGTGCTGGTATAACCGTATTTCCGTCAGCTGTTATTAGGTTCTTCATTTAAATATTTTAATCTTCCTTTTCTAACATGAAACTTCCCTAAGAAAGGGAGCCGGACTGCCTCAAAATTTCCTGCACGCATTACATCTGCTACGTATTTAAACTGATAGTACACAGCTTCTTCTACTTTGTGCAGAGGTAGATTGTGCTCACTGGCTAGCTTCTGAATTATTATTTTTTCCTTCATCCTCCCATCTATTATCCGGGCAGTTAGACGTTGCCCATTTTGCTTTTTCTTCTATTACGCATCCACATATCCCACACCTATATTCTTCTAGATGAGGACAACTTGCACACGTACATAGCCTAGCTTCATACTCAGCATCTGATACATGTGGAGCTCCTGCTCTAGCATATCGTATAATTTCATCTTTGAAGTTTAGCAGCATTTGCCTTATTGATAGCTTACTCATTTGTATAAAATATTTGCAGGTTAATGTTTTTCTGAGGTATTAGTATCTGAGACAGTTTGTAGCCATCTTTTGTTTTTCTAATAGCACCCTTGTCTTTTAACTTCTTTACGTAGTTATTTAGCGTATTGTAATCTTTAATAGCTAAACTGTCTGCTACAACTCTTTTGTTTTCTGTAGAGCACAGGTTTACTGTGTCTGACAGGTCTATAAACTTAGATAGCACTAATAGCTCCTTGTCTGTAAGCTCTAGTATGCCGTTAAATACCTGTAGATACTTGAGTGTAGAATTTACTTCTATCTTAAGTGTTTTCATTGATTTGCACTTTGGCTTTCCCGTCTACAATGCGTATTGTAGCCTGAGAAGACTGATTGTTAAACTCATCCACGTATATCTGGATATTTTCCCGTGTACACAGAAAGGACAAAAAAACCTCGATCTCCTTAGCGGCTCGTTTTAGTTTTTTTTGCATATCCTGTGAGTCTTTGCTTGAGCTTCGTAGCTCATCAAAGTCTTTTAGCGGGAGAGTGACTGTCCCGTTCATCAATTACGCGTTCTTTGGGATAACGCCTACAATCTGAAATTCATTAACACATGCATACTCTTTCTTGTCGAGATTTATGATAAGAGCTCCTGACTCTGGATGCACAAGAACTGTGTCTCCTTGTTTAACCATCACACAGTCTGGACCTGCTTCCAGGATCTCTACAATGTTAGTGCTTATGTTTTTTTGCGCATCGCCTAACAAGTGAATACCGGAGTCGGTTGTTTCTTGTCTAGGACTTCTAAATACTACCCAGTCTCGAGTAGGATTAAAATTCAATTTGGTTCCCATAATAGTTTGCTTTGCAGCAAATATAAAGGAAACTTATATAGTGTCAAAGTCTATATAAGAAATTTCTACTTTTTCCCCCTTTTCAAGCACCTCTGCTACTTCTGCGTACACTCTTCTGTATGCTGTAGTAGAACTTCCTACAAACCCGTCGGATTTTATGTTTTCTGTTTGTGTGTTACCCAAGAGTAGACACCCACTAGTATCATCATCATCATTACCGCAATGGATAAGAATATACTCAAACCCAGGTATATCACGAACCCACAACATCCCTTTATGAATATCAGCAAACCTTTCAGAGTATTTAGAATTAAAACCCCCAACAGTTCTAAGCGTAATTTCATATGTCCCAGCAGGGATACGCGTTTCGTGCATGACTTTCGTATCTCTGTATTCATCCTCTAATGTGTAGCATAAAAATTCTCTTTTTTTGTCTGTAACATTAAATAACAGACCAAGAGTACTGTCTTTCTGCGAGCTAAACCTTACAACCTCTAGCTGCATAGTTTTACGGTTAATTGGGTACCTTAAATTCATAGTAGTCACAAATATAGTTATATATTAGCTGTGTGAAAAAATTATTTCTTCTCGTATTGCTCGCCCAAGTCATACTTGTGGGATACGCTAATATAGCTATAAAAACCATTGTATTCCCTGGGTGCACTGACCCCTTTGCACTTAATTACAATGAGGATGCTACTGAAGATGATGGCACCTGCGTCTATTCTATAGGCCCAGATCCAGTCATACTTAATATAACTGTTACGGATGAAAGCTGCCAAGAGTACGAGACAGGAGTCCTGTCTTCTTACGTATACGAGGCTACTATAGTAAACATAGGAAATGAAGCAGTTACAAACTTTTGCCTTAGCGACTTTTTAGGTACTACGTTTAATTGTTTTAACGGGGTTTCTAATCTTGCTGTTTGGATTCAACCGGGGGATACTATAATTGTAACGGGCAACATTAATAGTATCGGCACATGGGCAGCAGGGCAAGGAAACTACATGAGCGTAACGAGTGTTCCTGGTGAGATTATTACAGGTAATAATAACTTTGTTTTTTACATGCCTGAGGGAGTGGATTGCATAGAGCCTCCTGATCCCGAGTATTGCGATACTTTACTGGTTTACGTGACTGAGATAGATACGCTTATTGAGTATGTAGAACTTCCTGCTGATACAGTGACTGTGCTGCAGTTAGACACGTTGTACATCCCTTGGGAGTATTACTTCTACGATACCGTCTATGTAGATGTCTTTGATACTATTTACATTAACATTTTAGACACAGTTATTGTTACAGAGATTGATATTGAGTACGTTTATGTAACAGACACATTAGAAGTCTTTACAACAGACACATTGTATATCACGCAAGTAGATACTCTAATGCAAGAAGTCGTTGTGTACGAATACATCTACAACACAGATACCATCTATGATGTAGTATATAATGAGATATTAGTAGACTGCAGTACTGGTCTCCCTTGTATGGGTGGGTTTGTTGGGGAAGACTGCCGATCCGTATTTGTCCCTAACGCGTTTTCTCCTAACAATGATGGTATTAATGACACCTTCTATGCAGTATCTCAATCTTACACATGTTGGAGAGACTGGAATTTAGTTGTTTATAACCGTTGGGGAAATATAATATGGAGTACTACTGACCCCGAAGTGCAGTGGGAAGGAGAAACTGAAGCCGGTACTCATTATGCCGCAGATGGGATGTACGTATGGACTTTGATTGCAAGAGGGTATTCCGGAGATGTTTTAGACCTCAGTGGGAACGTTACACTCTTTCGTTAAAAGTCGCTTAGTATAATTTCGTCGATTGCATCTTGCACATCTGTTTCTGTGGCTTCCATTGTCATCATAATGTTAGCCTGAAATCGTGTTATTTCTTCTCCCTCGTTAAATACTACGATAGTGGGAACAACTACAATTTTGTGTCTTTGCTGCATATCCGGAGAAGATGCAATATCTACTCTCCCAGTTTCACAATCATTTAATTGTTCTATCCAAGGAACAGCGTTCTGCTGATTGAAGTTGGCGTTGAATTCTACTACGCACACTCCAGACGTGCAGATTTTAGCTTCTTCTACAGGCGGCGTACTTACGTAAACAGCTGTTGAAAATAAAAGCAGGGATAATATAACAGAGATTAAGGTTTTCATTTCTCATTTATTTAAGTTGATCTATTTTCTCCTCAATCCGTTTGATGTCTTCTTTTATTTCTGTGACATCTTCTTGTGTAGTCATAATAGTTTGACGAACTAATTTGTCTTTCATGTCAAACTCCATGCGTGTGATTTCAGGAGCTAGTGGCTCTGGGAGTTTTTTTGCTTCTTCTATATCTGCTTGCAGTACAAACCACATGCTTATGAGCGCCCCCAAACCCGTAACCGCTAACCCAATTGTTTTAAGATCTAAAGTAATCTTTGTGCTCTCATTAATATGCTGTGCCATTATAGTAATATGTAGTTTAAACCGATAGAGAAGTCGTGCCACTCTCTGTTCCAGTATCTATTGTACCTGCCCTCTGCAAATACTCCTAAGCTTTTGGTTACTTTAGAACCAAAGACTATTCCAGCACCAGTGTCTATCCACTGGCCCCCGTTTACAAAGTTATGGTACGAAAATTTGTTTCCGTTGTTTAAGTGATAGGGCATAATGTTGCCCCAAGAGTGTATCCAAAAATCTTTTGTGTAATGATAAAAATCAAACCCAATTACAGCGGAATGCATCCATATACTTTGAAGCTCCGCACGTCTGTCTGCTACGTAGGTATCTAGCACTTCTGGTATTACTACTTGTTCCCAGATTGCAGGATCGTTTGCTACGAGGCCCCCGTTTTGATCAAAAAATTCTCCTGTATTAACATCTATACTGTACCCTTCTTGTATTGCGAGGGCGGTATAATGTAGTTGGTTATTTGGGAGAACCCACTGCTGCAAAGGGTCGTACCCGTAAGGTTCTGATATTCTTTGTACGATGCCGAGGTTTAAGGAAAACTTCTTCCCAATCTTAAGTCGTGCTCGTTGTGACGACTCAAAGTATTTTACGTCAGCAAACCCATCTTGTAGATACTCTGCTTTTACTAACCACCAATTGTCTACGTATCTAACAAAGTAGTCTTGGTCTAAAAAGTTCCGCCCCTGCTGCCTCCTCCAGTCCGCTTCCGCCAGGAACTCGAACCCGTCATATTTTCCAACGGTAGCAGCGTCACCATAAGTTTTTTCTGTTCCGTTGTAAAATACGTTGGCTCTGTTTTCATACCCAAACCTAGCAATCTTTCTAACTCCCAGAGTAAATGAATAGTCAAACGGAGTTTTAATTACACTTGTTTGTAGCGCTCCTGTAGCAACAGAGTATACTTCTTGATCGGAAACGGAGTTTCCGCCGTTTACTGCAGCGTAGAAAGTAGCACGTCTAAGAACCTTCTTGTAGAAGTCACTTTGTCCCCAGCTAATTGTGGGGGCCAATAATAATAGTGCTATAATGTATCTCATTCTCGTACAATTGTTTGTTTAACAACTCGACCGTTGTATTCCACTACTACGATATACACTCCTGCGGTAGGGAGTTCTATTTGTGAATTAATTGTTGTTATTAGTTCTTGCCCTATAGAGTTATAAATAGTGCTTACACTACTCGGGGGAGCTTGAATATTTATGGTTCTATTTGTTGGGTTTGGGTATATGCTTATTCTTTCAAAGAGCTCGGGGATGTTTGTTACCCCGTCTCCACAGTACTCATACATTTCTACACACACGTTGTCCCAATTAGTTTCACAGCAGTAGGGGTCAATACTAATAACCCATGAGTAGCACTGGTCGTTTCCCCAGTACGGATCGCCTGGCTCTCCTATACATCCTGCATCATATAAACACTGCTCATTATCTGCAGTATTAGCATCTGCATTAAAGTTGTAAGCGTCTGTGTCCATGCACCCCTCTAGCACATCAATACAACCGCCCCCATCAGCGTTTGCTTCTTCGTCGTAGTTAATTGCATCTGGATTAGTACATCCGTAAATGAAGGCTACGCAACTTCCGTTGTCTGTGTTTGCTTCCGCGTTGTAGTTAAACTGTGTGGGATCGGTACAACCAAAGACAATCTGTTCGCAGTCCCCACTATCAGTAGCAATAGGGTTGTAATTAAATGCTGTAGCATCCATGCATCCAACTATTTCTAACTCATCGCAAACTCCATCGTTGTCCAAATCTGTAACACACTGATTATCACAGGTATAGAACTCTATGGGAAGTGTGCAGTCTGATTCTACATTTGCATCAGGATTGTAGTCACATGCAATTGGGTTTGTGCACCCAACTACAGCGTCAATGCAGAAGTCTTGACAATAAGGAACACCTTCGTATTTAAATGGGAACTTATTTATTGGGTCAGTCCAAGGGTTACTTCCAGCTTCCATAAATATTCCAGTAGGACTGGTGAAGAAGAATCCGCATTGGGCGGCGGTAGTTTCAGCGTTACCTCCTGTAAAGAACATTACTTCTATAGGTTCTCCTGAGTACAGTGGGATAAGGAACTGCTCTTCTGTCCCATCATTAGGACCCATTTGGAATGGGCCAAATATCTCATCCCCTTGCACAACACCTAACCAGCTCCCAAACCATCCGTCACCTGCTCCGTCTGTTATTGTAAGGAGTGTCATACATAATGACTGTGTTTCTAGTGTGTTAGCGTCGGGGTTAAAATTAACTGCGGTAGAGTCTATGCAGCCCAGGATCACCTCGGTTAGGCAAGACTCGTCATCTATATCTGCAAGTGGGTTGTACTCAGTAAAGTTAGGGTCTGTGCATCCCTCTAGTACATCAGTTGTGCATGCATCTACAGCAATAGGCTCGCTGGAGATAGTGGAGTATTGCAAAGTATCTCCTATATAGTATAGCGTATCTCCACATAAAGTAGTTATTGAGATATTACCATCAACCCCACCATAGCAGCTCCCGCACATCCCATCACCAAAAGTGTCTAACACTTCTAAGACAAGAGTGTCCCCAACAGCAACGCACACATCATGTATTACTGGGATTCCTACAGAAGTATACCCACTGCCCGATAGTATCTCTACTTCATTAGACTGCAGTCCCCAACTAATCTCGCCTGCGTATGTGTCTGGGGTTACTGTTACAATAATGGTGGTCTCTCCATTGTCACAAGGTTGGGGCGGATAAACACAAGGTTGAGAAGCATTAGCCCAAGGATTGTAGTCTACTGCTATTGGGTCAGTACATCCAAAGATGGGTGGGGGACAAGGAAGTACCTCAAATGGGAGTATTAGTTCTGGGCTATTGAAGTCGTATACTGCTGTATCTAATTGGCAGGAATTACTAAGGGCAAACCACCCTTCCCCAAACCCACAGCAGATCCCGTCCCCAAAGCTGTCGTATATGATAAACTCGTAGTTACCTGGGGAGAGAAAGACAAGCTGCTCGTTGTATGAGTTACTTGCGTAAGTGCTTGACTCTTCTATAACTTCCTCGTCCTGTACGATTACCCAGCTAGTCTCGAGTGCGTACTGGTCTGTTTGAAGTTCCACAATTACCCAGCTCTGTCCCAGCACTATGCTTGGGAGGAGCAATAACAGTGCTAGCAGCGATCTCATTTTTTTGTTTTTTCAATCGTCCTTCCTGCAAAGTATGCACCGAACGCGGTTAGCATTAGTATTTGCAATAAGTCGATGTAACTGTCCTTGACGTTGAATGGTAAGCTGTCCATGCTGTCGAACACCATAGTTAGGCAGAACATTACCATTAATGTGATGAGGGTAACTGGTCGTATTAGTTTGGCGAGTTTAATATCGCTCCCCATATCAGCCTTCCACCGTTCCGTTACGTTCTCTTGGAATCGCACCTCTGCGTCTATCTTTGCCTGCGCCTCGGCAGGGTCGATATCAGGCTCTTTATCTAGGAGGTTTTTTACAAGTCCCAGTGCTCCTTGGTCGGGTAATAGGTCACCCACGGTACCAAGAATGCTAGGAGCCTTTTCCTTTAACCAAGCACCTAACTTGGTGTCCTTAATCTTCTTGCTCATACGACTAGTTAGTTTGTCGTAAAAGTAATCAATTAAAACCAAACATAATTATCCCCCTTAGGTTTTTATTAAACGACACACTTCCACTCGGCGTATTGAGCCTGACGTCTGGGGGAGTTACTTATTACCGTGTTCCCAGACCCGAGTTTTATAGTGTCACAATTTGCACAGCTATTGGGGACAACTTCACCGCTATGTTTACCTGTTATCTCAAGGCTGCAGTTATTAACCCAACTTCTGACCCCCTACTTCTATCCCTCAGGGGTGATCTAGATTATTCTAGGCTGTTAACTTCCGCAGTTCTCACATGCTTCTGGTGAATCCACGTTGCATGTAATCTCTCCGGTTTCTATTTTCTTTTCGAGTGCTTCCGTTTTACTCTTATCTAAGAAATCTACGTTGAAGTCGTCCTTTTCGTTTTCCATTGCTACTTAATTGGGACGGTAAAGATACGTCATAGTTCTTCACCTCCCTTGACCTCGGTACGCTTTTTTGTAATTCTTTGAGTCCTTATGGGCTGACGTCTTAGTCTTAGCATGAACTCCAGGCCTAGAGACTGTACTCTCTTCTTTTTGGTGTGATTGGATTTTTGCCATGCCCCAAAGCTATACAAAATTCTGGGTAAAAAAATTTTATCTGGGAGTTTTTTGAGTGCGTTAACCTACACAATCAATGACCCCCACTATGCATCGTCACCGGGGTATCCCCCCACAAAACTATATTACCATGTTTAAATTAGCGAATTACCGACTTAGTAAGGAAGGCACATACTTGTGGCATCCAACTGTATTTGGTGTTGACTCGAATGACAGCGTCATCGAAGACTCACCGCAACCTATCGAAATTGCAGGCAACGAAGCTCTGCATAAGCGTTGGTTGGAACTAACGAAGGAAGCGTAAGCTTCTTTCTATTGTGTTGCTCAGTAACAATTTACTGAAAGGGAGAGAGAACGCACACTAGTGTTCTCCTCCCTCTTTTTCCCCTTTAGTCAAACCTGTTACAATCCGTAACATATAATAGTATCACACATGTCTAACAAAGAAGAACGAAAACCAGAGTTTAGATACAGCGGACAATATGTTATGGAGTACACAGAGAACAACGTTGTAGGAGATATTGCATGGGACTGTGACTATGGATATTTGAAATGGAATGGAACTGAATGGAAACAGTATAATCCAAAGAAAACTGCTTATTGAGGCTGTGTTATCATTTTTAAACCCCTTTAAATTATTTACCATGACTATACAAGAAGAACTACAGCAAGCTCGAACCAAAAACGTTAACAAAATGCTTGAAAAAATACACAAGGAGCTTAACGAATTGTCTCAAGAGTTGTCTGGGATGCCAATAGAAGAGTTCATGTTCACTTATGAACCTACCAATCCTTTTTTTAGAGCCCTATAAACTAAAATATAATCAACATGAAAGAAAGATTATTCCTACGAGCAATGCTCATTATTCTTACTTGTGCACTCTTAGCATCGGTAACAAGTTGTTCAAGCGCAGGGCACACAACATCAACGTGTCCTGCGTACAGTTTCACTAATCAAAATTGTAATGCAAGTAAAGACATACAATATCAAGAAGACCATATGGACGATCGAGGACTTGAATGAATTTGCACATTACGCAACATCTTCTAAAAAAGACTTAACCAATCACTTGAAGAAGAACAAGGAGAAATATGAAGACGGACAGTTCATTGTCTGTAGATATAACTCTATGAAAAGTTTAGTTCCGGACTCAGTTGAAACCATTAAAAGTTTTACATTACAGTATAATTTAGAAAAATGGCATCCGAAGAATCTAATTCCCAGTTTTATCAAGACGTAAACTTAGCCTCAATTGTAGCGACCTACGAGTACGCAACACAGTGTGGTTTAGATGATCTCCGTGAAGGAGCTGCTGATACGTTTTGTCGTTTGTATGAAGTATTTGACACTGAAGAGTTACATGCTCTTGGTGTTACAAAAAGCAATGGTTAAAGGGACGACCATCAATAGTCCCTACATTTAAATACATTTACCTACATAACTATCATGGTAAACGCAATTAACTCAGGTTCTCTGGAGACCTTAACTCCAGGACAAACGCTACTCCTCGCGGCGCGCAAAGTCGAGGGTAACAAAACTCAGTTAGAGTTTGCTGAAATTCTTCAACAAGAAGACAGACCAGTCAATGCTCTTGCAATGTTCAATCAATCCGATCCACGATTTAGTGCAGGAGGGAAACCTCGACGTGCTTGGATGAGTGTTCAAGCAGAAGATGCAGAAGTACTGCTTGGTGTCGACTTGACTACAGATTTCAGTACCAACGAAATGGGTCATGTTGTTAAGTCTCTTAACATCTTGAACCCAGAGGTAGACGGACAACGTCTGCGTCCTCAAATCGTTGAGACAACTGAGGCTACTCAGTGGCAGGCAGAAAACATCCACAAAGCTGCCAAGCGCAAAGGTAAAGACGGAGATTTCATCACCCACAAAGGGATGCATATCTTCACTCAGTCTACCGTTGTGATTGGGGAACCAACTAATGTGTTCCTAGACGCGGATGTAGCTGTATCAAACGCAGGTATTCTTGCTAACGGAAGCGTTAGTGTGAATACAGGAGAGATATTCTCCTAAACTGCACAAGCTCGTTACACCAACAGTGTAATGGGAGTTTCGCGTAATGCGAGACCTTAGGACGGGAGGGGGACTATAACAGTTCCCCTCTTTTCTTTTCCGCCAAGAGAGGTTTTGACAATTTCCTCCTCTTGACTTGTTTCATGGTATGAACAGGTGACACGAATAGGCAGCTTGCGGAGGCTGTCTATTTATTTTTAAACTTTAAATTATGGGATGGATGAAACTAGTTGCAAACATGCAAGAAAATAACACATTGACGTTATTAAAAGCGGCTTTAGACAAAGCGATAGAGTACAATTTGAAGTACGTTCACTTTGACGGAGAGATTTTAACTACAGACAAAGCACGTGCTATCGTTACTTTGTTAGAAACTAAACAAAATGATCAAGTTCATAGGGAATCAGACACAATTACCGAATTCTACCCCTACGTCTCAAAACAATGAGATTCAACAAGGGACTATTAAAGAATGTAAAGAGTATTGCGAGACCCGTAGCGTTTTGGGGGTAGACACTGAGACTGAGGGTTTTGACTTCACATGCAAGAAGATGATTATGTTTCAGATCGGGGATGAGCATCAACAATTTGTCGTCGATACAAGACATGTATCAATAGAACCATTAAGAGAAATATTAGAGTCTAATGAAATTCAAAAGATATTCCACAACGCAAAGTTCGACTACAAATTCATCAAGCAATGGGCTGGGATTTCGGTACAAAACGTATACGACACCTATCTCACAGAGAGAGTATTACACTGCGGCAAACTCAATTTCGGTTACTCACTATCAAGATGCTGTGAGAGGTACATCGGTGTTACTTTGGACAAAGCGGAACGAAGCAAATTCGTTGGACTGCAAAGTCAGCCGTTCACGTACAATCAAATTACCTATGGTGCCAAAGACGTTGTTTATCTGGTTCAAATTCGGGAGAAACAAAACAAGTTACTGGATGAAAGTGATTTATTTCAAGTTGCTGATCTAGAGAACAAGGCAGTTATTGTCTTTAGTGAGATCGAATATGAAGGTTTGATTGTTGATAAAGACAGGTGGGTAGACTTGGCTAATGACAATTTAGAGTTGGCTAGCAGTTTAGAGCTGCAATTAGATAGAGAAGTAATAGAACATCCTAAGCTCAGTCCTCATTATCATGTCCCAGTACAACAGGATATGTTCTTGCCAGCAGAAGAGCACAGGGTTACAAACATTAAGTGGAGTTCACCTGCACAGATGTTAAAACTGTTTCAGTATCTAGTGCCTAAGCTTGAAGATGTCAACGGAAAGAACATATATAAGTACAGATACAAGCATCCTATAATCAAAAGCTATATACGTTATAAAGAACTAAGCAAGTTAGCTAACGCTTACGGGAATAACTTCTTTAAGTATGTAAACTGTGATGGTAAGGTGCACACAAACTTCTCTCAGATACTGGATACTGGTCGAGTTAGCTCAAGTGAGCCTAACATGCAGCAGATACCAGCTGATAATAAGTATCGTAACTGTTTTATATGCCCTGAGGGTTGGCTATTTGTATCTAGTGACTATAGTTCACAGGAGTTAAATGTTATCGCATTCGGTAGCAAAGACCCTGTATTCTTAGAAGCACTAGAAAAAGGTCAAGACTTGCACTCTGTATGTGCAGATCTTGTCTTTGAGGATGCATGGACAGATGCAGCTGAAGATAATTGCGCTTACATGCGTAATAAGTCTAAATGCAGCTGTCCTAAACACAAAGAGATGCGTACTAAAGTAAAAACTATCAACTTTGGTCTAGCCTATGGCATGGGACCACACAAGTTAAGTGACACACTTGGGATTTCTGTAAAAGAAGCTTCAGAGCTTATTGATAAATACTTTTCAGCATTCCCAAACATCAAGAAATTCCTTGAGATGCTAGGGAGATTTGGTAAAATGAATGGCTATATTCGTACGTTCAAACCATTTAAGCGCAAACGTTTCTTCGATTACTGGGACGGTCCCAACACTCCTATGAAAGAGCTAGGTATGATTGAGCGTGCTAGCAAAAACACACCTATACAAGGTGCGTCTGCTGACATGACCAAGCTAGCTCTTATTAAGATTCACAATTACATACAAGACAATGATTTGTCAGACAGAGTCAAGATTATTATGACTGTGCATGACCAGATCGACACTATATGTAAAGAGAATATGGCAGAGGAGTGGAAAGACCGTATGACAAAGCTGATGGAAGATGCAGCACTGACTATTGTAACTAATGGTCTGTTAAAAGCAGACACAAACATTTCGAAAACATGGGAAAAATAAGATTAGTAAAAATACCTACTGTAGTTATAAAACGTATTAACGGTAGAGTAAACAGCGTTACGGGTAGACACCGAACTGGGAAAGTATACACTGACGTTGAGGTTAAACAATACTTTAATATGTATATATCTGGCTATACTCTACAAGAGGTGGCTGAGCATTTTGAAGTATCACTTGGAAGAGTTGGGAACGCTTTATCAAAGCATGTAGGTATCATGCAGTATTGGCAAAAACTTTCAAAAGAAAACAGGTATCGCAGACATGGGGAATTAGAGCTTATGCACGTAAAAGAATTTATAGAGCAATGAGTGAAGAACTACTAAGCAATTGCTGCGGGGCTACGAAACATGGAGATTTGGATTTATGTTCTGAATGTCTAGAGCATGCAGATTTCACAGGTGAATATTAAATAAAATGAGTAAAGTCAAAATTAGATCAACAACTAAGCCTCAGTCCTCTTTTGCATCTTACGAAGAATGGACAGCTTGGACAATACAACGGTACAAAAATGAATGGAGTAAAAGAATGGAAAACTCGCACACAAAAACAGATAAGATTTAGTGAGTGTATGTCTGCAGCAGGGTGGGTAGGAATAATTATAACCTTTATATTACTTTGGATATGGAACTAGTAAACGAAGAATTTGAAGGAGACATAGGAGACTATGCTTTATCTATTGTTATGGAAGCTCGTGTAGTAGCTGTAGACAATGGTATAGGGGATTACGAATTCTGGGGCACTAGAGGATATCACACAGATATTGTAAAGGAACTAGAATCTGCTCCCTATATAGAAGAAATGACACTGATTGATGAAGACTCTAATCAAATAGAGATTGGGGAAGAAGAAAAAAACCTCATTGATAAGTGGATTACACAAAATAGTAGCATAATAGAAGAAACGCTTCTTGAAAAAGCTATTATTGATTGTTAAGCTAACATGCGCTTATAGCTCAGTCGGTTAGAGCATCCGACTCATAATCGGCAGGTCCTAGGTTCAAGTCCTAGTAGGCGCACTTATCTCGTCATTTATGACTGTCAAAGCGGCAACAGGTCACCGACACCTGTGGGGTATTAAGCTCTCTTAGCTCAGCTGGTTAGAGCATCTCACTTTTAATGAGAGGGTCCTGGGTTCGAGTCCCAGAGGGGGTACGACTATTATCTAACATCAATCACCTATACAAGATGTTAGAGTTTATGTAAGATAGGTTGCCCGACACCTTGTGGGTACAACGAATCAAGGTAGGGGAGATAAGTAGGTGCAAGATGCTTACTCTCCCCGATTTCTGCCTTCGTAGCTCAGTTGGATAGAGCAACTGCCTTCTAAGCAGTAGGTCATAGGTTCGATTCCTATCGGGGGTACAATCAAAATTTAAACACAAACAATTTAATGGAGAACGAAGAAAATGTAACATCTCCTTGGGTGTACGCAGGGCTAAAACAGAGGTCACGTTTATTTTTGATAAACAGACACACAAGTAGCCATGCAGATCTTAATGGGATATTGGAGTGCTGTACTATAGTTTTTAGTGCATCACGAGATGACATATTGGGGAGCTGTCGTAAACATGAGTTTGCGCTTGCACGACACGCGTTTGTAAAGCTAGCTCGAGATAGGACACACGAGTCTTATGCAGTTATAGCTGAATACTTAGGTAAAAGAAACCACGCAACTGCGGTTAACAGTTTTAAACAGGCTAATGTTTTAATTGAGACTTATCCGATGTTTAGGGATAAATATGAAATGACAGCTAAACTGCTTAAAAAAGCTGAAACTATTAAAGAGGCGCATAACCTTGAGAAACTTTCAGAGAGACTTGAGTTAATTAAAAAATTTAAAATTGACGATAATGTTATTGAATACAAAAACAATGAAGAAAACATTAAGCATAAAAGATCAGAAACAGCGTGAAGCACTTAATGCATGGGCATCTGCTGGCTGCAATGGGTCTATTATTGCTGGTACTGGTTTTGGGAAGTCCCGCTGTGGTGTACTTGCTACTAAATGGGCGTTAAAAGACGGAGGTAAAGCTATTGTGCTTGTACCTACTACACAGTTGCAAGATCAATTTGCAGAAGAGTTTAATAAGTGGGATGCAGGAGATCTTGTAAATACAAAACAGGTAGAGTTTGTGTGCTATCAGTCTGCGTACAAATTAGAGAACATGCATTACGATATTGTAGTGTGCGATGAGGTGCACTTAGGCATTAGCGAACAGTACCGTAAGTTCTTTGAGAACAACACTTATGACAAGCTTATCTGCATGACAGCTACTGTCCCTGAAGAAGATGAGTATCGTAAGTATCTTATGACACTGGCTCCTATACGATTTCATATCTCACTAGATGAGTGTGTAAACTTAGGATTAGTTAGCCCTTATGAGATTGTGTGTCTTCCTTTGGAGCTAAGCGACGAAGACAGAGCAGAATACAAGAAGGCTAACAATTTGTTTGTGCAAATGAAGTACAAGCTAGGAGGGTTTGATGTATTTACACATGCTCAAGGAATCTTAGCTGGGACTAGAGACGGAGACAAAGGTGCAGCAGCTCAGTATTTCAATGCAATACGCAGACGCAAAGCTGTTGTACAGCAAGCTAATGTCAAGATTGAGAAGGCTAAAGAACTAATAGCAGATCATCCTGATGAGAAGATTCTTGTATTCTCTGGAGTCAATAGTTTTACTGATAAAATGGCTGAAGCTCTAGGGGGACTGCCTTATCATTCAAAGCATACAAAGAAAGTACGAGAAGCTACACTTAGTCACTTCAGAGACGGTTCTAACAACGTCTTGTGCAGCACACAAGCACTTAACCAAGGCTTTGATGTTCCTGATGCTTCTGTGGGTGTTATTGCTGGTCTTACTAGCAAGGCTCTGCCCATGATACAACGTGTAGGTAGATTGCTGCGATTAAGTACACCTGATAAGATTGGGAAGATCTATATCATGTACATCAAAGATTCGCAGGAAGAAAAATGGTTACGAAATTCAGTTAAATCTTTAAACAATATAAAATGGCTTTAAAACATGTAAGTAAAACCGGTATAGACAGACACAACACATAATACTTTTCTTTATGATCGTAGAGATTGGTATAAATAGTCTCAAAGATTTTGGGATAACTGCTGATGAATATGTATATTTACAGCTGTTACAAAGTGGTTCCCACGATGTCATAGACGATCTAAAGTTAGTTGTTAGGTTAGAAGTACTGCAAACCAAAGGCCTAGTTAAGCTGGGGGAGAGCACTGATCAACATGTCGTAAGAGATAAATTTAGCTCTGCTAATTCTACCCCTTTCGATCAAATGTGGTCAGAGCTTCTCTCCCACTTTCCTCTAAAGGTGTATGCAAATGGGGGTATGAGACCCCTTCGAGCCAAAGACCCTAACGCCTCAACAAATAATAAAGCCCGCAAGCAGTACAAAAAGTACATAGGCGATAGCGTGGCTAAACATAAGGAGGTAATACGGTGCTTAGGTGTAGAGCTAGACCAAAGAAAGAAAGCTAACAATTTAGGTTATATGCAGATGCTCAGCACATGGGTTAATCAGTATTCATGGGAAAAGTATCAAGACCTTACAGAATCTTTAGACAACAATGAGCGGCGCATCACAAGGGAACTCTAGTCTCCCAAAACTTTTCCATATATCGAAGACAGTAGAGAAATCTATCAAAGATGTCCACGATGGTATGGCAGGCAAAAGACAAGTATACCCTACGTCTTGGCCCCGACTTAACAGAAATCTTATGGGTGGTTTACAACCAGGCAAGATGTATGTTATTGCAGGTCGTCCAGGTGTAGGTAAATCAGCATTTTCTAATCAATTAATATTCGACATACTAGATGTAAACAAAAAAAAACAAAACGATCTCATAGTTATTTATTGGAGCTTTGAGATGCCTGGCGAACAGCAAATTCTTCGTGCAGGTTCAAAAGACACAAAACTGCAAACGTTTGATCTTTTGTCGGTAGAGAAAACTCTATCTACAGAATCGTTTGAACGATATAAGCAGGCCGTACAGAGATATAAGGAATATCCCATGTATTTCTGTAGTATCCCTCAAGACATGGCAATTATCAAAAAAGTCAACGAGGAGATGTTTTTACGACATCCTTCTAAAACTGTCATCAATTTGATTGACCATTCACGATTAGTGCTAGGTCGAGAGGATACTGAATTACAGAAACTAAATACAGTTTCCAAGTCTTGCATGTGGATGCAGGCTAAAATGCAATCCATTACTATACTACTCTCACAACTGAATCGTAATATCGAGCAGGAGTACCGAGCCAAGCAGCAATATCAACCATTGCTTACTGACCTCTTCGGAGGTGATTCTATTGGCCAGGACTCTCATGTAGTCATGATGCTACAGCGACCGTACGATTTGTATGGTATTACTGATTCGTATTGTGGACAAGACCCTGTAGGGTTACTTGCTTGTCACGTAGAGAAGAATCGTGATGGTTTGCTAGGTATGATTCCATTTCAAACAGATTTATCAACTTTTACAATTAATGAGCGAAGTAAAGATTAGTCTTCCGACACAGAAAACAAAAGCTGTGCGGAAGTCTCCTAAAAACTTTGTCTTGTATGGTCAACCAAAGGTAGGTAAGACATCCGCTCTAGCACAGCTAGACAATTGTCTTATCATAGACTTGGAAGACGGTACAGACATGTTAGATGCTTTGAAGATCAAAGCAAAAGACCTCAAACATCTTGCTGAGATAGGTAAAGAGGTATTAAAACAAGGCAAACCTTACAAGTATATTGCTATTGATACTGTTACACAACTTGAAGTCTGGTGTGAACCAGAAGCCAAGAAGTTGTATCAGAACACCCCTATGGGTAAGAACTTTGACAAAGACAACAAAGGTTTGTCTGTGTTAACTCTACCCAACGGCGGCGGTTATATGTATCTACGCATAGCTTTCAAGAAGTGGCTTGAGCGTTTAAATACTCTTGCAGACCATGTAATACTGGTCGGTCACCTCAAAGAGGCAAAGATTGAGAAGAAAGGTAAAGAGGTCGCCTATAAAGACCTTGACCTCACAGGAAAGATTCGCAACATTACCTGTGCTAATGCTGACGCCATTGGTTATGTATTTCGAGAAGACGATACTACTATGATTAGTTTCGATTCACTCGGTGACATACAAGCTGGCTCTCGTTGCGATCACCTTAAAGGACAAACGTTCCCGTTAGAATGGGACAAAATATTTATTGATTAATTACGCTACTATGATTGAAGCAAACCAACAAACGGAGCCTACCGTAGAAAAGCAAGAAACCCCAAAAGGGCAAGACCGTGTGATCAAAGTGTCACAGATTATTATCGATTTGGACAACGGACTAGGTCGTCCGCAAATCAAAGAGAAGTATAGTTTGACTGCTACTGAATTAAAAGCCTTGTTTCAAGTGCCTGTTCTTAAGAAGCGTCGTCCAAAACGTGCTTTAACTAAGATCTCCTTCACTCTTGTGGATGATGTAACTCCTGCAGAAGATGAGAATCAACTGCGTGTAGATGTTGAAGCACAACGAACTGAAGACAGTGTTTCTGAGAACGACTCAGAGACTTTTGACACCTTTGAAATCATTGACTAATGGCTATTACCGCAAATAATTCAAACGAAGAAGTAGCAGGAGGGAGTGGAATTCCTATGTTCGTAGGTATTGCACCTATGCAAGTAGTTGCCGTGAACCCTACACTCAAAGAGCTTAATGACCTTGGAATTCCAGCAAAGGTTGAGCCTGAGTATATAGGTGTTAACATTAACTCTGATACTTTCAACAAAATAACCTTCTGGGTTAAGTGCATTGAGCCTGAGTTCTTGACTCGCTTTGATGTACTAGTGAAGCCTGAGCATCGTGTTGCTAAATCTGGGAAACCTCAGTGGTGTAACTCTGTCGGTCAGTTTGCTTTTGCAGACCAGAAAGCATCAGAGGCGTATGACTGGTTCAAAGACACAGGTGTGCGTGAAGCGTACATTGGTGAAGAAACTTTGATGAGGTTTATTCAAGCTTATGCAAACGTAGCTAACGGAGATGAATGTGCATTTGAGACTATGGGTAAAATCATGGCAGGTGATGTAACTGAAGTTCGACAGCTTGTAAATGCACTTTCTGAGAATAGAGTTCGTCTCTTGCTTGGTGTCAAAGATGGTAAGTACCAGCAGGTATACACCAAGCACTTTGGTAGACTTAAGCCGTTCCGTAAGGATCTGTTTATCAAGCAGCTGAACGATGATTATGGTTCATTTAATGCAGAATACAACGCTAGCCTTGATTTAGAAAAGTATGTTCCTGGGTTGATTGCTCCTGATCCTGAGCCAGCAGTAGAGACAGCTGATAGCAATTGGTAAGAATAGATATCTAGATAATGGAGGGGACTTCGGTCCCCTTCTTTATTTTTGCAGATTATGATTAAACACAGAAAAAGTGACGATCATCTGCACACGGATGTAATTCTTGCTAAAGTATCAGAGTACGATATATTCAAACACTATTGTTCTAGCTTTAAAAAGTTAGGTACTAAGTTTTGCAGTGACCTTAGGGAAGATAAAAGCCCTGGTGTCAGTATAGTTGAGTGGAAGAACACCTTATTGTACAAGGATTTTGCTAATGAAGAACATACCTTTAATTGTTTTGGGTATGTTATGCATAAGTATAACCTTGACTTTGTAGGTGCTCTTCAACTTATTTCTCGAGACTTTGGTCTTGGGTTAGCTGCTACAGACGTAATGCCTACCGCTCGTAAGTATACCTACACAAAAACCCCACTTAAAAAGGCTGTAATCCGTATAAAATCAAGAAGATGGCTTCCTGAAGATGCAGATTACTGGAAGAAGTTTTGTATTCCGAAGAGTTTATTGGTTAAATTTGACGTTCACCCAGTAAAATATTTTTGGATTAATGAAACACGTTTTCACCCGCCTAGTATCAGTTATGCTTTCCGTTTTAACGGAGGTTATAAGATTTATAGCCCGCATGAAAGTGACAATAAGTGGTATTCTAACGTGGGCCGAAACGTCATACAAGGATATAGTCAATTGGCTAAAACTGGGGAAATTGTATTTCTCACAAGTTCGCTCAAGGACGTCATGTGCTTGGAAGTCCTTGGCTACGCATCCATCGCGTTACAGTCCGAAATGCAATTGCCAGAAGAAACCCTCGTACAAACGCTCAAGGAAAGGTTCAAAAAAGTAATCGTGTTTTACGATAACGATTTTGGATCAGAGCAAAATCCGGGGCAAACTATGGCTTCTAAGATTTGTTCTAAGTTTGATATACCTAATATATATGTTCCTGACATATATTGCAGCAAGGATATCTCTGATCTAATTAAAAATCGTGGTCTGGCTACAGCACAACAATTAATTAAAGATGAGATATGCAAAAGGACAAACAAAAGCAAATTGACGATATCCTACATAGATGTTCCATTCTAATGAGTAATCTTGGAATGAAAACTAAGGATGATGTGGGAAGTAGGGATAAAGCAAAACAAATAGAACGAAAGTGGCTTCAAGAAATAAAAGACATAGATCTAGAACAGTACAAAATGTTGGTACCCGATCTACGAGAGTGAGAAACGCACGCAGAAAAGAAGTCGATGGCATAAACTTTAGAAGTATGCTTGAGGTATTCTGTTACGAAAAGCTCAAAGAGAACGGTATTAGCTCGGAGTATGAAACTAAAAAGTTTGTTCTGTTTAAAGGCATGCACTACGGTAGTAGTAGATATGAAGACAACGGAAAAACTGGATACCAGGATAAGAAAGCTCATAAAGTTAGAGATATTACTTACACTCCTGACTTCCTTGACCCAAAAGGGAAATGGATTATAGAGTGCAAAGGATATGCTAACGAAAGGTTTCCTTTGAAATGGAAAATGTTTTTAAAGCTGCTAATGGAACAGGATGATCCTCCTGTATTATTCGTACCTCGAAATCAAAAGCAAATATTGCAGACGATGGAGATGATTTTAGAACTGACGGCCCCTACAAAATAGGGGTCGTTTTTATTTACAACAATATGGAAGAATTTAAATTAAGGTCAGGGGTAGAACCCCCCGATCCTGGAGACTTAATTGGTGTAGCTTATGGTGGAGCTGGGATGATCACTCCTTCTGTATTTATAAGGGTTAAACAAGGCAATGGCCATTATATTGTTAACCATTTTATACTAGGGGGTTATTGGTCTCGCAGAAAGTTACCGCCTTCTCCTACACTAGAGTGGGTACACAAAAACTGTGACTATATCTACGGAAGTTGTATATCAGATAGGATTATTTATGCAGACCCTAGGTGTTTGTCTAAAGAACAGAAAGAAGAGTATCATGTAATTAAATCACTTGTAAAAAATGAGTATAAAAACTATTGGGCAACAGACTCAATCAAACACTAGTGGACTAAAAAAGATTATCAATAAAGGCGCTCAACGTCTTGTAATTGATGTCTTACAGTCTACTCAGTATTCTACCCCAATCCCTTCAACAATACGTGAGCTGGTAACAAATGCCTGCGATTCACAACGCGAGAAGGAGATTGCGATAGAAATACTAACAGGTAAGGCAAAGATGGAGGATTACTTCATCACCAGACAGGGAGAAGAGTATACAGATTCAAATTTTGATTCGTCGTACTATTCTTTGGAGAATCTTAACACGGCTCAGAACAATGTAAAAGTTAAGTATCATGAAAATGATGCAGGTACAGGGTTCTGTGACACAGTTGAGATCATTGACTATGGCGTAGGCATTGGTAATAGAAGACTTGAAGGTATGTTGGAGCTAGGTTATTCTACAAAGCGCAACACATCTGAGAACTTCGGTGCCTTTGGTTTAGGTAGCAAAATTGCATTGTCTACAGGTGTATCGCACTACACCATTGAGACTGTGCATAATAACAAGAAGTTCAAGATGCACTGCTATCCGTACAAAACTGACTTTGTAATAACAAAGTGGGATTGTGATGGACACGTGGTTCTTAGCAATGGAGAACATGCTTATTATAAGAAAACTACTTCTACTAACTACACTAAAATCTCGTTTGGGAGTAAGAAACACAATCGCTCAGCTTACAGAAATGCAATCAAGGAGCAGCTTTCTTACATATCTAACGTGGATTACTATACTTTATGTCTCGACGGAGACGGTAAGAGTCGTGAGTACAAAGAGGATATAAACAAGGAAGTGCTTGTAAATACACCCTCTTGTATTGTAGCTGCTGGAAGTAGGTGGTATTCAAAGCCGCACATCGTTATTGTCAAGAATCCTGGTGATTCTGTAGGTATTAACTATGGCAGCATTGATTTCCGTGAACTTGAGATGGAAGATCTCGCAGGAAACATAGGCATAAAGTGTCCTATGCGGCAATCGTATATAAATGATGATGGACAAGAAGTAGTATTACAAGAAGGTGTAGACGTTACTCCTTCTCGTGAGAAAGTTATATGGAATGAATCGACAAAGGAATATGTGCAGAAGATGTTGGAGCAAGCTGCGGATGAAGCAGCGGAAGTCATACAAGAAGCACTAAAAGAAGATGATTTTATACAATGGATTAAGCTGTGTACTAACATACTATACAAGAACCCATCTGCAGAAGGGCTAGGTGACGACCTAGTTGGGCTTAATCAGATAGCTCGTATGGTTGATACCTCGAAGATTAGACCTATGTTTAAGTCTTCTGGAATTAGATTTACTAATCCCAAGAAGATGTTTGCAGGGTACAGTGTTCGACAGATTCGACGTGTTAGTAATGGCATTGAACGGACTGAATTGAGCGACTGGACTTCGACAGATATGTCTAGGGTCTATGTTGCAGATGAAGGCGGTGCAATCAAAATAAATGATTTGTATCTGACTCTTGGAGACTCTCGTAGTTTTATTCTTATTTCACCTAAAGGCACTGATTATCTTTCAGACGATATCGCACGCGAGACTCGTCCTGAGATAAAGCAAAAACTTCAGGCAGAGAAGAATAAGTACGAGAAGAACAAGCAGATCATAACATCTCTTTTGAATACGCAAACCTCATCTGTGCATAGTTACTCTGATATAGAGGTGCCGGAAGATGTCTTAAGTACAATTCAAGCTATAGAAGCTAAGGATATCTCTCAAGAGCTTACACCTGCAGAACTTCGTAAACTCCAACAGAAGACTGTAGGCTATACTCTAAGAAGGCAGATGAATGATGAACAGTGGGTATGGGACAAGATAGAACCAACAATTGAAACAGTTGTAAATTCTAAAATTGAAACATATTATGGAACATCAGAAGACGGTCCTAAGATAAAGCTAGCTGCTGAGATGTTACGTAGACGAGTTTCTACCTGGGGAAGAGTCAGTGTTAGGCTTTCAAGTTCTCAGTGGGACACCAGTCCTATATTATTTAGAGAAGCTATTCCTGCGGCTGTCAATAAGTACAATGCGACATTAAAAGAAGGCTTTTCTAGTGTGCTGGATAAATATGAGAGTGAAGCTCCGCAGCTTATTAGATTATCAGAGAGCAACTGTAAATACGCACGTAAGAATACAAACTGGAAGCACATTGATGACTTCTTCTTTACAATGACTGAAGAAGGAGCTATTACTGCAAGTAGATATCTTAAACCTGTCCTCACTTGTATATCTCTACGAGATAGAAAACAATCGTGGGAATGGTTAGGGAGTGCTACGGCTAAAAATTTGTTGCCTCCTGCGCATAAACTTTATAAAACTGTATATAGGTATATGGATATTTGTTTCCCTATCAATCTATCTAACAGCGATTTAGGGGCAGATGATTTTATCAAATATCTTGTAAACTTTATAAAGTATCAAGACATTTGTGATACTGATGATCTATCTTTAAGGCAGGAAAAGTCCCGTGAATTCTTTGTTGTAGATGTCCCAAGCATCGATGCGTACGACAAAGAGATTGCAGAACTTGGAAATACTTTAGATGATTTGTCAGAGCATATCGGTAGCTGGATGCTTCACTCTCGTGAGACAGTCTACAATAATGCACAGCATGAGTCTATATACAATGTAGTGTTCAACCACTACAATAAATTTGATATCGAAATCCCGGAAATCGAGGTACCGGGCTTGAGATTTAACCTTACTCCTCGAAGTTAATTCCAAACATTAACAATGATAAATATAAACCTGATAGAAGAGAATATCTCTGTATCTATAGGCGAAGACTTTTATGTAATCCCGCATAATGCTGCGTCTATGAAACGATTGAGTGACTTAGCAGCTCAAGCTAATTTTGCAAAGACATATGAAGATTATGAAATCTATGTCCGAGAAATTACTACGCTAGTTGAAGAAAACGGTATAGATTCTTCTGCATTGATACAATCTAAATGTGACCACATTGTTCAAGATCCTCTGACTAAGGAGTTCTTCTTGACATACGGTGACGATAAGATTTCAACCATGCCTATGCCGCAGTCTCTTGTTGATCGTATAATGGATTCGATTGATAAGAACATAGATTTCTTACCTGTTATAAAACTATGGACGCGGTTTCTACGCAATCCGTTGTTGAAAGAGAAAGGAGCAGATTTTGCTGAGAGATTTGCTGACTTTGTAAACATGCGCTATGTGCATCCTGCGAGTAAAGAGGTTTATCTGGAAAAAGGTCTTGCCGAAGACGTAGCTATTGAACTTGCTACTGTATATCAGATAAAAATTACCAACGAAGGTCTCTTGAATGGTTACAAAGTTAGCAGAGAGCTGCTTCATTCTTTTGACATTGAAACGGGAGAGAAAGTTGATCGCTACAAACGCACTTTTAATGTTGATACTGGAGAGATAGAGTCAGAAGGACTCCCTCAGTACATCGAAGATCGTGTGTTTGAGCCTGCAGTCATGGGCAATGGGGGCGATGCATTCTACTGCGGTGACAATAAAGGTCATCACATTAAAGTAGGACAAACACATTCTCTTGAATCGTGGGATCAAGTGAATACTAATGACAATGCTACATGTGTCCCAGGATTACATATAGGTGGTCTTAGGTATATTGCTTGGTACGCAGGTGAGATACATAATGTGTTTGTTGACCCTATGCATATTGGAGCTATACCTGATTCAGAAGATGGTGCTATTCGTTGCCTCGAATATTTCGTACACTCTAGCTTAGCTGGTGTGAATGGAAGTATGTATCATTCTTCTACCTATGCAGCTATGACAGATGCTCAATGGGGAATTCTTCGCCTAGAGATTATGACAGATAATCTTGCAAAGATACAGGAGCTTCAAGCAGCAGATAAACTTTTAGATGTAATGTAACATGAGTCAACAAATTGAACGACTTCCTAAAGGAAAGGCCGTTTGTTTGATTGACGCAGACTCGTTGCTGTACTACGAGATGGGGAAAGAAACGTTGGAAGAGGCTATGGCTGGCCTCGACCAACGTGTTCTTCACATCCTAGAACAGTGTAATACTACTAAGTATGCGGGTTTTCTGACTCAAGGCAAGTGCTTTAGGTATGAGGTAGATTTTGAATACAAAGCTAAACGTAAGAAATCCAATCGATCTGTGTTGTTTCCTTCTTTGAAGGAGTACGCACAGCAGAAATGGGGTTTCACTTATGTTACAGAGCTGGAAGCTGATGATTTAGTCAGTTATTATTCATACAATCACGAAGAGAATACAATTATCTGTTCCCCTGACAAAGATGTACTCAAACAATGTATTGGTATGCATTATAATTATGGGAAAGCAGAGTTCACACACACATCTCCTGAAGAAGCTCTTAAGTTTCTATGGATACAAGCGTTGATGGGCGACAGCACAGATAATATAACAGGTATTCCAGGGGTAGGGATAAAGACTGCAGAGAATTGGTTAAAGGATAGGACGAAAGACTTTGAGTCTTTTGCTATACGTAAATACGTAGAGAAGTTCGGTATGATAAATGGTATCATGGAGTTCTTCAAAAACTTTAACCTTGTATACTTACTAAAAACAGATGAGGATATGGCCAGATATGGTCTTACTCTTTCTGCTTTGGAGTGTATTGACATTTCTCAGAATGAGCTAGAATTATGGGACGATGAATGATGCAAAGGGTCTTAATTTAACGCCTGTTGATGGGCGTACTGTTCGTCTGAACCGACCTGCAGATTTTAGAGAAGTAACAAATGACACTGATATAGTTAAGCTATATCGAGAGTCTGACGATCTTTCGATCACAATTGGGACCTCTATAATCTATAGAAAGACAAAGCACAAAGTAAATATTATTAATAGGGGCACACACGAAGGGAGACTTGTTTCCTACGATTTAAAGTGTGCGTTACTTACTAGTTCTAGTACGTTTGTGCTTCCTTTCTTGGGCGGTAACAGAAAGTATATGTTGTGGGATTCATTGTTTGTAAATGCTTTTATTTCTACACCTGAACACGATGAGTGCATTGCACTTTTGTACAGATTTTCAGGAGAAGAGCTATTTACAAAGTTTGAGTCCGCAATGTGTGCTATGCCTACGTTTATCAAATTTGAAGATGTGGATAATCACCACGTGCTTTTCACTTTTGATGTTCCGAGTTCTGCTAAGAACTCATATGAACAATTTAGAAACGGACAATATTCAAAGATTGATGATATATGGAAATTATTAATACTAGACTATCACGGATTTGACAGCAAAGGACAGACCGCTCAGATATTGTACAAAAGCTCAGAGCTTAGGAAAGAACTAGAAAAACGTCTAGATACGGACCTAGGAGACTCTGAGGTGCACAGTATTCCTGACATGACTTATGAGAGATTTAATAAAGAATACTATCAAGCACATGCATCCACTATTTAAAGATGTAGACTATGGATGGGGGGAGTTGGAGCCCCTCATCAATAGCTCTCAATTCGATTTTACGGTAGAGGAGATAAAGACAAAAGGCAAGAAGATATATCCTAAACGAGAGGATTTATTTAAGGCTTTTAGACTTTGTCCCTTAGATAAGGTTAGAGTAGTGATACTCGGACAAGATCCATATCATAATGGTCAAGCAACTGGATTAGCTTTTGGGGTAGCACATAAACCTATCCCTCCTTCTTTGCGTATCATACACAAAGAGCTATGCGCACAGTTTGATCACAACCAACCAATCGAGGAGTTCGATCATACTCTAGAGCATTGGGCAAAACAAGGAGTTCTACTTCTTAATACTTGCCTAACTGTAGAAGAGAAAACTCCTGGAGCCCACGCTGGTATGTGGGATTGGTTTGTGAGAGAAGTGCTGCAAATGGTACAAGCAAAACAGAGGCATACTATATTTGTACTCTGGGGTAAGCACGCTCAGAAGTTTACTAAATTCATCAATGTCGCTACAATTTCTTCTGCACATCCTGCAGCTGAAGTTTACACGGGCGGTAAAGGTGGGTTCCACGGCAATGGGCACTTTCTAGACTTAAACAGTCGAGTAGGTAACATTGACTGGTTTAAACTTCCAGAGCCTGTATCCGAAGATTCACAAATTAAAATGTATGAACAAGATGTATGGGAATGACAAACTTAGGTTTTGGGAACAAGACTATAAAACAACAACTACTATGGATATAATCAAATTAGATACCATTAAAGAGGCACATGATATCTTAGACAGCTTGAAGACTCTCCTTGCGGAGAAGAACCAGGCATACGGAGACAGTGCTCTTTCTGATATTAATTTGTTCTGTAATTTATCTTCACTCCAATTGTTGGAGGGACAGATAGAACATAAGTTGCGTAGGCTTAAAAACCTAGGTGTTGACGGCGACACGGAAGATACACTCATGGATCTCATGGGGTATCTAACGTTGTTTATGGTAGCTGTTAACCGATCGAGAAAATAAGGAAATTGGGGTGGCGGCTTTCGCTGCCCCTTTTTTAGGGCCTTACTTTTTGCTAGTCAGTTCATAGTACTTAGAAGCCTGTTCTGGGTCTACTGATTTGTACAAACCAGCAGCAATTGGGAATACATCTAAGAGTTCTTTTGTCCACTTAAGATCTCCTTTTTGCATTTTTCCTGCTCGACGCTGATAATAAACATCTTCATCAGGTACAAGCCCGACAGAATTAAAAAGTAAATCTTTAGATGCCCGTAGCAGCTGAATATTATCTTCAATTAATTGGCTAGCCGCTGTAGGATTCTCCATCAGTCTAAATAATTCAGATGGGTCTCTGAACGCATTAAGTTCTGTCTTTAATCTATGTGCTTGATAAATAGCAAAGTGCCCTGCAAAGTTATCGAACTCGTCGTCGTCATCCATTGCAGCTCCTAATGCGCTAGTCATAAGACCTAGCATTGACAAATAGACTTGTTCGTGATAAACTCTTTTTAAGTTTTGTCTTTGTAAATCCGACAGATCTTTTGAGAATGGGTTTAGATTGTTGAACGCTCGAGCAAATTCACGTCTCCGTACCAGTGCAAGCGAACTTCCTATCGCTCTTGCTACGGTTGTGTAGTATCCTTCTGTAATATCTGCTAGCTCCACATCAACATGGTATCCCCCAGTAGAATGCCCAAATCTTTTTCTATAGGCAGGCACTAAGAACTTTCTAAAAAGCATTAAAGGTCTAGTAACGTTTTGACGTTCTAATAGCACCTTATCAATAGGACCTTTAAGCTGGTTAGTTCTTTTGGTGATCCCATTAAGCTTACTTGCAAAAGCTGCTAGTTCTTTCTTACCAAAGTTTGCAACCTCTGAGTTTACTACAAGTCTGCCTTTGCTGTTTATCTCCATCACGTCCCAGAGGTTAGCCTCTTTGCCCTCCTTTGTTTTTATAACCTTACCGTTTTTATCCTTAAGGGTTCCTTCTAAGGATATAGCTAAGGCTACCATCTTTTCAGCTGTAGTTTGCCATTCCATTCCTCGTTGTGCTGCAAATGCTGTCCCAAAGTCTGTTGCTTTTTTGACTGCACTTCCAGTGGTTTTCTCAAATGCTTGTGAGTGTTCTTGCAAAGCATCAAACATCTCTAGCATCTTGTTAAGCTTAGTTTCTTTATTAAACTTAGGGCTTAGTCCTTCCGACGACATGCTTGCAAGCACTTTAAATCTTGCACGAGATAAGTCCGATCTGCTGTAGAATTGGTTTGCCCACCCTTCTTGAGCGTTCATAGTGCTATCAATTATGAGCTGGTTAGTTGCTTGCAGCATGTTACCAGATAATCGTGCTAGTGCTGTCATTGTTGAAGCTTGTCCCACTAGTTTTGATACTGAGAGCTTACCTAAAACTGTTTTTTTAGCATTCCCTTTTATAGACTCTCCGTAGATCACGTTGTCGATGAAGCTTTCTAACGCTATATATGTGTTTGACTTTTTTCCCTCATCTTTTAACTCAAGGTTGTATCCTAGCTTTTGTGCTGTGCGATCGGTTAAATAGTTACCAGATTCCGTCATAGTTAACGTACCTCGAGAAGCTATAGCATCATGCATTACGTTTACCATGCCTAGCATTTTAGCCTTAGCCTCGTATCGGTTAGACATATCAGTAAACTTAACTATACTATCCACTATGTTCTTAGACACCTTAGCTTCTTCTACTACGTTAGTAAAGTATCTAGGTATAAACTTCATCTTCTCACCACTAGCCTGTACCAGCTCTCCAAAGTCTGTATCAGTTTCTTGTAAGTAGAACGCATCATTTATTACGTCGGTTACCGCCTCTCCTGGGTTGCCCTCTAGTCCTATATCCAGTGCCGACTTTCTAACAGATGGAAGTATGTACGAGAAGTTGTCCCAGGAGTTTTGAGACATGCCTCCTTTCCCAAGTTTCTTCTGCTGTATTTTATATATGTTTAGCAACACATCATAAAACTCTTTTGCTTCCGCAGGCATAGAGGTATACTTTGTGTTATTGTAGCTCTGGTTAGGTACAGTTAAGTTCCCTACTATCTGCATCCCATTTTTTCCACGTCTGTATACCTTTTTTATTTCTAGCTCTAGTGCATGGTACTGGTAGGTTAGCTCCTTCCCTGTTTCTTCTTTCCCGTCCTTAAACGCTTTGATTCGTGCATAGTCTAAATTATCTCGCTCTGTAAGCATGCCGTCAATAATGTCTCGTGCTCCTTGTATCTCTTCAGTATTTTCTGCATACCATTTTGCTACAGCTGCATTATATTTTCTCCCATTGTCAGACCTAAAGAAATCATCCAAGTCAGCATTGTCCTTAGGATAGTTGTGTGCTTTCTTAGCAGCTTCAAATGCTTGAGTCTTTGCATTCTGAAATCGGTTCATGTTATATGGCTGCACAAAGGACAGAACTGGAATCATCTTGATCGTACCGTCTTCTTGCTTTCGTGCAATATTTACAGTCTCAAACAAGTTTTCATAAAACTTATCGGGCCTATCTTCCGATACACCTTTCCATGCTCTAAATTTTTTAAAGGCAGGTTCTAGCTGATACTTTACATCAATTGTTTTTTGATGAGCATCAAATAATTCTGACTTCACAGCATTTGCAAACAATTGAATGTTAAGTTCTGAGTTGTACACTAAAGGATCTGCGTACATAGAAAAAGATGAAGCATCTTGATGAGTTTCTCGTAACTCTCGTATGATAGCCTCTCTCCCAACTATCTGTTCTTTTAGTTGTATAATGTTTAGCTTCATTAATTTCTCTCTCCTCTCTTGTCCTGCCCCTATTTTAAGAGTATCACGCATAATTTTAATTGCACGTGGGTCTCTTCTCTTTAGTCCTTCATAGGGAATATTAAAGTCTTTCTTTGCCACTGCAGCTTCTAGCTTCTCTATACTGGCATTAAACTTTTGGTTAACCTCCATTGGAGCATACTCTAGCAGTAGATCCGCTTGAATAGGTATAGCTATTTCTAAGTACCTGTCATTCAGATCCTTCATATCAGATATAGACACTACAAGTTTGTCTAAGAGTTCATCTTTTGTCCCAGACTCATCTTGCATACGCACCAGTTTACTCTGTAGTTGGTTAATGACCGATAAATCTCTGTTTTCTGTGTAGAAAGCATCTAGCGTTTGCTTTAAAGTAGAGATTTTAGATAAGATTGCTGCTCTATCTGAGTTAGGCATAGTTTTGTATGCAACAGAGTACTCGTCTTCCATCTTATCCATTGCTGTAGCAGCTCTTTTGCTTAGATTAAATACATAATCTACGTAATCATAGAAGTTGTCTACTCTTTCTTTTCCAGTTGCTACTTTCCTGAGCTGTATTTTTAACAGTTCCAGCTCTCTTCTCCTATTTTTTACAGAATCTGTTTCCTCAAGTCTATTTAATCTATCTATTTGTAGCTGCAGGTTAGTAACGATTTTGTCTGTTAGATCGTCCACTTTTTCTTTCCTGTCAAATGCCTCACTGATTAAAGGGTCAACAGTTTCTTCTATTTCTTCTACTCTGTCTACTCCTTTTGTGGTAGTAGATGAATTTTGAAGATCACTTGTAGGATTCAGCAGCTCTAGGATATTATCGTTTACAGATATGCGTGTGTCTTTTCCGGCAGGAGTTTGCATTATTAAGTCTCCCACAACTCCAAAGAACTCGCGTGCTGTATTATTTATGGTAGCTATGTCCTCTGCTACTCCATCTTGTTTTACAGCAAACAAAGCGTCTCCGTCTTCGAATACCATGTTACGAGAACGCAGCATGTTTTCAATTTTAAAACCTGCACGCGCACCGCTAGGATTATCTTCAACATAGTTAAATACCTCTGTCAGCAATGCATTTTCTACTCCCCCAACTCTATAGCTACAGCTCATTATTTACAGTTTTTATCTAGGTTAGTTTGAGTTCCTGTGTTTTTTGTCTCTCCTTTGGAAGACGTTACCCCTACCTGAGAACTGGTTATACCCTCACGTGCTGTCAAATCTACTGCTTTTATTTTACCCCCTGATGTTTTAACCTTAACACTTGTCTCTCCATTAACATTAGACCAGAAACTAGTTTTAACTACTTTTCCTGTTGCATCTCGCAAGTTTAGCTCTAATAAGTTATTTGGAATTCCTAAACTATGTATCTTATAGTAGACTCCGTCCTTGTACTCATACACGGATATTTTATCTACTCCTAGCTTATAATTTCTTTTAGTAGCAAATCTTGGAAAGTCCTGCTTTACACTGGCTTTAGACCCTATTAACACTTTACCTGCATCTCTAAACCCGCTAGGTACTTTACCTATCAATGGTCTTCCTCCTATGCTGGAAGTACCATAGTTCTGGACAAAGTCAAACATAAAATCACTGAAGTATCTAGGATCTTGTTTGGCTGTGTGGAACTCTTCTCGCATATACTCCATCAAGCTTTTGCCTGTGGCCTCATCTTTAATCTGCAAGAAGAAGTCAATTGGGACAGAGTTGTAATACGTACCGAATGAAGGAGCAAGTCCAGTGGTAACTACAGAGTTGATGACTAAGCGTTTAGCTACATTCTGTATCTTTTTATTTAACTCCTCGCTGTTTTCTTGTCCTTGCGTATACAGCTCTGGGTTGTACAGAAGTTTACCAAAGTCTTGTCTAACCTTTTCCCTTGCCTCTAGCGTCATCTTCTCGGTATTTTCCATTGATATACCCCATACCCTGTTGGTAGGTTTATCATTCCCAATACCAGGAATTGCTCTGCTTAGCATTTCATTTTCCTGCAACGTTGGAATCTCCTTTATAAGGTTCTGTATTTGCGTATTCAAGTTGTTGTTAGGGTTTAACAACATGCTTTTGATTACGTCTTTTCGCATGAACTGTGTCATAGGAGAGCCGTCCTTAGTAAGCAAGTGATAGAATAAAGCTCTGTCTGTAAATCTATGCTCTGCAGCTGTCAACTTAGTTTTACCTGTAGCTTCTTTAAGGTCTGACTTAAATTGTTTTACAGATTCGGCTCCTCCTAAGAACAACTGTGACGATATCTGCATTGATTCATCAATCATATCGTAGAAGGCACGCATAGTTCTGTATGCATCTCCTTTGAGTATTTTTTCTACTTCACTGTATCCTACAATATTGTTGTCTCCCCCTCTTCTGTAGTTCTCAAGAGTATCTAGATAAGCCATTACCTCCCCAAGGTCTCCCATACTGTCTAGATTATCTACTGCAATTACTTCATAGTAGTCAGACAAGCTATTACCTGCAGAATATGCATTAGCAAAAGCTATGAAGGCTTTCTTGGCAGACTCGCTTGTGCTATCATTAGCAGCAGTGATTGCTTTTAGCTCTGCTGTATTTACAACAGGAGTCTCCAAGTTTGGATCATTCTTAGATATCTTACTGTACATCTGCTTAGAGATGCCTAACTCATTGAACACAGTTCCTACACCAGCTGAGCTGGTTCTACGTTTCTCAACAAATTGTCGTACAAGAGGTGTGGTAAGAAGTGCAACTACGTCAGCATCTTCAAATCCTATACTCTTTAAGTACACTGTTGCATTTAAAGTTTGTTCATTGTCATTCAACGCGGTGTGTATCAACTTAGAAGCTGCGTCGAGGGCGGCTGAAAGTCTTTCTACAATTCCATCTAGCGTTCGTTCCTGCGTGAATGGGGATAGAATATTGATCTGATTCAACAACACACCATTAAGCATAAAGTGCTTAGATGAGTTGACCATAGTTCCTGTACTAATGTACTCGGAATTAGGATCATTATACTCTGCTGCTTGTGCTGCGATGTTCCAACCTGAAATAGCATTAGCGTATCCACCCACTAGAGTAGCTGCACTTTTGTAGTTAGATTCCATCCGTATCTCAGTCATAGGATCATCAAAGGCCATTTTTTGTTGACCTTCTTGGACCTCATCTGCCAGAGCATTGAGAGTATCTTGAGTAAGAGGTTTGAACAAATAGGGGGCGGTCTTGGCATTAAGTAGAACTGCTTCTGATAAATTCAACAAGTCGTTCTTTCTCTTTGCTAGTTTAGATTTTGCATTTTTATCCTGGAAGAGTCCAAACAGTTTGTCAACGTCAAAGTCACTACCAGTCTGCACTGTTATGTTACCCGCGACTACAACTGTTTTGCTATACCCCTTTGGAAGTATACCTACTATCTTACTTGGGACATTTGAAGAGTAGTCCTGATTCGGAATACGATACATAATGCCTGTGTCTCCCACCTTTAGCCCTAATCTGTCTGCTACGTCTTGTGAGATAAGTACTTCTGAGTGTATTACTTCCCCAGTTATTTCATTAATATCTAAGTGTCTCAGTTCTCTTACTTCTCCCCCAATCTCCCACTTACCTGGACCCGCAACCTGTACTAGTTCTCTTCCTGGAAGCTTGATCTGATAGACATTAGACTTGAACAAAGAGTAGATTAAACTTTCGAACTCTCTTTGGTATACTGGGAAGTACAGAGGTACGTTGAAATCGTAGCGTCCTGTTTCTAAGTCTTCTACTAACCTAAGCTGCTTATCTAAGTTAGAGTCAACTTGATTGTTCTTAAGCTTGTTATCATATATAACCTCACGTATTCTTTGCAAAAAGTTAAGACGTAACTCATTGTTGCTTGGATCTTCCTTCAAGGCTGTCCACCCAAGTTCATCAAATAACTTTTTGCCCTGCATTTGTATGATATCTTCATTGGCATTGTGATACTCGTTGAGTAATTGCTCACCTGTAAGAGTAGTGCCGTCTGCTAAGGTATAGGTAGCTGTTTTATCTACCATTGTAGGAATGCCTTTACGAATCTGGCGATTCATCTTAGCGGTCATGTCCTCTTTGTCATTGATAATTTGAGGCATGTAGAGCTTAGATCCGTCCATGTCTCTTGACTCTAGGCCATCAAACATCTGCTCTCCTAACTCTTGATTAATCTCAAAGTTCTGTCCTTTAAATAATTTCTTTGCAGACTCCGTATTGATGATGTCAATAGGATCGTTAGGATTCATCATTCTATTGTACATAGCAGTTAACAACTCGTTACCCTGCACAAATTCTTTTGTGAGTACAACATAGGAGTTCTTCTGCATGTCTACAGTCATTACTCCCTTATCTATTAGTCTTTCTTCTGCGTAAAACTTGTAAGCAGGAGTATACTTTGCTTTCCATTCTCCGGTTCCTGCTATATATTCATTGAACCACTGCTCATCCTTAGCTGTCCACCTGCCCAGACCCTGTTCAATATTACGGAACATGTGTGGAGATATAAATGCCTGCGCATCTGTGTGGTCAGCACCTCTGTTGGCAGTTTTGTACTGATCTGCTATATTTCTTGCTTTCTCTGCCGCCTCTTCTATACTGTAATTTAAGTTTTCAAAGTACTTAACATACATCCTTTCTATGCGTCCAGCTATCTCATCATGGTAAGGATCAGAAATACGAATCTTCTGTATACTTGCCTCCTTAATAATTTTAGGTATGCCGTACGTAGGGTCATGTACAAATTCTCCTTCCATCATCAACTTATCTCCTGGAGTATTAAGCAAGCCCATTCTTTTATAGAATGCGGCGGTGTTTTTAAACTGCACTACTCCCCCACGAAACGCTTGAGCCATTTCTATTCTAGCTACAAGATCAGTAAGCACATATGCTTTTACTAATTCTGCAGCACCTCCGTACTTAGTTTGACTGGCGTCTATTCTAGAGCCCTTAGGTATTGACCAAGAGTTTTCTGCTTCATTAAGCTGCAGAATATTGTATTTAGCAAGCTCCTGCATAAACTGCTCATTGTATTCCTTAAACGTAGTCTCAGAGTAATTCTTTACTTGATTGTTGATTTCATCAAATACATACCTATACACTGAACTCTTTGGATTTTTTAGAGCATTTTGTATGACTTGAGATAGTTTCCCACCTTCCACTTCTGCATCTACTATACCTGATAAGTGAAACCCATTATTTTCATTTCGTGCTAGATCAGGATTAAGGCTTAGTCTTACTAAGTCTCGTATAACAATGTGAGTAAGCATAGCTCGCTCTCCTGATGCTGTCTTTGGAATACCTGCCTCTGTTATATTCTTTTTGATAGGGTTCCCAAAAGTAGGCACCTTCAAGAAATCCATTCTACCTCTGGTTTCCTGTACAGGGAGTGGTATGTAAGAATATCCTTGTCCGTCGTTTAGAAACATGTTGATTCTAAGTATCATAGAATCTCTTTCAGACAACTTCACATACTCTACATTTTGATCGTCTTGGGTTTCATTCTGAACTACATCTAAGCTAAAGCTAGTAACGTCAAACTCTTTTTGTTCTATCAAGTACAAGAATAACGCTCTACCTTTTTCCGTTTTTCCAATAGTCATTGCCAATGAAGGGTCTTTCATCATAAGCTGGTACAGCTCTGAGTCTTTTCCTTTCTGCATGTCCTGCAACGTATCACTAAATGTGGTTGGGAGGTTATAAGGATAGATAGTCTTTCCTTTTCCGTTAACGTATGCGAGTGCTGTAGGGAGGGTAAACTCTGCGGCTATTTCTGCCAGAGCTTTAATGGTAGAACCTTCTGACTTAAAGAAGTTTACTGGAGTCTCTTTCAGTGTTGCCTTCTTTACTATGCCTCCTTCGGTTGTAAGATTAAGAGCTTTACTTATAACAGCGTTTATTAACTTGTTATATATGATTTGGGCTTCATCTTCCGGGTTACCCTCATGCTTCTTTAAGTAGCTTAGCAGTCTAGCTTCTGCTTGTGACTTATTCCTAGCCATCCCTAGTGACGAGAACCACATAAGGTCATTTAGCGCAACTGCTTTTGCTTCTGTGCTTGATGCTTTTTGGTATTGTCCTATAGCATTTTTAATATGCTGAAGTCTTGATTTGCCTTCAATAACATTATTGTTAAACTTCAGCTTGCCTTTTGACTCTATAAATACTGCTCCTGGTCGAGTTACAATTTCAGTGGATACTGACTCTGCTTTCCAACTAGTAGCCCATCCTATTGTAGCACTTTTTCTATCAGAGTTGATCGTCTTAACGTTCATCGCCTCTTCTATCATCTCTTCCTTTACTATTCGGTGTTCCGAGTAGGTCTTTTTAAAGAACCTAGATAATGCTGCAGCATCTGCTGCCTGTATAGGACCTTTTAAAAAGTTTGCAATAGGTTGTAATACTTTAAAGTTAGGAGCAGCTTCTATGATGTTACCTAAAATTTCTTCGTATGACTGTGATCCTACTGCAACTGCAAGTGCGGCTCTTATAGCTTCATCTACATTAACATATGTAATAAAGCCTATAGAGTTTTCTTTGGCATTTGTAATCTTAGAGAATAATCTTCTTACCTCTTCACTAACAGTCTTTGTAGGATCTTGCTCAAAGTGAGAGATGTCGAAAATCTTATCGTAATTAGTTTCTTCTTTACTTGCCAATCCTTCGTCTTCTATTAAGTCTTTTCTGACTTGTGATTTAGCAAGTCCTACGGTGTAGCCGTATTTTTTTAAGTCCATTGCGACAGCGTCTCTCCACCCAAATTTGTCTACGTTTCCTAATTCGTCTTCTACGTTAATCCAATTGTTCCACACATTGAAGTATACACTTGCAGCTTTTTTGAGCTCCGCTGTGCTTGAGTTTCGTATGAAAGACATAGGGACTGCTCCTTCAAGGACTGCATCTTTTACAGGAATACCTGCTATAAACTTATACTTTTTGGCTACTGCTCCACGCTCTTGTTTAGTTGTTGCTTTTGCAAATGCGTCAAGAGCTTCTTCGCTTACGTATGTCCCATCAGGATTAGTGATCGAATGCTTAAGAAAAAATTTAGCAATTCCTCCCTTGTTGTTCTCACCTGTTCCTAATAGTTCTGTAGCTAAAAGCTTTTTGTTTATACGGAAGTCTTCTAGCTCTCTGAACTGCTTTACAAAGACGGAGCTAACACTGTCTACTACATCTTGTTGGAACTCAAAGTCTTGGTTAAAGGCGTCTACAAGTCTGTACGCTTCCTTGCCCTCAAATCTTTCAGCACTACGCTCAAACTTCTTAGGCATCTTGTTCGACTCTATAAGAGAGTAAAACTGTTGTATCTCTACTGTGTTGGTAAATAGAGCTTTAATAAAGTTAAACAGGTCTTGAAAGAACTTTTTGATCTTACCTGGGAGAGTTTCTTCTGTACCCTGTGCTGTAAACACATAGTCTCTAAACTCCTCAGCCATCATTTCTTCTAGCTCAAGAGGTGTAGCATTTGGCAAGTTGTACTTTACTCGTGCTTCTTTGTACAGCGCTTCTCTTTGCTTATCGGTAAGCATTGTTCGGAAGCTGTAGTGAAATGCTTCGTGGTATTCAGTACCTACTTCGGCGTTGTTCCACAAGTATACCCCAGCGTTCTTCATGTAACCATGAGCAACTGAACTGCCTACTCGTAGTGCAGTATCATAAAACTCTACAGGTATACCTCTCTTCTTTAGCCATGCTTCAGCCTCAGCTCTATCCATCTTAACTATAGGATTTTCTCCAGCTAATCTAAACGGGGCATCGTCATCACTTACGTTGTCACCTAACTTCGTATTTGTGTTACTTGCACGAGACCCTAGAGATTCCTCTACTTTGGGCCCTATACTTTCACTCCACGCAGCAGCATTTGATTTCTCTACAAAATAAACAGTGTCATCTGAGAAGTATTGAATTGCAGATACGTTTCCTAAAGCGTCATAAGCAATCTGCACATTGTTTCCGTCTACACTAAGCGTATCTGTAAAGGCATACTTTGGAGTGAGGTCTGGTTCTTTTTCAGCTAGCCCAGGTTCTTTTTGTTGACTTTGTCCTTCTTGCTCATCTCTTCTAGCTTGCGCTTTTGCTGCAAATAACATTTCTGCAGCAGTTGGCTCTGCAGCAGGTTGGGCATTAGGTTGATGAGTAGTTATTTTTACAGATTCTGCAGTTAGCTTCTTCCCTCCCACTCTTGTCTCAGCTACATCAAAGCTTAATCCTATATCATGGTATATAGATCCGTCGACTGTAGCTATGTCTATATTTATGATTCCTGCAAACCCAGCTGCGTTGTCGTTTGGATTACGCTCATGCGTAGCACTAGCCAGTGCCTGGAATGCTGCAGGATCGGTGTTCATATCTGCTATGTCAACCTGTCGTCTCTTATTAGCAATAAGCTTAGAGAGCTCTGGAACAATGCTGTTTATAAATGCATCCGCTACGTCATTTTGCTTAAGTACTTGGAACCCAATTCCTTTAGTACTAACTCTTCCTTCTTCATCCCTAGTAACTTCCTGCACTAGATTTCCAAGGACATTTTTGTTTTTTCTAATATCTGCAGCAGTTAAGGTCCCATTTACAAGACCTTCTAAAGTTTCACTATCAACAGATGCTACAAAAAATGCTCCTGGTACGTTAGTTTGTGATCCAGGTATTGGAATACCCATTCGTATTACACGCTTTTTTGTTCCAGGTATATACCTGTCCTCTACTTGTAAGAATAGGTTTCGTATAACATCAAATTCTCCAGGCTCTAATGTGTTAAGTCCGACAAGATCGACAAGCTCGTTGTATGCAGCAGGATCGCTAGACTTTGCTAACAGTTCTAATGTTCTAGTTTGTTCCGCTTCGTTCAGCTTTGCAGTTGATACTACATGTGATCTCCACTCTCCATTGGAGTTTTTAGCAAAGACTACAACTTGTCCGTATGATAGGTTTAGTGCTTTTGTTCTCTGAACAGCAGTATCTAGGCTTGCTTGTTCTGCAGGTGATAACATCTGTGTGTTAGCAACTTTGATTCCTCTAGCGTTTGTACCGTCCTTATCATAGGTAACAACCCCAATAGGGACATTTCCAAAAGTCTCAAACACATTAAAAAAGAAAGGTACCTGCGATCCGTCCTCTGCCGCTGCAACAGCATTGTTTCTGTTATTAAGTTGCTTCTGTGCTACTTTAACAGTTACTGCTTGTTCTTCTTGCTTACCTGCTTTCCAGTTCTCATAAACAGCACGACGCATAGCACTGTCATTAGCTGCAAGAACTCCTACAATACCTTTCCCAGGTACGCGTACATATATAGGAATATGTGTTGCCTGATTAGAGTACTGAGATTTGTTCCTGTTCTCTAACCACCAAGAATCTTCTACGACTTCAAGCTCCACAGTACTACCAGCTTTTACTTCTTCACTGTCAAGCAAGTCTTTGCGGTCTATGACGGGCTTCCCATCTACTGTTCTTTTCTCATCAAGGTTGTTAGAAAAAGGCTGTCCCGTAGAACTAACAAAAACTTTACCGTCATCTGTTAATTCAAACTGTCCTTGTCCATCAGACCTAGTAAACAATGCATCTTCTTTTGTAGCTGAAGGTTCGTTAGTATTTTCACTCCCAGGAGCAGCTGAGGTATCCGTTTTTGTTTTACCTGCTTGTGGCTCGTCATCTTTCGAGTTTTGACGTCTTTGACGATCTCGCTCTGCTTGTTTCTTTCGAGCAACTTCTACAGTGTTTACAAGAGGTTCTTCTTGAGCTCGTCCTTCTAGATAGGTTTTGCGTGCTTTTTCTAACAGCGGCGTAAGTCCAGTTAGCTTTGTAACTTCAGTTCTAGTCAATGCATTCCAACTAGCCTGTGCTTCTGCAACTGTTGCTTGACGGTTTCGTACTTCGTTGTTTGCTTTCTCAACAGCCTGGGGAGATACACCAGCTTCTTTAAATCCTTTTACCTTCTCTGCAAGTTCACTTGAGTCGACTGTACTAGTTATAGCTTCGTCTACTACTGCATCTATTTTTTGTTGCTTAGCTGTACGCTCGACTAACTTTGCTCTTGATATAGCCAGGTCTCGAGTCTTTGGATTACGCAGTAGGTTTTTTAAACCTTGAGCACCATTATCTTTTTGTGTAAGGAGAAGTGTAAGCTCTCCGAGTTCTTGTTCTAAGGCATTGAACTGCTCAGGAGACATGGTCTTTGCTGCGTCTGCACGCAGAGTATTTATATTCTTAATGAGGTTGGTGGGGTTTGTGACAAATCCTTCTTCGGTTACTACCCCAAAAGCATTACGCGCATATCTTCTAAGCCTATTCTCAATATCAATTGTTCGTTTCTTTCCGTCTTTTTGTTCTACCTCTACCGACAAGCTAGAGTCAGGGAACATAGCTTTAATCTTATCTACCTTTTCCTTTATAGCCCCATCAACCATACGCAGTGTAGCAGCTTCTCGCTTTAAGAACTTTTTGTATGTATTCTCGTCTGTTTGTTCCTCGTCTTCTAGTTGTTTTGCCTCTTTTGACATAAACAACCTAGAGACTCCTCTCTTTGTAGGAGTAGCAAACATCTCATCTATAAAGGCTGCAGACTTCTCTACCTCTTTTGCTGTTTCTAGTATGCCATCAATCTCTTTGTTTTGATCGATCTTACTGTTAGCATCATACCCAAAGGTTTCTTTGAACTCTTTTTCGCTGAGGTCTTTAGCGTCCGTCATCATCTCTCTAAACATATCCAGGCTCCCAGCCTCGTAATGTTGTAGAATCTGAGCTGCTCTAAACTTCTTTTGATAGAAATCATATAGCGTAGAATCACCAGCAGCTTCAGCTTTCTCCATCTCCTTCAGATAGTAGGATTGTGCTCCCACCTCTTCTGCTCTACCTGCTAAATTGTAAAAAGCAGGGCTATTAAATAGTTGCTCTTGTACGTCTCTGTTCTTACGCTTAGCTTGTGACTCTTTGAAACTAGTAGCACCTCCTCCAAGTATCCCTACAAGTGCCCCGATAATGAATTGCTCTCTTGATTCAGGGTTAGAAAACGTTTCAGACGCTCTCTTCCCTATCTGAGGAAGGGCTTCACCTAGAGCTTTTATTCTGCTAGTATCCATCATTCCCTCAACTAGCTCTCCTAGACCTGCGTCATTATAGCGGGCCATTTGATAGTCTGTAATACCTTCTTGTATAGCATATTGAGAAGCTTCTTCTGTTCCCTCAGATGCCATTGTAGCTAGAAAAGGAGCACTAAACCTAGCCCCCTGTGCTACTTGTCTAAATCCTCCTGGAAGATCTGCAAGTTTGTCAACGACTAAACCTTTACCGGTCGCTCTTTCAGCTGCTGTTGTTTTTCTTAGAAAAGATGAAGTTATGTTTCTAGATTTGAATGGCTTTAACAGCCCTCTAAATGCAACCGCGTTACTTGCAGTAAGTACAGCAACGTTCCCATAAAATGCAGAAGCTTCAGCTTCCTGAGCTTGCATCTTAAGTTGTTGCATTTCCTGAGAAGTCAGGTTAGGATCTTCTCCTCTAAACTCCTTATCCTTTTTTGCTTTTGCTACAAGCTTCTCATAAGTTATACGACCTGTCTCTCTGCCCTCTAATGCAGCTTCACCTAGTGATGAATAAAAAGCACCCTCCATATAAGCTCCAGCTCCTCCTACCTTTGATGCCCAGAATTTAGTATTTCTGTATGTATTCAAAGACTTGGCAACTCCTGCACCAGAAGCTAAAGACTTACCTGTTTTATATGCAGCTAATGATCGTGAAAGCTTTAATGCTTGTCCTGCTCTTCCTACTACACCAAGTCCCCCAGTTGCATACATACTAGCAGCAGTTCCTAAGAAAAATCCTACGCCGTCAAACACCTTATCGCTAAGAAAGTTTGCTGTCCATATACCATCAAGTGTTCCCTTGTTAGCTATCTCCTCTCTAGTGTAGTAGTGAGGCATGGACTTTCGAATAGACTCTCTCCACTCTTCTGTGTCTATTGCTCTAGCATGTTTTGCTGCATACGCAGCTAAGCTTTTTTCGCTGAAAGATTTACTTGTATCAGTAGCATAGTCTAAGAGACCTGCCATTCCTGTAAAAGTGTTAACAAAAGATGCGCCTGCAGTTACACCAAGTTTTGTAAATCCTCTACCGTACTTTTCCCAATTACCTTGTCTCTGAGCTCTAAGTTCTTCGTAGTCTCTGGTTTGTGCAGAGACATCTAACCCGTAATCAGAATAGTTAGAAAAGTCTCCTGTACTGACTGCCCCAAATAAACCTTGAGTTTGAGAACCTCGTTCTCTAGGTCTGTATGTTCTTGTTCCCTCAGAAAGTAATGCCCCAAGAGGGTCTGTTGCTTTAGGCTTAGAAAGTAATCCAGTAAGAGGATCGAGTGGTTTAGTATCGCTCATATTTTATCTATTATTCTGCGCCTTTAGTTCATTGTACTTTTCAATAAAGGTAGCCAAGGGATAGTTTCCCTCTAACGGTTCGCCATCTGCCCCAGAACCTTTAATGTGTACTTTGCCTATACCTGCTATAATACCTAGGTTATCGTCTCCCATTTCTCGAATAGTAGGGAACATTGTTATTTCCAAATCTGTTCCGTTGATATTCTTGTTGAAAGTGACACCGTCTTCAGGTGAAACTGCTCCTGGTATATTTATCATCAAAGATAAAGCATCGTTTGTCAGCTGCATACCTGGATTATCAAATTCATTGTTGACTCTACTTTGCATAGTAGGGTCAAAGCTTGAGATAACATCATCGTATAACATTGTAACAGAAGAGGCTCCTAGTGTAGCATCTCTGTCTGCTCCTGTAGCCTTCTTTAACTGTAACACAACACCAGCCTGCATTCCTGAAGCAGTTGGAACCTGTGTAAATCTTACGTCAGCTATTTGTGCAAGTCCTATATTTTCTCCTAAGAGATCCCCTACTGTGTTTATATTTCCTTCTGTTCCTGTGGGAACAATAACATTAGAATTAGCATAAGCAGAAAGATCCTTTCCTTTAAGTTCATTTACAACCAGCTTTGACCTAGTGCCTTTCTTATCATCTCCAAGAGCCACTGAAGTAACATCCATAGAGTAATTTATCTTGCTTTTTTCAGACAAAAATTCTACAGATTCGTTATGTGCTTCTGATACGCTACTTTCAATAATCTTATTTATAGCGTTGGACATTTCTGTTACTCTAGAGTCTTGATAGGATATAGGTTCAGTTTTCAGGCCAGGACTGTTTATTTGCTGCACAGTTCCACCCCCAGTTGTAACTGCACTTTTGTCAACCTCTACAGAAGAGGCTAAGGCAATCATTTCTTCTGCCTCTTCCCTATCTACTCCAAATAGCTGTTGTGTTATCTCTAAAGCGCTTTCATTTGCGTCAACTCCGGCGTTAGTAAGAAGTGCAGATGTAGAAGAGATTGCAGGTAATATATCTTTTAACATGACAATGTTAGCTATTTCCCTAGCTCCTTGCTGAGGCTCATCTTTTGTCACTGTTATAGTGTTACTATTTTCGTCGTAGACAAAATTGTTTTCAATTGGTTGCTCTTTAAAGTACTCACTGAGAGAGCCTGCGGGGCTTCCCATGTCGATTGCAACATCTGAGACAACATCTGAAACAAACGTTTCTGCAAATCCTCCATACGAGTTTTTAAGAAGTCTTTGTGACAACTCTGCTTCTTGTCTATATAACTGTATTTTAGAGTCAGCTGCATTAAGGGTACGCGCAATAGTAGCTCTGTCAGCTTCTGGGTTAGCGCGCATTATATCGTCCATCAAAGTTGGGATATCTTGAAGTCTGTCCTCTAACGATTGTCCGTTACTCTCTAATAATTCTGCGAGTTGTGGAAGCTGGTCTAGAACAGTCTCATAGGCCAAGTTTGTAGCTTCTCCTACGTTTTCAATATTAGCGTTAATAGAAGCAGCAGTTACTTTTCCGTCGTCTCCTATAATATTAGCTGCTTTTATTTGAAACTCCCCTCCAGGTGTAGTAACTCGGAATGTTCCTGCATCTAATCTATTCTCTTCTAGCTTTTTATTTAAAGCGTCAGCATACGTCATTTTGTAGCTTCCACCATATGCACTAGGCTGTCTAGTAGCTAAAGCAGTTCCCAAGTAGTTAGAAGCATCTTTGTTATATGCTATTGCACGAGCTGCACGTCGTTTGTCTCCTAATGATGCAGTAGTTCTTATTCGATCTACAGCGTCTGCTCCTGCAGTTTCTTCTTGCTCTTTTAGATCATATGAATGTTTAGCTAGTATACTATCAATAGTACCCTCATCCATGTCAAGCGTAGTAAAGTCTGCAGTTTGTTGCATGTATGCAGAGACATCAGGTCTATTAAGTATATTATTGGTAACTGCCATTACAGCTTCCTGCGGGATATACTCAACTGTTTGTCCTTCTTTTTCTACAGCGTAAACTAACCCATCTGGGCCTTGCTCATAACCCTTTACTGTATATCCTCCTTGTTTTACTTCAGGTATATCATTAAGTGCGTCAAGTATCTCTTGCTGTACATCTACATATTGTGCAATAGAAGTACCACCATACATACTGGATTTGTTTACTCTCCCGTTCTCATCAAGCTCAATCCCCTTGTACGCAGCATAGTCACCATCTTGTTCAGTAAGTCTGCTTTTCTTAAGCCATCCTTGGTAATCAGACGAAGTTATTTTGCCCTCTTCCAACATCTTTTCCTTCGCTTCTTTATCTGTTTGATATCTTGTGTAGTTCTCTACAAGAGGAGATGCTGTTTCTCTGTAGCTTTTTGCAAGTCTACTTACAGGCATAAACATGTTCTCGTAGTCACCTTTTTCGGAGAGACCATCAAGTTCTGACCTAGTGGTATTGTACAAATCATTGTACATACGTTGGTCATTTTCAAATGAAGCGACAGTAAGATCGCTCATAGATTGCGAAATAGCATCTTGAGCTTGGAAATTATGGAGATATCTCTCCTTGAGCATCGCTGATGTTTCTGTAGACATAGGGTCTACAAATTGGCTAAGCGGCTTGTACAAGTTTCTATATGCCATTACTTTCTTTTTCTTTTTATCTTCCCAATTTTACCCAAATACCCACCACGCTTAGATTGTGTAGTTTGTTGTTGAGCTTGCGTCATAGCGTTTGTAACAGCTTCAACTCTTTCTCCATCTTGAGCGTTATAAGTAGGAGCTCCTTGGGACATTCGAGCAGCCTGTTCTCGCAGCTGAGTATCGTTCATCCCAAAGTAATCAGACTTCTTTCTTTTAGACTGTTTGCGCAACTCTTCTAAATACTTTTGTCTTGTGTACTCTCCCCCAATTTGAGAGGCTTCTGCAAAACGTTCTTCTGCTTTATATGCTCTTATGTCATTAGCATATTGTGCAGTGTTAGTACCTAGTTGGTTAAACGCTAGCATACGCTTTTCATACTCATTTTGATCCCGCTGATTTTGAGTAGCCGCATTAAACTGTCTTGCTCTAGTTACGTTCTGTGCATCAAATTGAGATGCTCTAAGATTACCCATCTCTTCTTGAGCTGCTAATTGCTTATTGTTTCTTGCTTCTGCATTAGCAATTTGCATGTTGCCTGCTCTTTGCTTTTCATTTGTAGCCATCATAGCTGCTATGGCTCCTGGCCCTGCAGCTTGACTTTGTATGAATTTATTTGCAGCATTGCTACTTGCTGAAGAAGCTGCTCGTTCAGAATTAAAGTTTACTCTAGGCAGTTTTATTCTTCCTGTAGTAGCTGCTGCTACTTTATTAGGTTGTGGGTATTTAGAATTAAGCTCTGCTAAAGGCCCCATCAATTGATAAGGTAACAGTACATCTTTTCTAAGCTTCATCCCAGTAGTAGGTATCTTTTCTGGTATATCTGACGGTATCTCTTTCTCACCACCGTCATCACCTCCTGTAATTTCTTCTTCGACTTCTTTGGAAGCTCCTTTCTTGTAAGGGATATAAGCACTTACAGTTTGTTCACCAACTTTACCATCAACTCTAATTTCACTTGCTTCCGGTGCTTGTGCATTGTAAGCTTCTTGAAATTTCATTACAGATTCTGGATCTGTGGGATCAAAGTCTTCCCAATCATACCAAGGATTGTTGGCTTTGAGGCCTTCTACTTCTGCTGAGGTAACTTTGTCTCCGTCATCTCTACGGTACAAACCTTCCTCAGTTTTATGTTGTTCTTCTGGAAAACGTCTAGCATATGCATTTTCTGCGTCTAGCTCAAAATCTCCCCCAGCAGCGTCTGCGGGTATTGCTCCATATGAATCGTTATCAAAGAAATCATACTCAGTAGCTCCTCCCTCTTGCATAATCATCTTAGGATTCCTTTCCCCATTTTCATCTCTCCCCTCACGCTTAGCCACTTCTTCTTGCATCTTAGCAAGCTTCTGTATATCAGCTTGTGTTCCTCCACGCTCTAACATCTCTTTATGCCGTTGCGCAAATGTCTTTTTTCCTACTTTAAGAAAGTCTGAGAAAATGTAATCTCCAGGTCCACCATTTTTCATGTCTACCTTGTCCATAGTCTCTCCTCCTTCTACTTCAGTTTGGGCATCCAACATAATACCACCTTTAGAATGCTTAGGTCCCATAAACTCTACAGCTCCACCCGCAAGTGGTTTCATATAGCTGCCTCCAGCTTGTTTGCTGTTCTTTAAATTTTCTGCTGTAGGGGCTCCTTTAGCTCCAGGCTTACGCATGGACTCTCCAGAGCCTTCTGCTATACGTTTACGTTTGGCATGAATGTTTGCCCAAAGACCTCCTCCTTTCATTTGATAACCAGGAAGGTACGAGTTAGTTTGAGAGTTACCAATATTGTAACCCTGATCTTGACCTGTACTAACCATAGACTGCTCAAAAGCACGTTGTTCAGAAGCTCCTATTTGTTCTTCCTGTTGCAGTCTTTTCTTTTCTTCTTCTCTCGCAGCTAACTTCTTTTTACGTTGATTTACAAGTGCCATGCCTCCCCCGACAAGTCCTGCCCCAATTAGACCTATAGGTCCCCCAAGAGCAGTGCCTGATGCAAGCATTGCAGCAAGACTTACCCCTGTGCCTGCTCCTGCAATAGCTCGACCTGCTCCTTCTCCAAAATTTGTTTTAGTATCGTCTTTATCATCAGATAGATGTTCAATGCCTTTTCCAGCTAAAGCTGCAGCCGCTGCAATAGGGCCAGCACCAATTGACGCACCAGCTGTGCCTGCAGTAGTAGCTGCATTGCCTGCTGCTGATACTCCCTCTGCTCCAGCTTTTGCTCCTTTTCCATAATTCCCAAGGTTAGCTAAAAGCTGTCCTGTAGTATCTGAAGCTTTGGCAACTTGTTGTGCATTAGCTGTTCCTTTAGCAATTTTAGCCATACGGCCTGCTTGCACAGCATTTTTCAATCCCTCTCTCCCAAAATCATCAGCAATATCAGTAGCACCTGTTTTTACTCCTTGTTTAAATTGAGCGTCTTTAGCACGTTGACTCTCTTGAGCGGCGTCAATTTGTTGTTGTTGACTTGCAGCAACTTCTTGCTGAAGTTGTGCTAATTGTTGTTTAGCTTGTTCTGCCCCCGCCATTCCAGACATGGAACTAGTATAACCAGATGTTGCTGCAGAAGTAGGCATTGCGTACGGGTTGCCCGCAGCTTGAAACTTTCTAACACCTTTCTTAGAATTTCTTTCGAATTTCCTTTGAGCTCTTTTAGTTACTCGCGCTTGCTTCCTAAGTACCTTTTTAATAGGGTCACCTAGTCCTCCTGATAAGTATTTAGAACTAGTGCTGTTTGTTTTTAATTTTTTATTAGCCATGATTATCTGAAGGATTGTCGGAATTTAGTACCTGCGGAATACAAATATATTAAATTACGTTCTAAATTGTCACTTATAAGTCTAACTCCTAGGAAATGATCTACAAATTTCTTATGGTTGTACCACTGCTTAGTAGTATCTAGATAAGCAGCATTTATAACACCCTCTTCTATAAACATAGGCCTGTTTGTAAGAGACGTCGTAGATCCTACATTAAACACGTCATGTACATTTAACTGGTTATTTGCTATTACTGCTGCAGTGTTTGTAGTCTGTGCACTGAGGTCTCTAAAATCATTAATGTACCAGAACCTGTCAACTAGTCTAGCGTTCGTTAGATAGTAGATGTCTCTAGCTCCTGATATTTGATTGCTATTGTATGTATAGAAAGAAGTAAATGCGGGAGACGTATGTTTGTCTGACATGTCAGGGTAAACTCCGTTTATTCCTACTACTTCTGCCCAGTACCTAATTGCTGTAAATATTTTAGGAATTCCTACTTGGGAATTATCAATGTATTCTACCTCAAAGTTATATTGGGTATCATAAAATTTACCTGGATTGTTTAGATCTGAGTGTTCCCATACGTTTGTAGCGGATGTGTTAACAAGGCCGTAGTATTCTTTTTGCGTGTTAGCAAATAGATTTGGGAGATAACTGTGTCTGCTGCCCCATACTTTTAATTCTGGGTAATACGACATAGTCCATCCTGCTGGTCTAAAGTTTGAGGTATCAGAGAATGCAAAGATTTCCTTTCCATCGTTTACACTTGGGAAGTCCCCTGATATAGTTATGCTTGTCTCAGTTACTGAATCAATTTGTACATTAGAGTAGCCCCCTGTTAAAATACCAAGAAGTGCTCCTGTAGGAAGGAGCTCTCTTTTAGATAAAATAATTCTTTTGTACTTAGGATCATATACAGCGTTAAACCCAAATAGATGAGTAGGAGCGTCAAGGCTCCCTGCGTTTTCGAGATCGATATACGTTTGTATCTTATATGGTATGTTATCTAAGAACCATTTCTCCATTCCCAAGGAGCTCAGTTCTTGAATGCTTTCACCCATCAGATATACTTTCCGATCTTTACGATTAACAAAGAATTGCCCAAACCTAGTAGTTAAAGAGGCAAACTGACAATCAGTACCTCCATATCCCTCTGTTGTTGGGATCATCTCGTCAGGACTTTGTTCAAAGATGTCTCCACTGCCTACAAACGCTTGCGTGTTATCACTGAGGCCTAACTGTTGTCTACCTCTAGTAACAAATAAACTTCGTTCTGTGTGCAGATAGAGAATACTTCCTAGAGTAAATAGCTTTGTAATCTCTCCTCTATTTCTAGGAATATCTTTATAATCTAAAGACAGGAAGAATCTATATTTATCCTGTATACTTCCGTCGTCCACCGTAGATCGTATAGTTCGAGTAGGGTACAGGGTAGGATTGAATAACTTCTTAGGTAAAGGAGAAGTTACTTTAATGTCTTGAACAGCAGAGTAGTTGTTCATATAGAGCAGATGTTCTGACTTTGTTTGATCATTGTCAGGCCCGCTAAACAAAACATCTGCACCCGTAGATGCATCAAAGAACATACTTTCTGGAACAGTTACTCCTTCAGAGGTATCTCCCTGGTGTCTAAATCCAAGCAAGTCATCTGATTCGCAATAAAAATTAAACACTGTTGCATACGGATCTACTGGTCTGTACTTAGGTCCTTCATTAGTACCGTTAACAGAATTGAGTTCGAAGGGATTAGTTGCCCAGTTCTTAGAATCTGTAAGACCGCTAGATCCCTTGTAGAAATTAGCTCCGTAATCCTGAGATGTAGATCTAAAAGAATGTCTATTTACAAATGTGTCTCCTCCAAATACTGTATCTGTTTTGTACACATATGGATTCTCATTATCTTGTCGTGCTCCTGCTGTGCGAGCTTCATCCAAGGCCTGATAGTAACCTGTCCAAACTAATCTTTGTTGATCAAAGGGTTTGTAAACATTAGTTTTGTAACTGCATAAGTTTACTAGATAAACAGTAGGCCAAGCTGCGTATGAGCCAGGATTCGATATGTGAGCGAGAGCATTTAGTTGTGCAAGCTCAAAATTTGATCCATTTCCATCCGGATCGGTAGCGGAACTCCACTTCGCTTGTGTCCACCACTGTGTTATTTGTCGGTAGCTATCACTGTCACTAAAGCCTGCTGGGATTTCGTAATTTCTGTGTTCGAGTAAAGCAGGAAGTCCTGATACAAGACCAAAGGCCATACATGATTCCCCCACAAAGTGCATAAGGTAATCTGCATTTTTAAATGCCCCACTTTCAGAATTCTTAAGTAATGTGCTGCCCGTTATATATGTCTTACTGTTACTTTCTAACGCTAAAACTGTTTGATAATTATTAAGCCAGTACCCGTAATCTTCTCTATTACTAGTGTAAAACCAACTATTTACGTTTGAGTCAGCGAAGGAGCTATTCACATAATTAGGATTATGATATCGAGTGGCTACTAGTACTGATGTATAGTAATTTGCAACGCCCGGAAGGCTTGCGTTTGTCGTATCGTCTCCTGTTACTGTTACAGCTTGGCTGTCGTTGTACTCGTCATCTCCACCGTGCGTCCATTCATACCACTGTGTATTCCCTATTGTAACATTTATCCAGTCTGTATCTATCATGTAAGGCTTGTTGTCGCCTGCTTGTTTTTTGTTTCCTCCATGATACATGCGCATTGTGAGGATCTTCTGCACATCAATGTGAGACGCTCCAGTAAGCGTATGTTTGTTTTTAAGAAGGTTAAAATCATGAAAAGTAAATACAGATAGCGCTTTTCTTGCTTTACCTACTAGACCAGGAATGTTTTCTATTGCAGGAAGATTTGGCCCATAGGGAAGCATACCTTTTAAAAACCAAGCATCTACGTAAGGACCGTGTGTGGCGTTTGTCATACGGTTTGTAACCGCTATTTGATCTTCATACCAAGAAGGAAGTACAGCACTTTGACCTATAATAGTTTTTTCTTGTTGCTGTCTTTTTGCATAGTAGACTTTAAAGCCTTGTACTTGATCACGTATAAACTGCGGAATAGAAATATCTGTAAGAGTTACCCCAAGAATTTTTATTGTTTCTTGTAAAGTGAGTCCGTGGAAATCAGCATCTTCCCCAAAGAGATCGACACTCACTCCTCCATCATCAAGTGTATTTATAAATGAGTAAATCTCATTTTTATTTGGGGGCATTTTATGATGCCTGACTTTCTCGTTTTTTAAATCTCCTATTCCTATAGAGTCCCCATCTGCAGTTACACTAAAAACATCAAAATCCGCAGAGTCAGGGTATTTCTCATCTTCATTTTCCCAATAGCTCATTTCCTGGCTATTCTCTGCATCAATGTATTGTGTATCTGTTATTTGATACATACGCGTGTCAGGATACAGGTCTTTAATTTCGGATAACCGCAAATTAATTTCACTGTTCGCTACAGCGGTCAGTACTGTCTCTGTCAACGTACTTGTTTCGGTTACATTTACAGAACCAGATGAAGCTCTTGGAAGATCTTTTGGAGCTCTTCCTGGGATATGATAGGCGTACGTTTCTGAGCCATCATTTAGAACAAACGAAATGTAAAAAGCGTATACTTCAGATCGTCGATAGCCTTTGTACTCGTGAGACACTTTTACATCTTTATATCCCTTACGAACATTAGATGCAAAAAACCCATCTGCTAGATCGTCTTCTTGGATATCCTTATAGATATTAAAATCATTGTTAAATATACCTGCGACGTAGTCTGCGTACCCGTTGTTTAAAACAATAGAGTGTATTCGTTTAGGGTCGAATTTTGGGATAGGTCTTACAGTTGGTTTAATCTTTATGCTATTAGCATATCTCTGGTATCCTATATCTCCTCTAGCTCTTAGATTGGATATGTACAACCTATTGTCTAGTTGCACAAATGACTTAGCAGTTTCATATCGTACCGAATCTATAACTATCTCGGAGATAGCAGAAGCAGCTACTTGTTCTAATCCTGTATATGTGATGTCTAAACTTGTTGCACTTTCGCCTATTGTTGCTGGAATTTTGACAATTTCAAGTTCATACGCAAACTCGCTTGATTCTTGGTTTGTCCCACCTCCAAAACGTTGTATTATAACGGGGCGTACGTGAGTGTAATTAGAGGGGAGAGGAATATCTATAGTCCATGTTATGGACTTGTTTGATTGACTTCCTTGTGGGTCTCCTGTGATAACCTCTGTTGGGATTGCATCCTCTTGAGCTGTTACAAGATGCACAGGATTAGAAGTAGCTAGATAGTTTGTTCGATTTAAATCTTCGTCTACATAAGCTAAGGCCAAATGATACGTCCCACTTACAACACCTCCTCCTTCTTCTATTTTAATATTTGTGAATTCAGGTATGAACCCCGCATTCATAAAAAGATCTAGTTTGTTTACTGTGTAATCTACATTGCCATAAAGCCTAGAAACACTAGCTGATGTTTCTTGTCTTGTGATATTAATAACTCTTGGGGGGTTATAATCACTTATGTATTCGATATTTGTAAACGGATCTGTTTCCTTTAAGATGTAGTTATCTGTAAAGTATACTAACACATTTCCATTAACATCAATTTTAGTTGTAGCCTCTATTGTGTTAGGAGCTTGGAAGTTAAGCTGTGCATCTCTATAGATGATAGTATTCTCCTTTAGGGATGTGTTTACTATTGAGATGGCAGAGGTAGAGCTGCCCTGAAATGTGTAATTAAAAAACAGAACAATTCTACCGTCAGTGAGAGGGCACTGTCCGATAATATTATCAATGGCAAAGCTGCCGACATTTACAATAGGAGAGGTTCCTTGCTCGTTAACTACTGCACCTTTTAGATAATACAAATTTGCATTCAGAGCATCTCTGTATGAACCTTCCGGCTGATCAACCCTTTCTGGGTCTTTTACCATTCCTCCTATAAACTTTTTCATTCTGCTTCTAATTTAATCTAAAATTATATGGTGTCCTCCACCCAGCCCTGTTCAAAATCTAAAATCAAAGCCCTAATCTCGGCGTGAGTGTACTCGGTTGAAGCTAAAACAAAATTAGGCT
>Ga0209336_10000020_pt1 | contig 76944 bp, 89 predicted proteins | sample LinPmetageLP32_FD_184042 | JGI IMG/M metagenome (GOLD analysis project Ga0209336, IMG submission 184042) | Marine viral communities from the Pacific Ocean - LP-32 (SPAdes) (version 2) | ecosystem: Environmental > Aquatic > Marine > Oceanic | place: Pacific Ocean | collected 2009-08-23
ATAGAAAAATTGTAACCTTTACATCCGCAACATCAGTGGAGATTGACCACGCATGGAACACAACTCCTTGGCTCGATACAGTTCAAGATGTTGAACCAATTTCCACCGATTCATTTGTTGTATCCTACCTCCAATCCGATACTGCCTTTACTGACGAAACGAATGTTACGGACAATGGCGAGCAAGTAAGGATTTTTGGAGTTGAGCTTACTGGTGGTGCTTATGTTCATTTTACCAACAAACAGGTAGACCTTCGTTCATCTAGGGTGGAGATTGGTCTAGGTGCGGGAATGATTTTTGGATGGTATAAGTACATCGCAGGAGAAGACGCACAAGTCACTGACTCATGTCATATTATCGATGATTCCACTAACAATGTAGGGAATCAAATGGCTAGAGGCACATCTTCAGGGGGCGATTTTGGAATGCTCGATATTTATGGAGGTACATTACTTGTAGATAAGGGTGAAGTCTTTTGGAGATTATATTGCGATGGCAAGGCAGACCAAATGCAAGTGCGAGTCATCAATGTCCAATGTTTCGGTTCATATGGTTTGGGTAGCCGAGTAGATGGAAATCGCTCTATATTTATAGCAACCATTGTGGGGGCTGATAACAACACGGGTGCTTGCAATGCTCGAACTGCGGTTAGTCGAGTTTCTATAACTGCCATTGACTCAAATCAAGCGGGATATGTTTGGTTAAGCACAAGTCAAGGAGGGCCAAGTGGACGGTTAATTTTCCCTCGTTTAAACGAATTAGGCAGAGTAATTAGGTCAGCAAATAGCGGACACTCTGGCACAAATGTAATGCAAGTAATCGCTAAGAAATCAGAGGTTGACCAGATTCCTATTTTTATCGTTGGTCAAGGCAATGTTACTGGAGGATCAACCCACACATATAGGTACGGAAACTTATTGAAACCTAACTATGTGGATGCATCAAATTCCGTAGTTACGGACACAATCAAAACCGCAGTCATTGATTCGACTGACACTATTGTGGATACAGAAGATGTTAGCACAGGAACTAGGTCTGAATTATTTATTCGCCACTCCGATATAGTTACAAGAAATGGTAATATGGTGCTGGAGAATGGTGACGGAACTTTGCCATCGTATGTCACCAAATATGCACCCTATGATTTAAATAGCTTTCTGTTTGGTAAACAGATAAATTCTGCGATTGTCACGGCAGAAGATTTCTATGGAGCGACTCAAACATTATTGAACGACTTGGTATTAACAGAAACCAACAAAACAACCATCGATTCATATACCGAGATTGAGACAGCACAGAAGTTTTATGACAGAGCTAGTGCCTACCTTTATGACAACTATGCAGGGGAGGGGGCTACTATCGTTTCTCGTGCAAGTATCGATATTGATGCAGGTAGCTATAACATAGAGGTGGATGCGAGTGCATCGAGTGCTTTTGCCTTTGATGGATCAAAAATCACCATAAAAGCCTCTTCATATTCTGGTAATCTCACAACTACTGGTTTGGTCACACTTGCTAATGGAGCAGTTGTACTTGGTACAATAACTGATGCGAATGGCAGTCGTGCCACCTTACAGTATTCTATTAGTGGATTAGTACAGCATAGCCGTGTACAGATTTACAATGTAACCGCAGATACCGAAATCTTCAATGGCTCTGTAAATGCAACAACCTATTCAGCCCAATACACAGAAGGGACAGAGGTAACTACAGGAGATGAGATTAGACTCAGAGTTACTAGGCAAAATGGAGTAACAGCTTATCTTCCATTTACAGCGACTGCTATTGCTACTGGTTCAGGATTCTCTTTCAAGGCATCTCAGTTGGATGACTTGGTATACAATTCCAATGGCATTGATGGTAGTTCAATAACAACTCTCACCGCTGACTTTCCTAATGTTCAGGTTGATGTAGATGATGCAGACGGTTCGTGTGATGTTCGTGAAATCTATGCTCGCTATGCAAATATCATAACCACAGAGGAAGGTATTCGTCAGTGGTTCGGTGGGATAACTGCACTAAACGCTGTTAATTACCAAGTCAATACTGCCGTAAATGACCTCACTATTCAGAATGTTGGTACGAATGGAGTGAACCTTGGTGTGGCTAGAATATTCCGTGACGATGGAGCAATCATACTCGCACAAGGTAATGCACCAATTACTCAGGACAACGGAGAGTTTGTTCAGTTTATCCAACCGCAAGTAGATTCAGCAATGAATACCAACACGAAACTGGATGGCGTTTCAAAGAATACTAATTTAATCCCAGCACTTCTTTAGGAATCTTTAACTATGAATGACTCAATTTTCACCGTCATAGGTAGAGCAACAAAACAGCTAGTTAATGAAAGGCTCTCGCTAAACGGAGGAACTTTATCAGGATCTTTAATATTGAATGGGAGTCCTACTATAGGGCTAGGAGCAGCAACAAAAGGCTATGTTGACAATGAGGTAGAAAATATAAGTACCGATCTTGGTACTCTAGAGGAGTTACTAGGTAATGCTCTACACTCTTTTGGCACTGCCAATGTTCATAAGCCGGAGTATGACGCTGTGGCAAGTGTCGGTAAGGTATCAATAGTAGGCACATCTTCACCGTTTCCTTCTACATTGATATTAACCTCCTATAGCATACCCACTGAGATAAGCTATCAGCTATCAGAGGTGAGTAATGATGGTACATATACCAATGTGGCTATATCCATAACTAAAGCATCACAAGAAGCCTATGATCATCTGCTCAGCACAGGTACCATAACAATAGGAACAGATGTAATAACCTTTATCTAACCCAACTAAAAGATTGGCCTTTTTACGTAACCTAATTATTTTGATAACATGAGCATAAATGCGATAACTTTCGGTTCACCAGTATACTCACCTGCCTTTGCCGTTTCATCTGGAGACGTTGGTGTAATCAAGTTGAGGAGTCGAGAGACAGCACCTCTTTCACATGAAACACTTGATGAGAATTTCACTAACTTAGCTAATAAGATCAATGAAATACTTGGCCTTAATACACACTTAATAAGTGTAGGTACTGATGGGAAAATTGCATTTGCAAACTTATCTTTATCAGCAGGTGAAGGATTGAACGTAAGTGGTACTGGGCTATTCACCCACGGTGCAAGGGGTTCGACAATTTCTGGATACAGTAGTTCTGATTTAACAAGTGCCAATTTAAAATTCGTTGATGCCCTAGACTTTGACTCTTTTGGTCATGTAAAGGGATATAAGACTGGGACTTTAACGTTTGCTACTTCAGGTCATATCGGTGTTTCAAACACAGGGAATGCAGTAACAATTGCTTCCTCAGCATATGGAAGCGGAGATAGCCCTTCTTTCGGAACTATTACAGCGAGTAATTTGCATTTAGAAACCAGCACCGCTACAGACATCTTGCGTTTTGGCCCTGACGGCAGATGGGGGTTCCAGAGGACGAATGACGACAGTCGTTATGTGTCGTTTAGCAGACAAATGAATAAAACTGCTAAAGAGGTTTTCACAATAGATGGCGATACTAGCTACGTAGGTATTGGCACTGGTGCTACAACCCCGTTTGCTCTTCTTACCGTTCAGCATAGCGTCTCGAAAGTGCAACTTGAAGTTGATCCTGACGCAGACAGAGTTTTAATTAGTTCATACAACCGAAGCGGTACTCCTGCTCCCAAGCCATTAAAATTTTCTGCTTCTGCCTATAGCTTCAGTGACGGCAACGTCGGTATTGGGACTGGGACTGAGACTCCTAGTGAAAAATTAGATGTCAGGGGCAGTATTAATTTAAAAAGCGGACATAATTTAACGTGGGATAATCATGGTCAAATTGCCGCAAACGCCACTCAAATGGGATTTTATATGGCAGATGCTCAAATTATGAGCATCAAACCTGACGGAGTAGGTGGCGGCAAAGTTGGTATTTCTACTACGAATCCTTCTACCACTTTTGATATCAATCAACCCAAAAATGATTCAGATGGTAATCCATTAGGCAAAGATGTGCTAATGACTTTTAGCAAGGGTGAGACAGGTGAAGCTACAATTGGTTTAAGTGGTGGTAGCTCACAAGTTCTTCTTGGTTCACTAGCGGATGACTTATGCATTAGAAGTAACGGAAAAAATATTAGATTTGGTACTGCATCTGCCACTCGAACAGATATGACTATCGATTCCAACGGCAATGTTGGTATTGGTATGACTGAGCCTCAAAAGACGCTTGATGTCAAAGGCACTTTTGCAATCTCAAATAGCAAAACGAGTTATTGGGATTTTGACAGAGATGACTCTGATGGTTCATTAAAAATAGCTGATACTGGCACAGAGCGTGTGCGTATCGATTCCAACGGCAACGTCGGTATTGGTGCGCTTCCTAGTTATAAATTGGATGTCTTTACTGAAAGTAGTGTCGGATTGCGATTACAGAATCCCGCTACTAGCCCAGTAAATGGAAGCAATGATTCTCCAGCACTCCTTTTTGCAGCAAATGGATGGGATACAGATGCAGGATCACGGGGACATCTAGGACGGATTAGGCTTAGTGGATTATATTCAGGAGCAGCGGATCGTGGAAATACGCATCCAGTGATGGTCTTTGATTTAGAAACAAACGAAAACAACCCAGACGATACTGCAAGCCCCAAGATGTCGATAGGAATTGATGCTGTGGAAATTCCGACTAAATTAGGTATTGGTACTACTGCGACTCCTAGCGCACCTCTTGAGGTTGTCCAGCCTACAGCAAATAAGTATGCTTTTATGGCTTCTCGTGCAGACGGAACAAGATTAGGTGTAATATATCAAGATAGTAATTCCAATGGTACAATTGGGGCTTATAACGCTAACAATGAGGCTAAGGTCTGGCTTAACACCAATGGTGATTCTTATTTTACAGGCGGCAGAGTAGGTATTGGTACACCAGTTCCCGCAAGTGATTTAACAATTGCTACGAATGCGTCCGATGCAACTTTTAAGATAGGTAGTGTTTTGAGTCAAAATCCTACAGATACAAACTATCCACTGTTTGCGAACATGACCTATAGAAGTTATGGTGATTTTGAAATTCACAATAATTACGCAAGTGGGGATATGGAATTTCATGTGCAGACAGGTCGATATATAAAGCTCAATGGCAATGTTACGGTTGGCGGGAGTGAAGTAATAACAGCAGCTAATATTTCTAATTATGCTACTGGAGGTGGGGTTGCAATTGGAACTACGGCTACAACTGCATTAGCTGGGAATACGACAACGATCACTACTACACAAGCTAATGCGATTGCGACAAACTCTGCAAAGGTAGGAATCACTACTGCACAAACAGGGAAGCTGGAAAATATAGAAGCTCTTGCAAACAATTATTCTTTACCCACGGCAACCTCTACAGTTTTAGGGGGAGTTAAGATTGGTGCTAATCTATCAATTGATGCAAATAATGTTGTTTCTGTTCCTGTAGCTACTTCAACCTCATTTGGCGTAGTTAAAGTAAGTTTCTCTGGTGGAACTCTAAATATTTCAACCACCTAATTATGGCATTTAATTTTAATAATTCTGCTGTTAGCGGTGTCACCTTTAACGGAGAGCTAGTAAATAAAGTTATCTATAATGGAAGCACAGTTTTTGAGCTAGACTCAGATGGTGATGGAGTTGCTGATAGTGCAGATGCGTTTCCGAACGATGCCTCTGAGACAACAGATTCAGATGGAGACGGTGTAGGAGATAATGCAGATGCATTTCCGAATGATCCGACACAGACTACTGCACCAACGAGAACCTTAAATCCTCAAGTTGTTTTCAGTTCTTTCACTAATAGGTTAACCTTTCAGGTAACTCCAAATCCTGCATCTGGCGTTTGGGAGAGTTGGTATATGACCTATAGTAAATTGTACGACACTTCGGATGCACAAGATATCACTGGTGTTGGTTCATCAAAGACTTCTATAGAGCGTTTGGATGCAGGACTATACTTTTATGGTTATGTAGATAATTTTTTCGGTGGCTCTTCTCTTGAGCGTACTTCAAGTCAGTCGGAAGTGCTGGATGCTTCATTTAACGGAGTATATAAGGCGCATTTTTATGGTTTTTCTAAGACACCGTGGACTGGCTCTTATGTTGCTGAGGCTACAAGTAGTCTTGTGACCATAGATGGCCAACCACACAATGGAATATCTGATGATCCTGCTAGTAACACCCTTTTCGAAACCGTGCAATTTACAATAAATATATAATGAATGAGGAGCTTTTAAAATTACTTGAAGAGTTACAAAGTGCAGTTGGAGAGCAAGCATTATTAGTTGAACAAAAGATTCAAGAGTATGAGTTTAATAAACTCAAGGAGGAATCAGAATGAGTGATAAATTAAATGATGCCAGACTTCGGGCTATAGCTCCGGATGCTGGGGGTATTAATGAAATTGCTGAAGTGCTTGGAATGGATACAGCTGGCAAGAAGGCTTTTAGCAGAAAAGACTATCAGGCATACTATGACGCACAGCCACATTTGCAAAATTATTGGAATCAAGTCGGTGGTGTGTGGCCTACGAAATCATTACAAGCTGGTGGTAAGTATGATTCTGGTGAAATTAAAAAGCAAATTAATCAGGGCATAAGTGTACAAGGCCAACTAACTGGTGACCTTAAAGGAGTTAATACTAAAGGTAATCATACTGAATGCGAAAAGGAGAATATGGGGGGTAAGGCTATGAGTGAGGCTGGGTTTGGTTGTTGGCAGTTTTGGCATTCAGTAGCTAAACATAGCCCAGGGTACAAGAGTGGTGTGGGTGGCACTCTTACTCCAACTGGTTCAACCATAACCAAGGAAGAATTGTACAAAGAACTTGAGAAGAATCCTTTGACAAAAACACAAGAGAAAAACCTTATGTTGCAAAGGTGGGGTGGTATGGGCATTAGTGATTTCAATAATTTTATGACCCAGATAAAGAGGGGTGTAAAAATTTATTTTGGGAAGGACTTAGATGATGCAGGGGTTGCACAATATATGTCGCAAAACGGAGAAGATGTAATCACTTTAATGGAAAATGCTAAGGCTAAGTATGATGCGTCTAAAGCATTAAGTGATTTTAATAAAGCTAAGAGTGAACAAGATGATGAGGCTATGGATGTTGCCTCTAAACTAGGTGAAGAAGCTGCGCAAAAAATAGCCGAGACAAGCAACCTTGTTCCACCTGCTTTTATTGACAACGAGGATGGAACATCATCACTTGATCCAAGTTTAATGGATGATTTCGAGAGATTAACTGTTCCATATAGTTTTGAAACCAATAGTCGCTACTACAGCAATACAGTTATTGAGGATGGAGAGCGAGTAGATACAGATGATTATTGGCTTGGCTCTGATGTGCCTGGGTATATCACTCATCCGAAATTAGGAACGGTTTATCAATCTGAAGCAACTGGAGACTGGATGTATAGTCCTTCTCTAGGTGACTATATATATCAATCCCCTGAGAGTGATGAATGGTTCTACAGCCAAGACACTCAGACATGGATGTACCCCACTATAACAGAAGGTGCTGGGTTATCATTTTACTCATTACCAGAGGGTGCAGAGCCTGATGAAGGTCAGTGGTTAGGCCCTGATCAAGAGGACGGGGAGGGTAGTTACTACAGTTACGAAACTAAGGAATTTGTTAATTTTGATGACATAAAGAATTTCTCTAAAGATGCAGAGACTGGTCTTAGTGTGCCTGCGGATAAAGGTTATGATGCTAATTCTGATTATCAGAGCATTCAGGGTAAACGCGATCAGCACCTAGCAGATATTGCCAATGGTTATGACTATATTACTGCTGATCAAGCAGAGGCAATTTACATTCAGGAGATGACAGATTTTATGGAAAGAAATCCAGACTTTGACCCCGATCAAATTATTACTACTCCCAACCTAGATGGCACAGATCCTGGAGTTGTAGGTGAAGAAAGTCCCATCATAGAAGAACGTGAGTACGATGAGGTGGTATCAAGAACGGAAGTAGAAGAAGGTTACGAATTGGTGGAATACAACGATGGTGAGAAGAGGTTAATTTATCAGCCAGATATGCCAGACTCAGGTGGTATGATACAGCCTACCGTAATGCCTGACAAGAGGACTGAAGCAATCCTTACTGATGATGAAGTTCAGCTTATTAAAACTGAGGGTCTGAGTGCATGGAAGACTCTTAAATATAATCCTCCAATGGCTGCCCCGCCACAAGAAGACAAACCAGCTTCTTTAATATCTTATGATCGGGCCGGTAGTATTGGGAGTGCAGAGGATCGTGCATATAAAATTGCTAATGCTCAGCGTGAATTAAGAGAGAAAGCACGTGACTTAAAGTACGAAGGGATGGACAAGGGACTCATCATGGGTCTTCTTTCCGAGACTGAAGCCTACAAGAAGTTCATGGATTTCTGGACGGGTGAAGATGATAAAGTGGAAGCACAAATCCTCCTTGATGACATAGTTGAGCAAGTTGCAGAGGAGAATAAGCAAAGAGCTAATATAACTGGTTCACTAGATATGTTTGATTCTAGTGGTGCAGGGATGCTTGACCCTAACATGTCAGATTCCCAGAAGCTTGCCATTAGAACAGCAAAGCCAAGTCGACCTGCAACTGAAGGTGATGTGGCAGCAGGGCTAGCAACTTCAGTTGGAGAGATAATTGATAATCCTGACTATGATCCTAGGCTTAGTTATTACGCTGAGTATCAGAATCCCATTACAGGTGAGCTAGAGACTATAGCATATCGCCCTGACATGCCAGGTAAGCAATCCTTCATGGCAATTCAGGAGAGACTTCTCGATGAATCAAAGCGAACAATGGAGAACCACCTGAGTGACTTAGTTGATCCTGTTGGAGATACAGGGAAGTCCAAGTATCAGGCTGCGTTAGATAAGCAAATTTCTTCATTGAAAAAAGATGGCATAATGGCAGGTGGAGAAGATGATCCAAATACTGCTCTAGATGAAAGCCTTGGTCTTTATGCAAATGAGGGCGCTGCAGCTCTTAACTACGTCTACGGAGATAATGAAAACTCCCTTAAAGGAATAACAGACGATTACTATGAGATGCAGAAGAACTTCATGGATCAGCGTAACTACCTTAATAGGATGGATGCTCAGAGAGACTTAGATATTTCCTCAAAGATACGTGCTGCAACAGATGACCTTGATCCAGTAGAACGAGCAAGAGACAGATCGGCAGAAAGAATAAAGCTAGCAAGATTTGGAGGAGGAGAAGTAAATAGTGACCTTGGTGGCATTTCTCAACCAGGGGGATTATACGAGCCTCAGCTACAAGAAGAATTAAAATTCAAGAACCTAGATAATGTAACTGGTCTTGGAGACACCTATGATCAAGGAGAGCTTGAAGTAGCAGGAATAGATGGCGGCCTTTACAACATGCCAAAAGACTCTGAAGAAATAAAAGAAAACCAATTTTACGACAGCTTCAAGCCTTTAGGTAAGTCATCTTTTATTAAGGATAGTACTTTCGGGACAGAGAGACAGAGAAGAGTATAACTTGAGGAATTTAACATGGAATTTGGAAAACAACCTAAAAACAAAATAACAGGAGTGCCTGCAAATAATGGCATACTTAAGACTGAGTTTAATAACTTAGCTAATGCAGCAAGTAGCGTGAACCAATCAGGCAACAATGATAGTGTCACTTCTCTTCCATCCGCTGGGGCGTTTGATTATACTACACCTACACCTACTCAGACGAATTTCAATGCTGCAAATACAGGCAGTACAGATTTCACTGCAACAGACTTGAGTACTGGAATATATGGAGCTACAAGACTCTCCACTCAAGAAGATGTAAATAGTGGTCTTGCAACAGCAGTAGGTCAACAGATAGGCAATACGGTCAGTCTCCCACAGGCAGAAGGTGCAGTGCTTGGTGAGGTTCTAAAAGATGGTGATACTGCATACGACATGAAGATAGGTGCTATTGATGACAAGTATGCTAACTTGACAGGCGCTGCAGATGACTTAGCAAATTCAAGAATTGATGTTCTTAATGAGCAGAATGAAGATGCAGTAACAGCAACCAATACACTTATTGATGCAAGTGATACAAAGTTTAATTCAATTGAAGCTGCTTCCGAGAGCTTAACAGATGCTGCTCAAGCTTCTAGTACTGAAACTTTTAATAACACAAAAGCTGCCAAGGATTTGCTTGATGCTGAGAATGTAGCCGGAAAGATAGGGATAGACAATGCTGCTAATTCAGCAACAAATATTGCTACTAGTGCAGCACAGGGTCAATTTGATAAGACTGAAGCTGCATCTGCTGCATTATCTCAGGCAGAATATGATGCCAACCGAGCTAAGTATCAGAATGTAACAGATGCACTACGAGCAGATCGTCTTGGAGCGATGCGTCGTGGAGAATCAACCACTACAGGGACTGGAGACAGAATGAGATTAGAAGCTGAAATGAATGCAGCTAGGGAGTATTCTAATCTAGATAATGCTAGTAGGGTTGCAGAAGCTAACAGGACTTTAGCTAATACATCTAAGCTAGGTCAACAAGAGACGGATGCTACTACAAACATATTAGCTAAGAACACCCTAGAAAGTGCTGATGATTTTAATAAGCAGTCTATGTCAAATGTAAATCTTTTAGCCAATGCAACGATAATGAATAATCAATCTAAGCATATTACTGATCAGGCACAGAGGACGTTACAAAACACCGCAGCAAATCAATCAGAGGTAGCAGAGGCAAAGAAAATTTTATCAGATACTCAGTACGCAAGTAATGTTGCCAAGGCAAATCTTGTATCAAAGCAAGAGGTATTTTCTTTCCTTAGAGAACGAGAAGAAGAGTCAATTGCTGCAGCCGATGAGCTAGCAAACATAACTCAATCCACTCAAGAGCAAACTTTGCCAGCAGTTAAGTTGGCAGAGCTTATTATTGAGCAAGCCATTGATGAAGGAAACCTTGAGGTTGAGACTGCCGAAGAAAGATACGAAGCTAAGATAGAAAAAGCAAAGGAGTTACTAAGTAATCCTAGCTTAATGCAAGTCATGGCAGAGGAGATGGATGGCAACTTACTGCGCTTGGGTGCAGAGTATGATTCAACTCAGCAGATGTTCTTGAACCGTATTAACAACCTTAAGAATATCCCTGGATTAGTTGATACTATTATCAATTCTGTTTCCGATAGCGTTTTTGCACAATACGAAGCAGAGTACGGAGAGTATGGCGCTATTTGGTTGGCAGGCTTTGAAATGGGACACGTAGATGCAGATGGAAAAGTCATACCTAAGAACACCTACGCAGAGAAAACGGTTGGAAGCTCAACTGAAGCTGCAGCTAGCGAGGCAACAAACATCCCAGGAGGTGACCCTGAGCCTCCTGTTGGTGCTGATGTTACTCTTAAGGATGGAACATTAGGTGTTAATATTGATGCATGCTGGGTGGCCCGTGAAGTGTATGGCATCAATAATTCGGCATGGATGGCATTCAGATTCTGGATGCTTAATAAATCGCCATCGTGGTTTAAAGCAACTTACTTGAGGTACGGAGAACGATTTGCACGTTTCATATCTGATAAGCCAAGATTGAAGTCACTCATTCGCACATGGATGGATTCGAAAATAGGAGGATAAATCATGATTAATACAAAACAAGTTGATATAACTCCTGCTAGAAGAGAGTCTCAGATGATTAGACCTTCATCTAATTTGATGAGTGGTAAGTCACCTAATACCTCAACTCAATGGGCAAGCCCAAATGTCATTAGTCCAGACTCAGGCGTTTATAATAGGGTCAATAAAGTTAAGCAAGATAGGCTTGATAGAAGCCGAGAGCTTGAAGATGCAGAAAGAATAAGAGGTCAGGTATTAGAGGACAATGCAGTTAAGAGGAACCAGCAGATTGAAGATTTAGATCGTAAGCGGATCGAGACTATTTCAGACACAGAATTGGATTATGAGAGAGGCAGAGAAGGTAGGGAATTTACAAGAAGAAAGAACAAAGAATATTTCAAAACTCTAGAGAGGGATAGGGCAAAGCAGAACAAGGATAATAAGCAGCTTAAAGATAAAATGCTAATTAATGCCAAGATTGCTTATGCTAAAGTGCTAGATCAAGAAAAACAGGGTGCCACAGATGATGAACTCAGAGAGGGGCTTGAGCAACAAAGGCAGGATCTAGCTAAGCAAAGAGAGTCTAATAAAAAAACTTTCATAGTAAATGTAATGTCGAGTGTGGGCATGACTATGGAAGGGGACGATGATGAATCTATAGATAAAATTAATAGCATTGTTGCATCTGAATTCCCTGGTAAGGTTTGGGAAGACCTAGTTACTTATGAACATAAATTTAGGGTTGCAAATAAACTAGCTTCTATGGCTGGTGACGGAGCAATAAGAGTGTCTGGTATAGAGGATATGATTAATAATCAATCTGCCCAGACGGCTGAAATTCAAAAAAGCTTAAATGAAAGCATAGAGTCCTATGATAGTATGCTTCTTGAAATTCGTTCTAAATCAATTTCCTCTAATTCAGTTTCAGGCCTGAAGGATATGTACAAGAATAGAATAATAGAACTTGGAGGAAATATAGACCAGTTCATGGCAGAGGGAGAAGATGAGAATGGAGATGAGCCTAAAGAGAAACCTGAAGAGCCTTCTAGTTCTGATCCTTTCTATGATAATTTTGCGAGTAAAGATGAGCAAGGTAAGATGGACATATCTCAAGCTAGGCAGAATGTAGAAGATATTGAGAAAGACCGCAGTTCTATTACGGGTAGTGTAACACAATCTATTTCTGATGGTGCATCTAATCTAAATGAGGGAATTAAAAATGCCGGAGGTTATGGAAAAGTTGCAAAGGAAGGGCTTGTAACCATGGCAGAGAATCCTGGGGCAACTATTGCAGGAGGTTATTTAGCCAAGGAGGGTGTGGAAGGAGCAATAAAAGGTGGTAAATCCATGGTTGCATCTAATAACTCCGCAAAGAAAGCCGAGAAGATTCTAGAAATGATTGAGGCTGATGACTTCTTTAAGAATTATGATAAGGATTTCTTGAGTAAGAATGGTGTTAAGCCCTACCCCAAGCCCAAGCCCACAGTTACAGGTATGGGTGGAGCAGGAGTCAAAGAATATGTGGAATGGAAACAAGGATTCGATAAGCACATTGATGCTGAGGTTGCATCAAAGACGAAGACGTTTATTGGGAGGACTAGAAAGCTTCTTGATAAAGCTAGGGGAAATAAATTACTTAAAACCTTAGGTCTTATTGGAGTTGGTGCAGAAGTTATAAGTATTGGTAAGGATGCATTTCAGGCTCTTGGCTTTTATGTCCCTGACGAACTCAAGGCCGCCCAGCACGAACTTTACAAGTTACAGCAATTTCAGAAATCTAATGAGGAGAAAAGCAAGGCACTTGGGGAAATGCTCATTGAGGCTTCCGAGGATGATAATTCTACGGAGGTTGATAGCAATGCTACCCAAGTTGATGTTAACTCAGGGGCTAACTTAATTAAACCCGAAGTAAATGCTACTGCACCTATGGTTGAATCCAATGCTACAGCACCCATGCCCGAAGCTAATGCTACTGCACCTATGGTTGAATCCAATGCTACAGCACCCATGCCCGAAGCTAATGCTACTGCACCTATGGTTGAAGCCAATGCTACAGCACCAAGTGCTAGTGTAATTAAGCCTGAGCAACCAATTGCACCTACTTCTATGCCATCGAGAGATAATGCTTCCGATCAACCGCAACCCGACATAGTTACTTCACAGATGTCTACGATGCTTGGTCAGCAGTTTGATTCTAATAAGATTAGAATTAATGATTTTAAGAGCAATGGTAGAGATTATGGATTTGGATATTTTGATGAGTCTGGTAGTTCCTACTATACTGGTATGGTTTCTCCCGATGGAAAAATTATTAGTCTCAAGAGGATTCCGATTGATGAGTACGGTAGACCTAGTTCAGAGCATGAGAAATTGTTATGAATGAAGCCGGAGGCATGTCCTTTGAGGACTATATGAGTAAGCGCCCAGTTTCTGTTGATTCAGAATCGAACGCTACAGAAGAGATTGACTATAAGCAATTAGGAGAGCAAATGGTGCAATCTGCTAATGAGCGTTTAGCTCTTCTGGAAGAGCCTCTTACTACTGCTACTGAGGTATCACAAGAGCAAGGTGCTGAAAGCTTATCCAATAACATGGACACTTTATTTGGTTCAGGTATAAGCGGAATGGGTGCTACAGCACTTGGTGCTAATCCAGTAGGGGTGACAATGGCAAGCCTTGCTTATCCAATGCATAAGACTGGGACTCAAGTTATGGAAGAAGAAGGTATACCTCGATCTAGACCATACGATGAAAGCATAGATGGTATACCGTTAAATGACGTCGGTATTCCAATTGATATTGGGCGTCCAGTTAAGGCATTTAATGACATGATTAGACCAACTGCTATTGGGACAATAGAAACCATGAAGGGGTTGGGAGAAATGGTAATGCCAGAAGGCTCACCAGATACTTTTAATTCATCTGCTGAAAGAGAGGATTATTATAGATCAGATTCAGCATCAACATCACCGTCAGAATTAATTAGGTCTAAAAACTGATAATCTTTACAACCTAAATATTTAGGTTACAATGTAACTATGCCAAGTGTAGCCGTATCTAGTTATAGGGAGTTCTTAAGGAATAATGGACAGGTTGATAAAGCTGATAATTATTCTGATGGTGACTTAGCTTTAGAGCTTAAGCAACAGATTGAGCAAAGAGGTTGGAACATAGAGGAGTTTGCAGCAGGTCGTGGTGACACCGAGCTTGTTCCTTTAATCAAGGAAGCCTATGGCGCAAATAAGACATACTCAGGTATTCTAGATGCCCCTGCACAGCAGTACTACACAAAGAAGCAAGGCTTCAAACAGGGTGCAGCAGCTGGATTAGGTGCTATCGGGATGGATGAAACTGAGCGTGACTTAATGAGGTCTGCTCAGAGGGATGCTAGAAAGGGAGCTAGGGCTGGAAGAGAGATATTCGATGATTACACATTGATCGATAGTTTTGAAGACTTACTTAAGTATGTCGGGCAAGGTGCTACTAGGTCTATTGTAGACATCGTTCCTTCTATGGTAACTGCCGTTGCGGGTAGGGGGGTAGGTTCAAAAATTCAAAAGACTTTAGAGAAGACGGATAAACTTTCAGACCTTAAAAAGAAAGCCGAGAAATATCTTGGTGAAGACTACGGAGCAAAGGCTGGAATGGGAGCAGGGGCATTGGGTTCTTCAGCATTGGAGAATACGGGTCATGTTTACGGTGACCTTTATGAGTACACCAAACTTGACCCGACAGATAAAGACTACTTGTCTCCGGCTGAGGCAAGAGCGTTATCAATGTTTGCAGGTGGTGTATCAGGCGCACTTGATTCGGCATTACCAGTATTCCTTTTAGGGAAACTAAGTAAGTCAATCGGCAAAGATGCAGCTCAACAAGAGGTGGGTAAGTTATTTAAGTCATTACCAGATGGTATGGTATTTCTTGCACAAGGTGCAGGTGGTGAGGGTATAACTGAGGCACTACAAGAGGTGGTGCAGATGGCTACCGTTAAGTACCACACTGGAGAAGAGTGGAATCAGAAGGACTGGGAAAGGATGATCAATGGTGGTCTTCTTGGTGCAATTGGTGGTGGAACGGTTACAGCTGCGACTGGTGGGGTGGCAAGATTACTCCAGCCTGGGCAACCGAATGAGGATGCAGAACTTTCAGATGCACCACTTGAGCAGAGTACTCAAGAGCGAATTGATATTCGCAATAGGTTCGAGGAGAAGAAGCTCAATAAGTTAACTGAAGAGGGATTAGGTACTTTAGTCACACAGCGTGGATCGAAGCGATCTGCCCGAGTTCTTTCTGTAGATAATAAGGCTAAGGTTGCTGTCGTTGAATATGCCAATGGTAACACTGAGAAGATTAATGTAACTGAGCTTACTATATTAGAGGGTAAGACTAAGTTAATTAAGCCCGAGGATTTAAAGGCTATGTCCGATGAAAGGCTTGAGGACTTGAAAGCTCTAAAGCCAGCAATGGTTCAGGACATTGAAGCTGAGCAAGAGTCTAGGAAAGAAGAGGTTGATGACGATACTATCCAAACACAGACCACACAGCTTGAAGTCAAAGCAACTAAAGATGGTCAGCTTATAGTAAATGATTTATCTAGTCGTGAGCGTGTATACTCTGCAACTTTTCGGGAAGAGGATGGAGTTCTTTATATCGAGAACGAGGCTGTAGATGCCCCTACTGACCAACGTAAGCAACAATCTCAAGACATACTTTATAGGCAAGCTAGGAAGAAGGCTCAGGATGAAGGGCTTATTTTAAGCTTGGGTGGCAAGGTTGAGTTCCCTGTCCCAAGTTTTGATGCAATGGACTTTGGTGATATGTATACCGAATTTGCTAAAGCTATTCAGGTTATCAATTCTCTTGAAGATGGAAGTGATGCACAGAATGCTGTAGTAGATGCATACAGACCATTAATGCAGAGAATGCATACTGAAGGCTTGCTTGAGACTGATGGCGGGGCATCGCATCGAATGCTTGATAGCGTTGAGACAAAGAAGAATAACAGTGCTTTTCTAAAGAATAATCCTGTGCTTGCAAGGACTCTAGGACATCAGATTTTTACTGATATTGAAGCGGAAATAGAAAACTATGTTGATACACTTTCGCAGGAGCAAATAAACGAGGGTCAAATACAGAAGGATGCAAAAGCAATTGCTGATTTATATGTTGAGGAAATAGATGGGCTAAGTACTACTGATGCCCTTACTCTTGCAAGGGCTGCTACTAAGAAATTTGCCGAGCAACATCTTCAGGATGGTCAGTGGAAGACCGAGACTAATTTTGATATACAGACGAGAGAGGATGAGAAGAAGGCAGAGGAGAATAAAAGACTTCAGACTGCTAAAGATAACTTTGATGAACATGAGCCTGAGGTTGGTAAGTTTGTACGACTAGATAAGGATGATAAAACTAAGTTCGTCCGAATTACCTCAGTGGATCCTGATACTAATTCTTTTAAGACTGAGGAGACTGGAGACAATTCTGTTTCTGCCTCAGCGATCATCAAGATTGATACGAGAAGGGGGTTAAGGATCGGAGATTTTAATGCCATCCAAAAACAGGATGGTAGCATAACTACAAAGCTGACCGTATATGGTAATGATACTGAGAACAAAAAGGGTAGACAGGGAGTTGAGCTTTCAGTCACTGAGGATGGTAAGGTTACTCATGTCAAGTATGGCGAGAAGACTATTGCTATTGATGAGGACAAGAACCTCACCTTGGAATCTGATAATTTAAAGTCTGAGATTGGGAATCTTGTACTCGAAGAAAAGAAAGTAAAAACTCCAAGAACCAAGACAATATTTATTGCTCCAGGTATTGCTAAGAAGGGTGACAAGATTCTCATAAAGCCAATTAAGATAGCAAAATCTAACGGAGCAAAGGGTGGTTTTGAAGTAAAGCCATTGCTTGATACCAATGGAGAGGTGGAGGGCTTCACTGAGGGTGAGGATGTATTTGCATTTGATAAGCCAGTACAGCCATCTGAGTGGATAGAAGCTGCACGTTCAAAGCTAGCAGGGGAGGGCAAATTCAAGACTATTCCCACTCTTACAGCGGAGGAAAAGAAAGCAAGGGCAGAGGCAGAAGCAAATCCTAGTAATGTTCTTTCTTTCTTTAGTCGGCAGAAGAAGAAGTTAATTCCTTCTACGGAAATAATTGAAATCCCTGAGGGTGGTATCAAGGATTTTGATACTGCAAATAAGTTTATCAATAGCATTGATCTTGGAAAATCAGGTTCCACAACATCCAAAAAAGCTTTAGTACTTAGGTATTTCAAGGAAGGTGAAACTGAGAATCCGGTCTACCTTGTGAGAACTATAACTGCCCCCACCGATGCAGATGGTAATAAGGGTAGAACAATAGTAGGGATGACCACTCATGCTAGTGGCAAGAATAAGAGTAAAAGGAAGATAACACCCTTAAGTTCTACGAAAGGTGGACTTGATTTAACAGATGAGAACTTCCAGGAACACTTCGATGATGATACCGATCTAGCTAGGCTTGAGATAGTAGAACTCCTTTCCTTCAGTGAGGAAGCCCGAGTGGAAGCAAACTTTGAATCCGAAGAAGCTTACAAGCAAGCCATAGAGCAGACAACTGATTACGAATTTATCCGATCCAAGACTACCAAAGAGGTACAAGACTTCGTTAAACAGGGTAGTGACCGAGCAAAGCGAATTGAGTCATTGGTCATGGACGGAGATAAGTTCAATCCATTACTGAATATTTATGGCCCTGACATTAATGCTGGAGTATTAAGCGACCTCAAGAAGGATATAAAGGATAGAGCTAGTAAGTCATCCGATAAGGATATAAAGGAGCTTGGTAAGAAGATTTCAAAATCTGAGCAAATCAGAATCGTTGACTTAGATGCTTTTATTACCCACATACAAGTAGGTGATAAAGGTGAAGTTACCCATGGGTTAGATGTTCTGACTCCCAAGGAGGGATACTATAATCAAGTAAAGGAAGCCTTAGAGAATTACCGAACAAAAGATGGTAAGGTTCAGAAGAGCGAGTCTAAGAAGAAAGCTAGCGCACAAGGGGGGGCAACTAACGTAGATCAAGTTAGTGAAAGCGGTATGCAGGGAGAGTCATCCATTCAGGGTTTGAGTCCAGTAGATATTTTAGCCCTCAAGGAAAATATAGAATCGAGAGAGAAAGATGAGGAGGAGACACCTGAAGTAGAGGAAGAAGAACCATGGCATGACCCCATGGACTTACAGCAAGATGGTAGAGTATTTTATCCGAATGGAGATAGAGCCGAAAGCCCTGTTCATAAAGTTAATATAAATGGAAAAGATACTTATGTTACTTCGGTCATTGAGATGGATGGAAGTAAGACATGGTATAGGTATGGGGATAAAGATGGAAACAATGGTAAAGTATATGCTCCTGCTTCTGACTATCCAGTACAGGCAGGAACCAAAAAGGAACTCATTCAAGAATTAGAAAAGGAAGAAGCACCTGTTAAGGAATCTGATGAGCTTACAGATACAGAAAGATTATTTAAAGATGAATCTTTCAATCTTGATGGCTTAAGTAGTCCCGATTTTAAATCAAGTGATACTTCTGAGGGGTCAGCAACTAACGAAGTTAATGAAGAAGCAGTTGAATTCGCAGAGGGAATACTTACGGCAAAAGGAATCAGTGAAGCAGATAAAGAAAGGTTAAAAGATAAAATAGCACTACATAAAGATGGTGCAGGCGTAGATGGCAATTCTCTGTACGCTACTGCCATGGATGTTTTTAATAACACTGAATCTAATAAACTGCTAGAATCAGTAGGTGAAATTGCACATACAGAAGCTGCCTTAGAGGGAGAAATCCAAAGACATATTGATGAGCCTAAGAACCCGAGGTTAAAGAAGAATCCATTATCGCAAGAACTTCAGCAAGAGAATGAACAAGCCGTCACTGGATTCCTAGATGGCATGAAGGTGGATGGTGAGCCAGTTAGGTTATCAGCACTTATTAATAGAATGATTCAAGGCATGGACGGATCAACTGAGTTGTCCGGCGCTATCCTTGATATGGCACAGACCTTACTTGCTCATCCATTTGCAAAGAAATTAAAGGTAGAGTTTAGATCCTGGGATAACTTTAAGCATGGTATTCAGAATGATGGTAATAATGGCAAACTTACCCGAGCTTATGTTCGAGGTGATACTATTGTTATGGGGCCATCTTTTAAGTTACAAGCTGACTCCGACCTTAATGCAATGGAATCATTACAGATTACATTTATGGAAGAGGTTGCCCACAGGGTTTTGGGTACTGCTGTAGAGGCTGGCATCCAAGCTAAGCGTAAGGGTAAGCTACCTCGAGGTGTGGCTAAGATTATGTCCCTAAAGCAAGCGACTAAGTTCTATGATGAGACTAAGGAACTCATGGACTGGTTGAGGACAAAAACCGATGGCAAATACTACCATGGACTATTGAATCAGCACGAGTTCTGGGCAAACTTTGCAACCAATCCCGAGTTTAGAAAGTTCTTGAATCAGCCTATGCCTCAACAGATGAGGCGTAAGTTTAACTCTAGGTTCGAGAGGGTAATAGATTGGATATTAGACTTAGCTAGTAAGTTATTTGATGTAGACTTTACTCTGAATCGCACAGCATCCACTGAGATTCGTAAACGCTATCGTACGCTATTACGTACAAGTGATAAGATGGCAGCTAATGATATAGACTTAATGTCACAGAGTCAGAATAAGCTTTATTACAGAGGTGACTCAGCTAACCGAACAGACTCAAATGGATTAATAGTTTTTACGGAAAATGAGTTTGATGCACAAGGATATGCTGCTCAAGGGATGGCAGATGAGGATGCAAGTGATGTTGAGCTAGAAGAAATGGCTGATAAAGCAGAGGCTAATACTCAAGCATTCAATTTGAATGTGAAAAACACTTTGGATTTAACTAAGGGCGTAGAAGGATGGAAAGTACTGCAAAGTCTTGATGATAAAGGTGACCGTAATGTTGGTAATATTCTTAATAAGGGTTGGCAGTTAAATGCAGAAAATGTATCTAATATTAGGTATACATGGTGGAGCAATACGACATCTAGCTTCCAGGTTTTTTGGAAGGATGTTATTGTTCCCCAGCTTATCGAAAAGGGTTATGACTCAATAAAGTATAGAGATGACAACCATGATACTATAGGAATCTTTGACGCCGAGAATGCTACAGAGATTTCACCTGAGTTACAACAGATGGAATCGGCTGGCTCTATAGATGACTCTGCTAGTGTCGCACAGGGCACTCTCCGCGCTCACATGGCATCACTCAAGGACTTTGGCTCAGTAGTTAAGGGTGCATTAGCTGACCTAGGTGAAGGGCTAGCTATGACACCTGAGAGAATGAAGGAGTTTATAACTATTGAAGGTAGAACAACTCCTGATGTTCTTGCTAAGATACTGGGTAAAAAAGCGAAAGTACTCGCAGAAGAGGCACAACAGCAACTCGCTGAGGCAACTAGTCCAGACATAAAAGCCCTAGTAGACACAGCAGAGAACATAAACGACTTAGAGACAAGAGCCAACAAAGACACAGGCGCACGTAACCTATATAACTTGTTAACAGGAGCAAAGGAATCAGTCCAAAAGTTATACAGCGAAATAAAGCATAGTAAGGACACAGCCTTAAAAACCATAGAAGAGAAGAAGGCTCGTATGGAAGCAATGACTAAGCCTAAGTCTATGTTTGATGCCCAAAAGACTCAGGCAGTATTTGCAAATTACTTCAAGAAGGCACTTTTCAATAAAACAGAAAAAGGTGAGTACTCTAATGCCCAAGCCTTTGAGGTTGCAATGGGACTGAAGCCTACACCTATTACACTCCTTAGGGAACTTAAGATAAGCGAGCAGAAGTTATATGAGTTGATGGACAGACTAGCAGAGGCACAAGATGCCAAGGACTTTCTTGAGTTAAAGACAGCTAAAGAGATATTCGACCTAATGGATATCAAGGCAGCAGATGTTGGGATAAAGAACCCCGACCTCGACCAAGCTGTTCAAGCTGCAATAGCACTCATGCTAGGTAGTGATCAGAAGAATGATGTACCACGTAGTGCATTTACCGTTCGTATGAGGTTAGCCCCAGGGCGAATTGCTGGAACTTCAGTAGAAGAAGCTGTCCAACTTATTAAAGCTGCATCCATGGGGCGTCCAACACCTGATGTTAAGGACAAGTCAATGATGTCTATCCTTAAGAATGTTCGTAAGTTGAGAGAGGAGATAGACTCCATAGAGGATGACTTAAAGAAAACACTAGAGGAGGAGAAGGTAGCTGAGAAGTTTATAGAAGCTTACAATGACCGGATTGATGACCTAGATGAGTATTTTGATAGTACTGCGCCAGTTGAAATACATGAGGGAGCTAAGTACGAGATTCTAAGAATGGATGGAAGTGGCAAGATGATCAGTGAGATGCTTACCTTTTCTTTAGGTAAAGGGGAAAGCTCTAATGAAGCCAAGATGATGGCAGCCCGAGCTTCTGAGTTATTTAAGATAATGGATACTCAGGAGTATAAGGATCAGTATGAAGGTAAAGCCAAGGATCGTTACTTCAAGCAACTTGCTAAGGAATTAAGAAAACCTAACTTTGGAATCCAATACACTTCTTCACATGCTGGATTCTTACACGCAGCTGCATCTGCACTACAAGAGAGATTTGCTAGGCTTGGCCCTCCAGGTAAAGCTATTGCCACGGTGCTAAATGAATACACTCGAGATTACCAATCAGAAGCAGGTAAAATATTTGGTCAGGGCAGGAGGGTTTCTCAGGCAATGCAAAGACTGCATCGTGAGATGTCTGCTAGTCACGAGAACTTAAATCAATTCATGAAGGGTTTTGGATCGAAGTTGTTTGATTGGTTCAATGAACGACCCGACCTACAAGGACAAGAAGAGTTAGCTATCAATAAGGTATGGAAGGAGCTTAAGGAATTAGACCCAACTAGGGAGTATACTGAGGATGGAAGAAAAGCTCTTCGTGCATACCTTAAGCAATGGAGTATACAAAATGAGAACTTTCAAAGGCTCTATAAAAAGTACGATATTTCGGTCTTAGATGAAGATGTTGAAAGAGAAAGATTAGCAGGTGGTACTCCAGATGCACTCTATCGTAGATTTGTTGACCAAGGTGTATTCACAACACCTAGAAGGTTGAACATGGATAAGATAGGTGCAGTTGTTAAACTACTTAAAGTTGATGTAGCAGATAACTTCCAGTTTGAGTCATCCTTATTTGAGGAAATCTTTGAGGGTATGGGAGAGGCTGAGCAAGAAGGGTCTGATGCGACTGAGAGTTTTACCCAGTCAATGGGCAAGCTAATCGATACGGAGCTTTCAAATTTATTCTTCAAGCCTTTATTTATGGGCAAGTCAGCCCACACTACACCCTTTAGCCTGACAGCAGACAAGGATGAAGGTAAGAGTGTGCGTATACTCCTCCCTGAGGAGCTAGAAAGGGCTTGGAGGAATGCCGAAGGTAAGAACCCTGGTATTAGGGTTGCCAATGCCATACTAAACCTTACTAAAAATCTACCTGATGCAGACCAAACCACTCTTAAGAGTTTACTTGGTCAATTCGCACATCGTGCAAACGCACTTATAAGTGCAGAGCAAGAAGCTCGTGATGAGCTAAGGGATATTAGTGAGGAAGTCAGTGGACTAACCACAATGATGCAAGGCTCAAGAATGCACTCCTCGATTCACTCTCGTACATTATATAATATCCTCCCTGGGGAGTTCTTTGAATATGAGATGTATGATGAGACTTCTTCTGGTCAGTACCTTTCCAAGATTATGATGACTGCCAAGTTTGGTAGAAACGGAGAGAAGATTACAGGGAACTATCAAGCAATCCTAGATAACTACAGTGGGTCTTATCGCAAGTATCGAGCCTACATGGGTGAACTTGGTATCCAGCCTAGAGAAGGAGCTATGCCAAGCAGAGGTAACAGGATTTGGAACAATAGCGTTAAGAAAAAGATGACTGCCCTCATGGCAAGCAAGGGTGAATCGATGAGCTTCGATCAACTCGACCTTGAGTCTAGAAATTACATTGATGCGAAGAATGCTATGGCTGCAGCAAGTGCTGCCTTTACTGCGAGAAGCTCAAATAACCAAGATATAGGTTTGGGGCTAGAGGTCTTGCGCACATTAGCATTTGGAATGGTAAATACAATGAAAGGTGCATGGACAGGTACAATGTCTATCCCTGATATTGGAAAAGCACTTGGATTGAATGCCACAATGCTAAGAACGGTAGGTGGAGCTTATGTAAACCTTGCAAAAGAGATGGCTGGTAGCTTACTGGAAAGCTTTGGCATAGAGATGCTCAGAGCAGACAAGTATGCATCAGACTTGAACGATGTATTTAGTAGAGAAGCCGGAATGTCCACTTTTAGTGAGAATATCACTGAGGTAGGGAAGGAGGGTAGCTTATCGGGTATGCAACTTGGACTTCGTAAGCTAAAGAACTCCGTAAATGCTATTTCTATGATTGGTGCAGGGCAAAGAAAGAAGACCAGTGGGAATTATGTCCCAGCATCCTTACTTACTCCCTTAACTGCACCCTTTACTTACCTTGCTCAAGCAACCAACAAGTCAATAGCCCTGTCTATGGCAAATACAATTGAGCGTTTTGTAATACAAGCTGCACACGCTCTAGATGCCAAGGGAGTTACCCTAGATAACAACACTTTTGAGATAAAGCCAAGTGACTTAGGTTATGAGGATAGTAAACTAGATGGCTATATTTTTGGTAACATAGCTATGGTGGAGAAGCTCAATGAAAGACTTGTCTCAGAGGGTATGTCTATAACTCAGCTAGCTCAAGATTACAGAAGGCGGACTGCTAATGACCCTGATGCAAAAGCCTTAACCAGAGATGCAGTTTTAGCCTCTTACAATATAGCTATGTCTGAGGTAACTTATGATACTATGTCTGGTAAAGGTTCTTGGACACAGAGTGGTGGAGGTCAGTTCCTTTCCCCACTCGTTGGATGGTCAGTTTCTTCTTATAACAAGAGTATCAATCAAATGAGAAATAAGGAGGGTAGGCTAGCAATGAGGGAAAGCATTAGGTATATGCTTTTGACTTCTGCATGGCTATTACCTGCTGGTATTGCTTTTACTCTCTTTACTGATTGGTGGGACGAGGAGATACTGGGTAAACCAAGCTCACTTCGCAAAGTACCTTACAAGGCTGGGCTTCCTATCATGGGATTACCTTTGGCTATGACTGACCCTAGGTTTGATGCAATCTCTTTGATGGAAAGGGCAGGTCGAGCAAACAATATCATGGGTATAGCTCAAGAGTTTGTGTCACCCTTACTTATCGGGCAACTTGACCCATCATCAATGGCAGGTCGATTTGACCCGACTAGGAGAGTGCTAGCAATATCTACACTAATGAACACCGTTGGTGCAGCTACCAATTACTTGAATGCAATCAGGACCAGTAATAAGGAAGCTGATGATTTCGTGCCGGATTACTCTACAGTTGTTAGACCATTAATGTATGCCATGGGATTGAATGCAGTTGTACAGAATGCACAGATGGCAACTCACTTAACCGATATAGAAGAACTTGACCCGACTGGATTCCTTTCAACGGAGAGAAGAGTAGCCGATATAACAGGCATGAGGAACTCCCTCAGAACATACTCTAAAGTTATGGGCATGGAGATGCGCAAGGGTGGATTCATGACCTATACTGCCACTGCTATGGGTAATGCCCTTAAGCGAATGGAGCGGGCAGCATACGCAAATGATAAGGAAGAGTTTAAGGAGGCATATAGAAAGGCAGTATCTTTATCTGAGTCAGAAGACCCAAGGAAGGATGTTATAGATAAATTCAAGAGACGGCATCTTCGTCAGGGAATTACTCGTTACGCTTTAACTGACCGTGACTTGCAGGCTATATTAAGTGTACTGAGTGACGGAAGAAGAGATAAGCTAACAGACTCTATGAGGAATCATGAATTTTACTTAAGAGGTATAGGGGGCAAGCCTACTGAGTCTAGAGGTAAAGCATCAAATTACTCAGAGGAACTGAGACGTCTCGCACTATGAGCAAAAATAAAAGGGCCGGTACTTTATATGAAACAATGTTTATCACGGATGCTCTTACTCATGGACTTGATGTATCAACCACAATCGGGGACTACTCTCAGTACGATTGCATTGTAGATAATGGAGGGAGTCTTACTCGCATACAAGTTAAGGGAACTCAGTATAGGCAATCAAAAACTGGCTACAGTATAACAGTTGGAATGGGTGCTAGAACTTCAGAGAAGAATCATTATGCAAAAAATGCATTTGATGTGCTAGCAGCATTGGTAATTAGTGGAGGTGAAAGATTTTGGTATTTGATACCCAAGAAGGCAATCGGGAATCGAATAAGTATCAAGCTGTTTCCTAACCCAGAAAGCGAGGGAATGTGGGAGAAATACAGACATGGCTGGAATTTGATTTGCTCATAGTAACCTAAAGTATTAGGTTACATATATGGCTATCCCTAATAATTGTAAGAGAAGAGATTTAAGCATCAATAAACCCAAGAGGAAAATAACCAATGGTAAGAAGAAAACCTAAGAAGTGTTGCTGTCAGAAAAAGGCAGATAAAACTAAGTTAAAACTTAACAAGCACATAAAGCGTCGTGGCAAGAAAGCCTAGAATTTATAAGAAGGGTGCTAAGGACTCTGAGTACGATAGGTACAATGGTAAGCCTGAGCAAATAAAGCGTCGTGCGCAGAGGAATAAGGCTAGGAAGAAAGCCGGATGTAAGAAAGGGCAAGAGGCTCACCATGTGAAGGGCAAGCGTACAGGAAACCTTACTGGTCCTGTGAAATGTATTAGCAAGAAGAAGAATCGCTCAATGCAACCCAAGAGAGGGAAGAAGAAATGAGCAAAATGGAATACCATGAGCAGGTTGATGCTTTTTCCATAGAGCTAGAGAATCTAATTAGTAGATTCCAGAACGAATTTGATCTGACTTTAGAGACAATGATTGGATGCCTTGAGTGTACTAAATCAATATTATCACAACCTATGATCATAGATATGGGTTCAGAAATTTTAGAGGAAGATGGCGAAGAAGAAACAGAAGTCTAAGAAAGACGCTTGCTACCATAAGGTTAAGAAGCGCTACACTAAGTGGCCTAGTGCATATGCATCAGGTGCATTAGTTAAATGCCGAAAGTCAGGAGCTAAGAACTGGGGGAACAAGTCCAAGAAGAAAAAGAAGTAATGGCTAAAGAGGGATTAAAGAAATGGTTCTCTAGAAATGGGGGCAAGGGATGGATAGATTGTCGCACTGGAAAGCCTTGTGGAAGGAAGTCAGCAAAGAAAGGGAAAAGTAAAAGACCATACCCAGCATGTAGACCAACTAAGTCCCAATGTAACTCTAGCATGAAGAAGAAGACTGGACCTAAAAGAATTTCGTGGAAGAAAAAAACTAAAAAACGAGGAAAATAAAATGCCAAATATAAATGGGAAAAAATTCCCTTACACTAAAAAAGGAAAAGCCGCTGCTAAAGCATATAAAGCAAAGAAACCTGCCGGAAAGAAACCTATGGGGAAGAAGCCTATGGGAAGAAAGAAGTACTAATGCCAGCTAAGAAGAAAGCTTGTAAGCCCACGAAGGGTAAGCGCTTTGCTAAGAGAGTAAAGGGCAAGTGTCGTTCTTTCGGGCAGAAGGGTCAAGCCAAGGGTGGGGGTGACCGAATACGTCCTGGGACAAAGAAGGGTGATGCCTATTGCGCACGTTCTGCTGGTATAAAGAAATGCAAGAAGCCTCCCTGTGCTAATGCACTCTCGAGAAAGAAATGGAAATGTAGAGGCAAGAAATCAATGAAATGAAGAAGACAAGAACTCAAGTTAATAACATCAAGGAAAAGAATAAGTGCGGTATTAAAGCTAAGAATTCATTCAAGGCAGGAATGAGCATTGGGCGAAATATGAAAAAGCCTAAAGGTAAAAAGAAGAAATGATTGACTCTCCTTTCGTCTTACTTGGCATTGGTGCTGCTGTATCTGTGCTTGGATTCTTTATTAAGAGGATGAAGGAGGAGATAGATGTGCTTAAATCTAAGAACACTAGGCTTGAGATTAATCAGGCAAGAAACTACGAGAAGATAATTAACCTAGAGAAGGTAACTGAAGACCGAAGGGAAGATATAAAGCGTTTATTTGATGTACTGGGCAAGTAGTTACTTGTGTACATATCCTTCGGTAGTCTTGGTATTAGAATGACCTACAGCCTTACCAATCTCCTCTAAGCTAAGTCCTTGCTTCTCTAGTCTAGTGATACATGAGTGCCTCAGGGAGTGAAAGCTACGACCTACTATATTTAGCCTTTCGCAGAATCTAGAAAAGTAAACACTAGCCTTTGATCTTTTCTTAGGATCAGTAGTATCTTTATGCCATTCAGGAAAGCAGTAGATTTCATCTTCTACATCTATTTCGGATAGAACTTTTTTAAGGATTCCTCCACCAAAGTTTTCATTTGTGGTATCAATTGATACCATTTTATCACGCTTTTCTGTCCATACTACCATTCGGTTTCTATCCTTTATACTAGCCCACTCCAAGCTAGCAATGTCACCAAGCCTAAGACCAGTCCAATAAGATATTGCGATTGCCTGTCTAAAGAAATACGGAGCATGCTTGATCATCTTATCGACCTCTGCTTCCTTGAAGACTCTCTTCTTCTTGGGTGTTTTTTGATTATGAAGTAATTTAGATTTATCTATCTTGATGAACATTATTGGGTTAGTAATAACATACATCTTTATCTGTGCGAAGTTCCACAACTGATTAAGACTAGACCTGCGTAGCGCTCGATTACCCAAGCTTGTACCATCATCAGCATTAATGAAATTAAAGATATTGCTTTCATTGATCATAGCCATTGGTTTATCATTAAGCTTATAATCACGACCGAATTGATCGTATATTGACATCATGGTGTAGATCGAATTATCGGAGTTAGCCGAAAGCCTCATGTGCTGTTCATACTCTTTCAACACATCTTTATACTTCATTGACTTACTGCCAATTATTTTAGTTATTACATCGGAGGATAGAACACCTATCTTCCCAGCATTCTCTAGCTCTTCGATCTTTAAGTCTTTAATTAATTGCCTAGCTTCTTTTTTATCTTTAGTCCTCAGATTAGTTGATCTTTGTGAGCCATTCACATCTCGGAAACGCACTGAATAGTTCCCACTCTCACTCTTTATTAATTTCATTTTGTTACACTTCTATTAATTAGGTTACACTTAATCAAGCTAATTGTTTATCTTGTATTTCAACATCAGCTTGTACGGCTAGCTTGCCTTTTAGCTTATGCCACTTGGCTTCCATTTTAATTTCAGGCTCAGTATCGACACGCTCACTATCGAAGCTAAGGAAATGCTCAGCGAATATTTCACTGGCAGAACCCTCCTTGAAGTCAGCAGGTACATACTCACCTAGTAGGCAGATAGTTGCTGCATCCCTCTTGTCTGCAAGCTTATCGAACATTGCTTCCTCGATGGTATCTTGATTGAGCAGAACCTTGATATTCACATCCTTGGTTGAATTGAGTCTGTATACTCTACCCATAGCCTGATGAAATGCACCATAGCTCCAGTCAAACGAGCCTATGATCATATTGTTACACTCATTGAAACTATGACCAACTGCACATCTTGAACCAAAGGCAAGAACTCTAGTCTTACCACTCTTAAAGTTGTTAGCTTCCCTTACATGGTTACTAGCCTCTGAATCAATTCTTGAGCATTCTATACCAGCTTCACCAAGCCTCTTGATTAACTCCGTTGTCTGCCCGCATGAGGACGAGACATGGATAATCTGCTCACCTCGCTCTAGTGTCTCTCCGATAAGTTCAAGAGTAGTGATCAGCTTGGGATTGAAGTTAGAGTTTACCCATCCGTTATTGAAGTATCTACCAACAGGATCCGCGCAGATACCTCTGAGTCTTTGTAACTGCACACCATACTTAGTCTTGGGGTCACGGAATGGAATATTTCTAATGTCAAGGTTGTGGGCATAGAGTTTCTTCTGTGCAAACCCAAGTGGTACACGGATAGTCTCAACATTGCAGTCAACCACATCAGGATTGCACTCCTCCTTGGATATGTAGGCAACGATAGATTTAAGTACCTTGAGCAATCTTTGAGTCTGACTGATTGTTGGTGAAGTCTTTTGGCATACTGACCCATTGCCACGTAAGGACTCCTCGGTGTAGTCTCGCTCTTGAGTTAGAAATGTAGTTCTGAATGCAGTTTCAGACTCAATAGTGTAAGGCCATCTAGGATTACTTTTCTCTCCATGATACCAATTAGGAACTGCTAACCATCCGGCAAGTGGGAAAATATTGGGTAACATGTTCGGCACTGGTGTAGCTGTTAAGCAGTAACGATACTTAGGTTGTAATCGTATTAAGCAACTAGTGATTGCTGAATCTAAGTTCTGCATGATATGTGCCTCATCAATCAGAGCCATATCAAACTGATGCTTAGTTAGAGTGCAGAGGCTAGGCTTAACAATACAAGTGAATCCATTGCGAGTCTGACCTACACCTCTATGCCATTGATTTTCTGTAGCAGGTGGCTTCTCCTTGTCAAAGGGTGCATCAAGGTCAAAGTCTCTGAGCCGTGCGCGAAACTTCTCCTCACGCTTATTAGCAGCCCAAGCCTTAGGTATCTTCTCGAATGCCTTAGTAGTACAGAATGCATTAGGGTAAGTAATATAAACTCCTGGGGGAAGAGTACCACTCGGTCTAAGTAAAGACTTGTAATCATCCAATGTAAAAAGGTTATGCACCTTAGTATCAGGAGAGAACTTATTAATCTCTGCTACCCACTGGGCAGGATCATGCTTAGTGGAATTACCCGAAGCATCCTTCACCGTACCCTTAGGAGCAACAATCAGACATCTCTTAGAGTTCTTAGCATTCTTTATGGCAATAGCCATGCAAGTCTTACCAGTGCCTACATCACCACTTACCATAGCCTCATCCACACAAAGGACTCGAGCAATGTAATCCTTCTGCCCAGGGTAGAACGGAATACCATTCAACTCTTCCAACTGCGTGAGCTTATGGTTGTAGTGTTCAAACAGCTTTGGTCTTAGTTCAGCAACCGTCTTAATATCTAGCATATCAAAGAAGCTCCACACCTTTGTACTAGGGAACTCACCTTGTCCGACTGGATTATCTCGGAATGTGAACTCTTGGTTATCATCATCCTTGAATACATAACCAGCATCCACTCCATATCTCTCAATCTCATGATCAATGACATAGGTTCTGCCGTCTGCATCGGTATGCATCTTCTTGCTAGATAACGGACGAGTATAAGAGTACTTGAGCCTACGGAACTTGTACTTATTTCCCTTAGTTATCTTTGGCCATGAGCCTTCACCGAAGAACTTAAAGTCCTTGGGGCGCTCAGGTTGCTCGAGTGCTTCCAGTACTTTCACTTCATCAATCATGCCAACCATCTCATAGGGAGTCATTGGGCGTATTGGTGGAGAGGTGAACTTGGATTCATTTAAAGCCTCATTGATTGAAGCTTTGGAGTTAGGCTCGATGTCTACGGAATCATGGTTGTATAACTCCTGTAGTACTCGTCTGTCTGTAGACACTACTACTAGTGCCATTGGAGTCATGCCATCCACATAGGACAGCTTAGCATCGATGCTTTTATTTTTGGTAGGCTTGGTACGTATAGCACCAAGTGGGTTAAGCCACATATTATATTTCATTATGTTTTCTTTCTGTTAGCGGGTTATTATTAAGCGGCCAAGGCTTTTGGTTTCTTTGGGTTTGGTTAACGCAACCAATAAGGGCAGGTTTCGGGTCTTCACATGGATTTGATGCCCATGCTCGCCATATCCCTTCTCTCCGCATCCGCAGATTCCCCCGACTCGGGTAGCACAATACAAATGCTCCTTCGTCATAAAATGGGGGTATAGACGGAGAGTCTATAGAACCCTCTGGTTACAAATTTATTTAATGCGGACTATTCTTCTTCTGGCATCTTATGTAGGGCATAACCAAGTTGTCCTTGGTCATTCATTTCCCATATCATAAGCATAGCTCCACCCTCTAGTTGAGTGTAGCAATCAGGGTACAAATCAATGGGCAGTTTAAGCTCCTCGAACCTATGCATAAGTGCTTCATTCTTATTCCACTTATCCATAGGAATTGCGTTATGCATAAACTGATCATAGGTTGCCTCGATGTTGAAGGGTGGGGGGGCAGGTAGTTCCTGCGCACCATCTATACGATTACTCATTCTGCTATAGAGATATACATGGATTCAACAGCGTTAGACATTTCCTCTCGGACAACCTCTCGCACTATCTCCCTTACCCTCTCCTCGGTTATACCAGCATTGTTATGCTTAAGTAATGTAGATATAGCAGAAGCTATCTCTAGTTGCTCTGGCTCCCTCTTGGTAACCTTACCACTCTTGGTTACCTTTGTAGGCTTAGGCTTCTCCTCAACGATAGGCTGAGTAGGATCGGAAACCTCAACATATGCCTCGCGATCAATAGGATTACCCTTAATGAACGAGAGTATATCCTTGTAGACCTTCTCCTTTGATGCGTCCAACTGATCATTGAACTCATCATTATCCTCATGCCAACCACCCTTGGGTACAGGGAGGAAGTCTCCATCTGTATCCATGACTAAGGCTTGCAGAGACTCTGCATCCTCATGGAGGTTATCTTGAAGCCATGCATTGACTGCACCTCTGACGTTATTATTAGCCTTTTGAAGGGCAATTATCTTTTTGTATGTATCACTCGTAGTCATAGTTATTTTTATTTTTGGGTTACATTTTAATGAACTCTGCAAACAATATTCTGTATGCACGTTCAGCTTGGGCTGGCACTATGCCATTCCCTAAGAGTCTGAGTCTTGGGACTCGTAGAGCCATGATTTCGGGAGAAGCGTAGTATTCTTGTGGAGTCCTTGGATTTGCTCCACCCATGCCGGATTCAACTTGCCGTGTATATTGAGTCTCCCCAAGTTCCTCGCTAGTGATGCTTGATTGCTGTTCACTTCGCTCTTCGGATTCTTGTTGTGATCGTACTGGGCTGGCGTCCCCCATTGTGGTAGACGAGCTAAGTCCCGACCCAGGCACTTCTGATTCGAGTCCGTTGCTGTCCTTGCTCCCTCCACATGATCCGATGCTTGTGGGGTTGCCCACTTCTCGGGATTCTCCATATGTTCCACTGCGTCCCTCAGTTTCGCTCCGTACTTCGTTCCGTTCTCCCTCGTTGCCGTGAAGCCCGTGTCCGTCATCTTCACATCCTTGGCTACTCCTCCTTCTACTAGTCCTGCTACCGTTGGTGTTGGGAACATTATCTCGGGATTCATCTCGGGATTCACTACATCTTCCCTCAGATTCTTGCATCCTCCCTTCTTCTTGTTGCGAGCAAGTGCTTCCCCTGTCTTCGGTGGAAGTACATCCATCGTGTTTGGGGTTGCCCATGCTTTGGCGGATGCTTCCTTCGATTGTTGAATAGCCGTCTCCGTTATCGCCACATGGCTGAGCATCTTCTGCTTCTGATTGCCCAACGGACGAGTTGCTTTCTCCTCCCCCGTGGTTGGAGTTGGCCAAGTCTTCTGATCCGATAGAGCTACTGCCGACAGACTTGGATTCTGTCTGTTCTTCTCCGACTCGGGAGTCCCATCCGTCTTCCCCGTCCTTGGGGTAGGCCATGATGACCCTTGGTTCTTCCCATCCGTGCTGAGCTTCCCCTGGACGTGAAGGCCATGTACCTGCTCGCCAAGGTTGCTCTTCCCCCGATCCGTCAAGCAAGCTCGGGAGTCTTGCTCCTTCGGTGTCCCCCACTGATCGTTCAGACTCATCTGGGTTTGCGTTTCGGAAGAGCATGAAGACACGCTTACGTTGGTGAGGCGCGCCTTCTTCACTCGCGCTGACCACTGTGAACGCACCCTCGTAACCAATTTCTTCCATTCGTCCCAAGACATATTTGAGTACGCTTGTGTTCTGCTCGCCACCGAACTTACAACTGATGATGCCCTCGACATTTTCGAGTGCGACCCAGTTGGGACGGCAAAGATCAACTCCGTTTGCAATGAAGGGGAAGAGGTGTCTTGGGTCTTCAGTTCCTTTCCGAATCCCTGACGATGAGAAGGGCTGGCAAGGGAAGCCCGCAGATAAGATGTCCACGCATCCACGGAACTTTCCGTATGGGAACTCTTTAACATCCGTAAAGACAGGAGCCTCAGCCAATTCACCCTCTTCAATCTTAGCAACCAAGTTCGCGCAAGCGTATCCTTCCCGTTCCACGTATGCGATTTCTCGCAAGTTTGGGAATATTCCTCTAAGTCCTCTGCCCATTCCTTCGTATCCCGAACACATAGAGAGGTGAGTAACGACGTTATTGGTAAGTATACCTTGTATTTGCTTTTCTTCATAGTTTTCATCATTCATTTTATTTATTGTTATATTTATATTTAGGTTACAATCTTATTATTCCTTATAGTCCGTACCTCGCTAGTTCAGCCTCTTCCTTGGCAGATTCCATGGCAGACTCTATAGCATCCTCAAGTTCAACTTGCATAGCTATAGACTCCATCACTTTATCCTTACCCTCTTTGAGCAGAGTAAAGATATTTACCTCGCAAGCATCCAGCAGGCACTTCCCATCTTTATATTTACCACTGACATTAAGCTCAGATAAATCTGTTAGCTTTACATCAACAGCTTGATGTCCATTACCAGGGTGCCACACATAAGTGTCTCCATAAGGGAGAGAACCCACAGCAGTATCCTCGACACCAAACTCCACCGTACCCGAAGCGATTACATCGATTCCAAACACGGTCATTTCTTCTTGTTCAAACGTATGTTCCATATGTTATATATTATATTAGGTTACAATTATAAAAAAAGCAGCTAGTTTCTTAATCATTCTGCTGCCCATCCAACGAAGTAGTATAGTTTACTCTTCTTGGTACTCTGCTTCGAGGGGAACTCAATGCCATAGCACTCTCTCTTGTCGCACTCCTCAATGGCTTTTTCCTCGAACTTTTCTTTGCACTCCTTTAGAAACTTCTGAGTCTTCCGGCGAGTACCTAGTAGTTCATTGAACCACTTGCTCATATCTCTGAACCCGTCACAAGTGCTGATCGTTCCGTTGTATGGATCATGTCCTGATTCATACTCTGCGCTCTTTACTAGTTGATTAAAGGCAGTACTCATATCGACTGCTCTTGTTGATGTGTATATATCTGATGCTCCCATTATTCTGTTTCTCCTTTGTTTAGTATTACGTGGTTAATATCCATTTCAAGCCTATCGGCTCTGGCATTTAGTTCTTCTCTCATTTGACTAGCAAACTTGCCAAACTCATCAGTTGATTTCTCTCTCAATAGATGAACTACATCTTCCCAGGCAGTCATGCCCCGATCATAAACCTCTGACTCGACGTGTCGCTTTCCACCAATGATGTCAGAAGGGCCTTGATGTAATTTGACTATAGCATTAGCCATATCTTGAGACATGTAGGGCGTTGGTTTTACACCTGTCTGTCCTCGCTTATTCATATTCGTCCCACGTTTCACTTGGTATGCTTGGTACATTTTAGCATACTCATCCATTCTCACTAGGTTGCCCCCACAAAAGGGGACATACGTTTTAGTTATTGTTATTGTTTCCATTATTTATTTCCTCCTTGGTTATTTTGATTTTGATTCCTTTTTCATAGCTTATCCACATGATCGTCTGACCACGCTTAACTTGTAGGCATTCATCATGTGTTAGTTTTATTTCTAGTTCTTCCATTTCTTTATTTCCTCCATTGGTTTAATCTATTGTCGTGCCATTGATTCCAGTCATCACTTATTGCTTTGTTCATTCCCTCAAGGATTCTATCGAAGTCCCCGTACTTTTCGGAATAACTCCACCTTAAGAAGTCTTCAGATGCGTGTAGTTCACCCGTTAGGCTTAGTTGCCTCCATGTGCATACTATTCGGTCATTCCAATCCACAGGGTAACTTCCGCATGATAACTTTAAGTCACCATTGGTATGCCTTTGGATTAGGATACTGAAGTTATCATCAATGTGATGGTGTATTGTTCTCATCATTTATCCTTTCTGTATCGTAATTAGAGTCTCCGTCTTCTGTTATGAATCCAGCCTCTATAGCGAATCCTCGCCATTTTCGTGGGACTTTTACTGCATCGACAATTTCTCCTCTATCTAAAGTAAGGCCTAATTGACACGCCTCCCGAATATTTGCTCCATCATCAATCAACTTTGTTACAAACTTTAGGGTTTCCTTGCTTAACATACTTAATGGCCCAGTTCTTGTTCTCTTACTCATTATTTATCCTTTCTGTTGTGTAATTGAAGTCTCCGTCTTCTAGGAAATCTCCATTACTTAGTTCTTGTACTTGTTGTATTGCATCGTCTTCATTCTCTGCATCCACCTCATGGGACACATAGACTTTCACTAAGACCCTGTACTTACTCATTGTTTTTCCTCCTTCCTCTCATCGACCTTGCTCCTTATTGGGGCATTCATAGTCGCAACCTCAATGAACTCACGACATGCGTTGACTAAGTCTTGCCACTCTGGGCAATCAGTATCCTCGCCATCTCTGATGCGTTCATTCTGTTTAGTTTCCCATTCGGAGAGGAGGCTACAGATTAAATCTGTAACCTCCTCCTCGGAGATGTGTTCGTAATTAAGACTCATTCTTCTTCCTCCTCTTCGTCTTCCCACACGGACTCATCATAGAAGTATCCTTGATCGGGGCAGTCTTCTGGTTTCTTGAAGAAGTAAGCACCGCATTCACTTAGGCTAGGGTACTTAACGTCATCATTATCATTGAAGAACAGATCAATGCCACGCATACGATCACCTGTCCCTCCGTTCATTTCATCAAGGAGAGCATAGTAATCTTTACCTCCGAAGACTCCATAGCCCTCGTAATTACTTTCCTCCCATTGATTCTCTTTATTGTCTGTCATGATTACCTTGAAGGTATTCTTGTTTGAGTAAGTATTTGGTATACTCTTACCCGTGTCTTGTGTTATCCAGCTGAAGAAGCCCATGTTATTTACCCTCCTCTGTATTAATATCTGCGTCTAGGTGACTAGCTAGGTCTGCGAAGGTGCTGTCACTGTTGAAGAATTTATATGCATACTGCAATAAGGCCCGTATCTTGTCTTTGGGGTAGTCTTGAATCTCATCGTAAATCTCGAATTGATTAAGATTCCAATTCCAGCCCTCGACTTGTTTCTTGATGTCAGCATCAACCTCTAGTTGCTGTTCTGCTTGTTCTATTGTTATATCACTCATTTTATTATCCTTTTGTTGTTGTTACTTTTGCATCGCGGACGTTGACCTCAACTACCGCAGTTAGATTGTCTTTCTTGTACTTGAGAAAGAATGTGTTGTTCTTGTTTTCCAGTGAGATAAACTCAGCCTTAAGTGACTCAGTTACACGCTTTGCTGAAGCAATGTACTCGCTCCACTCCTCACCATCGTACCCTTGTTCATCTTGCCATCTATCGAACAAGGTCATGGTATGATTGGCTAATGTCTCAGCTACTTCTTCGTTTGAATTACTCACTTGGTAACCCCCTTGCTTCTGCTACTTCAGTGCCGGACTCTTCTTGATCAAGGATGCCTTGCTCGACATAGAGTTTATCCTCGAAGTTCTTCAATGCATTAGCAATTGACCCATCTATATCCTTCGGCTTGAAGTCCCTCATAAGAAGGATCGCTCCCCAGGCACAGAAGCCATGAAGCTCACTAGAAGAATGCCCATTGAACTCCTCGGCAACTCGTTGAATGGATATGCACAAGCCACGCACCATACCACGAGAGGTGTCAGTATATTGCATGGGCTTTAAGTTGCTTAATTCCAAGGTCTGCTGGATATCCTTGATGGCGTTAATAATGAATTTGATTATTAGTATTTTATTTTCACTCATGTTATTTATTTCTATTTTAGTATGCGTTTAGTATTCCTCCGCCTGATCTGTTTTGTTTTCTGTAAAGTGCAGAAACATACGCCATTGCCTGTGATACAGGTGAAGGATGTTTGCCACTTACATTTACGCTATGGGTTATGCCATCAGTCGTTTTAACTGTGACAGCTACGGTATTTTTCATATGGGAATCATCCCAATTATTTTCACTCATGTTATCTATTTATTTTGGTTACAATTATGCCACAAGAAGGTGGCGGTTAGCGTTGCGACTAGACACAACAAATGGATCATTAGAACCCTTAGCATCACCCTTAGCCTTAAGAGCGATAACATCATTCTTCTTAGTAAGATTAAACAAGTCTGACTTATCTCCATCATGTACTACACGACCAAGGAACTCCTTAGGGAACTCACAATCAAACACCACTGCCATAGGGGCATCAGTCTTTAAGGCACGTTGTACAGAAGGTTGGTAGTTAGGCATACCACTCCAAGAGAACATCAATGGATAGTTATCAGGAGTCTTACCAATCCGACTAGACATCTTAGTGTAGTCATAGAAGAAAAGGTTAGGGAACTGCTGCGGTATCTCATATCTTTTATTCTCCCATACAATATCGGAGATAACATTGAGACGTACAACTCCTTGTACACCTTGCTTGGTAGTCAGTTTCTCGAAGTTATGTAACTCCTTAGTCAACTGAGCCAAGAAAGACTCACGATCATCCCTAAGCCAATCACGTTTCTTTTCACGACCTATCCGTACATTGTCGAACTTGCCATAGCCTGCTGACATGAGGCATGGTTTCTGACAACCTGCCAACCTAGAAGCTGGACAAGCCCAATCCGATGGAGCTAGGCTCAATCCGGCTACCCTCATTCCAGTAGGCTTCTTGCTCATAACCTTGCCGATCATAGTAAAGATACCATCACTGATATTTGCGTTATTCTTACGGAGCTTTGTGTTGCCCCCACCTGTATCTAATAGTTTCATATTATTTATCCTTTCATTATACTTGGTTTCCGATTTCACAGAACTCTGTTCCAGTATCATCTGCCCAGCAGTTCAGCAAATCCTCTTCCACTAGCTCTTCCCATCCATCTTGCGTGTCGAAATCTGACTTGCGAGCAAGATCACCTTCGATCAAGATTCTAGTAAAAAGATTTTTAGCGTTATCAGAAAGATCACGGATTGTTTTTAGTGTGTTATTCATAGTATTTATTTAGTTAATTTGCTTCTTGTTTCTTTTATTAGTTCTTCTCCAATATTGGGCGGCGGACCTCGTCGCGACCTCATTGGCAGAACCTGTTCTTAAGTTAATCCATGCCCAACAAACCTTGTTGATTACTTCCATCATACTACCTTCCACTATCTTATGTTCTAAGATAGTCTTATGGAGTGCAGATAGTGCAGGGTCTGCTTTGCCATAGTCCTTTTGAAACAGATCGTAGTCATGTCCTTGCATGAAATTCAGACCGATGATCGTTCCTTCGTAGTCCCTCACAATCAGGATCCACCGATCATTCTCGGCATCCCAATAGTGTTCGTTTTGTTTTATTAATTTACTCATTCCATTAACCTTTCTATTTTTTGTTTTACTGCTTTAGCTAGCGCTAGTTTATCCTCACCATGATCAGGATCCTCGGGCAGATTCATCTCAAGACTTTCAATCTCGAACTCCATAGCCACTTGAATGGCATTGAGTTGCTTGTCTGTTAGGAACAATGCATGAGGGTGATCTTGTACCTCACGGATTACCTTATCGATAGTCGGCAGACGCACTTCATAGGTCTTGCACGATGAGTTGTGATACTTCCACGCAAGTTCATTGAGTCCTTGGTAGATTAGTTTCTGTATTAGTTTCATTATTTATTCTCCTTTGTTTGGTTGTTTTGATTGCTTCCTCTCATCGAGGACTTGCTCGTAGTTCTCTTCGAGCCATAGTTTCGCTCGGTATCTGTTGTCGAATGGCCCCTTGATATGCTCGACTTCGTTCTCTTCCCTGGAGAGCCATCTTCTAACGACTTCATATGTGCCATCCTCATGATCAATGACATAGAATAGACCATCTTTAGTCTCTACCTCATCGATCTTGAAGGTGTAGCACCATGCCTCAACAGACCAAGTACTATTCAGCCCACACATATACCATCTGCATGAGTTGAATAGGTCATTGATGATGCGTTCGATTGAACTGATCGCATTCATACCAAGATGATATCTGTCGGTTGAAACCTCACGCTCTGATGCGTTCCATTGGTCATACATATAATTCATGACTCGCCCTTGGTTCAGTAGCAGACGTCTGTTCCATGTATGTACGTTAATTAAGTCGGAGAACTTCTTAGCTTCGATAGCTACCATCTCCATGAATGATATTGGGTTTATTGTTTTCTTACTCATTTGATTTTTCCTATTTTTATTGATGTTAATTTGAGGTCTACGAATTTGCCGTCTCTGTTGAATACTTCTAGGTCTGCTACCTTAATTGCATTATCCCATCCTATGATGCTTGGGTGTTGGAGATAGACTCCAAACTGATCCTGACCTTCATCTCTCAGCCTTAATGTATCCAAGTATCCAAACTGCTTATGGATGAGTTCATTTTGCTCTTCTTGGGGAAGATCGAAGTGTAAGGTTTCGACAACAAGTGCTATTGTCTCGACATGACCATCACGCAACCAATTGACTCTTCTACTTATACCAATTACGGCAGAGTCCTCGACTGCTTGCCCTCTATCTTCAAGAGGTACTGCAAAGAGCCTATCGAAGTGAGACTTTATCTCACTAGCTACATCCTTAGGTAGCTCCTCGTAAGGTGTATCATTGGGTTGTGCCTCAATGGTATCTTCGTTTATATATATGTATCGCTCCTCCTTACCATCGGTAAAGAGGAGGCATATGCTAGCTATATTACTTGCTTTTATTATAATCATAATTGTTTCCTATATTTATGGGTTACTTTATTACTTCGTGGAAGAATGTGTAGAAGTCCCCGAAGGATACTTGTACGTTGAAGAACTTGCTTCCATTGCCTGTGTCTCCAAACCACTTGGATACTGCAATCTGTTCTTCATGCTGACCATCTTGATGATCCATTGGTGCGATCCACCACTCGCCATACTCTTCTCCACGAGAGTCTTCAAGACGATAGATGTATTGAGTATCATTATCTCTGTACCAAGTGGGTACTAGCTCAGCCACAAGCCCAAGGTTACCCTCAAGCAATTTCCTTACAACCTTGTGTCCGTTTTGCGATGCATCAAACCAAGTCGGCATGAACCTTGGGTCACCATAGCAAGAGTCAGCATAATCCATCATATGATTAATCCATTTATATATATGAATATCACTATCCAAATCTCTCTGCTTCATGGTAAGAGCATCATCAAGTAATGCATGAGGTTCATGGGAAGCATCGCCACCATCCCTCGATGCCTCTAGAATCCATTTCTCATCTTCAAATCCAAGGTAACGAGTAGCCTTATCGCCACAAGTTTCCCCTATGAATGATTGCAGATCATAGTATTCTTCATTAATAATTGCGCCGACGTCTGGAGAGGTATCACTCTCCAATGCCTTCTGTAATTTTCTTACTGCACGACGTGCAAGCTTGATTACATACTGATATGTAGTGCTATGTTTATATGGTGTGTATTTATTTTCGTTCATGTTGATTATCCTTTTTTATATTGTTGTAGGTTTAGGTTAAATTCATCTTCAAGTAGTTCTAGAATCACATTGCTCGTTATGATTTCATAATGCTTATCCAAGATAGTCAGAGCTTCAACCAAGGCATCCCCAACCTCCTTCCTCTTATCATCACCGATCCATCTTAGATTTTCAGATTGTAGTTTTAGTTTACCAATGGAAATGGTGAATGTGTGAAACCCATCCTCATCTCCGATTAGTTCTAATTTAATTTCACTCATATTATTTACTTTCTATTTTTAGTTTTAGTTGATTAGGATGATCCTTGAATAGGTTTAGCATCCTTGGGTTTTCTTCATCATCAATCCATGCCGTAGCATCATAGTCGCCAATTCTTTTTATCTCCCATGCCTCCTCTTCGATAGTCTCACCGACATCCAAGCCACGTGCTATCTCAATGAGCCGATCCTTGACATAGACATTCCATTGAGCATCCCTCATCTCTTCATCGGAAGGTGAGCTATTCTCATCATGGCAGTATCCATTATCTGTTAGATGTGAGTACATATCAGAGAAGTCATCCAATCCCTCACCAATCTCGAACCATGAATCAATGCAGTTCTCGATAGTCCTCAAGGCATCCTCATACTCACGCTCTGAGTAATCTTCGTCATTAAGAATAGGATAGTTGGCAAGCGATGCTTCAATCTCTTCTGCCAACTTGTAAGCCTCAGGTATATTGATATCTACAGATAGATACTCAACCCAACCACAAGCCCAATGACCGACGCGAGTAATATCATACTCAAGTTTTGCTTCATCAAACATCTTGATGGCACAATCCCAATTAGAATTAGATGCCAAACTAGAGTCACGATTACGACCAAGTACCACATATAGTTCTTGGCTAGGTCTTTCACCCATGTAGTTACCCCAAGAATCCATACCACTTGGGTTTTGCATTACATCATATAGTTTATCCATTATTTTATCCCTCCTCGTTGGTTATCTCAGCACCCTCATAGTATCTTGAGCCGAATACATTCTCGTATCCGTACTGCCAAAGAAGGTCTGATATTTTGTTAGGTAAGTCTCTTTTATCCCATTCATCCTTGGTGCATCCGAAGCTACTCAACAGAGACGCGAAGTCTGCCCAAGAATACTCTTCATAGATATCCATATTCTTATTATGTTCAGTCTTTTGGAATCTATTGTACTCACTTCCATCCATAGCCACGCCATAGATAAAGATGTACTCTTCATCAGTCTCCTTCCATGCTAGTCCGTACTCAAAGAGGGATATATCTAGGCTTGCATCGCAACCCATATAGCCCTCTGTTTTTAATTTAGTTATACTTGTATCTTCCATTATTTTATTACCTTTCCTTTGTTAGATATGAGCAGACCCTTAGTGTGGTCACACTCATGTTGAAATACACGTGCTAAGTCTCCACTCATCCACGCAGTACATAAGTTCCCTCTCGTGTTGTACCAATTAGCACGAATCCTTTTGGATCGGCTTACCTTGTACTTGCCATCCAAGGATAGGCATCCCTCTGCCTTGCGAGAAATACCTCTGTGTTGATCCACCCACGATGGATTACAGAATATAATATACTTACCTCTCTCAAAGGGATTAGCATATTCTCCACTACTACGAATAAGCATCCTTGAGCTATAGTATTCGTTATCAATTATGAATGATGCACAATCGACACCGACTTGGTTCATAGCCAAGCCGACACCATTATTTTCCTTCATCACCTGAAAAGCTTCATCTGCCATGCCTTCCAGTACGTTTTTATCCCATTTATCCTTCCTCCAAGGACTAGACTTAGCTAAGAGGAGAGGATGATCTGAATTAATAAGGTTCATCTTCTTACTTTGTTGCGAGGCAAGTGATGCCTCATGGTTTGTGACTTTCTTGCGATGAAGTTCTGACGAACCCCAGCCCAAGTATTATTACGCTCGGTCAGTTCATGGATGAACCAAACCAAGTACTGCTCAATGTCCCTCAATCTGAACTTCATGCTTTCCCTTTCCTTGCCCACTTTAAGCGAGTCTTCGAGTTAGGTTGCCCATGATGAGGGCGGTAAGATTTAGTCTTGCCCTTACGAATAGGAGGAACGAGTGACTCGTCCCCAACATTCATGTCGAGATGGAAGTAATCAGAGTACTGACCTCTGATCATTCCATCGATGTGACTCAGGTTTTTGCGCTGACCATTGTATACTACTTTCATTTTATTGTATCCTAGTTATTTGGGTTACAGAAGGCCATCTAAAATGATGGCAAGAATCCCCATGCCAAATAGCATAGGGACGAGAATGTTTGGTTTATTCAATAAAGATTCAATCATGGTCTTACCTAGTTTGATCGATGACTGCTCCTTTAGTGGCAACCAACTGATAGTTGATATGATCGCGCTTGGCATCACACAAAATGGTGCAACCAATGATATGGGCTAACTCCATTGCCTCGGTCATGATGTTCTTTGCCTCTTCCTCTAAGAGATGCCTCAATTCGGCATACTCATAACCTTGTCCCATATCAGCATCCCACATATCGTGACATGCAGTGGTTATTTTCTCGTTTACCTTGATGAGTTTATTCAGAAGCCCCATGATCTTTGGCAAGGGACGTTCAGGTTCTGCAACACAGGGAAGCAGATTTGCAAGTTGGTAGAATGAATCATCCATATGTATTTTGTCTGTTTTAACGAGTAGACCTCTCGATTGAATTAATTTGTTAGTGAATGCAAGGGACGAACAAAGTATTATTTTGCTCATCTCCTAAGGAAAATGAAAAAGCCCTCCCAGAACGTTTAGCTCTGGAAGGGCTTAGTTTTGCATCGCATATGTAGCGTCAGCGAGATACGACAGCCATACATACCGAATACGTGTTGGATACGTATAATCTACGTAGCGTACTACGTAACAAATACGTATCGATTAACGATGTGATCGCAGATATTGCACTGCGGTTAATATGAACACCCTCTAAGGTAGCTCCCTAGTTATAGTACTAGTTACTTCACTCTTTCATGGTTAACAACTCCACTAGGCATTGAATGATACCTAAGCATTTTTTCCGTTAGTCTAACGTTCTATCCCAAAGTTGCATACGGATTACTAATCTAGACAAGTTCATTGATCCACGTAGAGACTCACGTGTATGTACCCCATTAAATTCACATAGCGTGCTAATAGCCATGCTTCGCCCCCTTCCTCTCATCGACTACGTCCATAAGAAGTAGGTTGGGTGGGAGATTGAAATATTCGATCAATGCACCAAATTGTAGAAATTATAGCCATGCTCCGAACATGATTCTAATATACTTATCTATACGACTGCCCTTTTTCCAACTAGTTGTAACTAGTCGAGACTTTATCGCAATGCGGTTCGCGCATCGAACTCAATCAAAGTCTTTTCGTCCGCCCATGAGGAATTTTCCCCCACACTTGGACACCGCCATTCTTGACGCTTTGATTAAGCTAAATTCTGTGATTGATCCTAAGAGACAATCCTTTCGGGATTGATAACACAACGAGTTGTTTCTGCCATGCTTATTCTTCTACGCGTGTCGCTATAAGTTTATTTGCTTTGTTCTTTAATGGTACGGAGTACTAGGTTAAGTCCGACTATTTGCACCGACTTTGCAGATCGTACTAGTTTATTAAAAAACCGATCCTTTGATGGCAAAGCCTTTGCAACATGACGCTTTCACGCTAAATCCTAAGATATACCGAACGCTACAAATTTCTGCGTCGATTGATCACAATTTATAATTGCTACATAGATAATTTTTATTCCATTGAAATAAAAATGTTTAACTTTCAAAGAGCATCACAAGCCCCAATTTTTGGGGAACAAATCGAAAAAGTTTTATCTCAAATTTTGAGCAATTTCGATTTGCTATGATATAAAAAGAACATGACTCACAATCATCTAAATTTTAGACTTGCGGGCTTGCCAACCGCTTAAAGCTTGTTTGCTATTCTCTTTGCCTTTGCCTAGTCCAACGCTAGGCAAAGGACATCTTCGCAGCGCTTAGCTATTTTCGAGCGCTTCGAGCCGTGCCATTAGATCGGCGTTGGCTTGTTGCAATTCGTCAATCTTTTGTTGCGCACTTCTATTGTTAGCCATGTCATGATTTTTGTGGGTAACTTTTTTCAGTCGCTGATATTTTGCGACTGACTCGCCATTATTTTTTACCTTCATTCCTGTAAGGATTAATCCTTCTCTTTCCTCAATTTCCGCTCTGTAGGCGTTGGCTAAGTTTTTAAGATAGTTAACGCCATTGTAGAATCCATTTATATATCTATTCTTTACTGATAGCGTTAAACGTTTTCCACCGCCGTTCTTTGGTTCTTTGCCAAACTCGTTAGCTAGCTCTTCATTTAGCGCTTTGCCGATTTCAGTCGGCGTGAGGTTTTTCAATTTTGGCTCAATCTTTCGAAAGGCATCCCAATGATAATTCGCGCTTGTATCTTTGTTTTCAATTTCAGTAACTTGCTCATTAGTTAGGCAATTTAGATTCGAGAATTTAATCTCATAGCCAACTTGATTGCCTCCACTTTGAACTAACGTTTCCTTGTTAGTTGTAACTTTACTCAGTAACATTGTAGTAGTAAAGCCATTGGTTTGACTTTGTTTATTTTCTTGGATTGTAAGGCTCATAACTTTTATATTTTGATTTGATTTGGTTATTGTTGATATACATAAGTGTACACTAAGGATATTGCCACAAGCAAAAGCTTTGCCTATCAATGACTTATGTAATATGTGTTACCTTATGCCCATAAGGTTACAAAGGGGGGCTTGGGGGGGAGCCGGGCCGGCCTGTATATTATATATATGCACCGTTTCTGAACTTTCCTTATTCCAGCACAATCCGACTTGCAGCTTTGTTAGTTACCAAGTAATATAAGTTACATGCAAATAAAAGCGGACAGTGGAGGAGGTCATTACGATGGAGTTACTGCATATGAGCCACGAGATATGTTTAAAGACACTTGGGCTGGTAGAACCTTTGGAGGTGATGGTAATTATAATTTCGCTGAAACCTTAAGTGCCAATCAAAATCTATTTAGGGACTATAATGTACCTAAACAAAACTACATCCTTGATCCTAGTGTGCAGGAGGGTTTGTTTGGGGAACAGCCGGATACATTTAACTGGCTAGATGGTGTACTTAACAGTGAGGGGGGATATGACTCTAGTTGGTGGGAAAACAACTTTAATAAAGAAGAAGATTTCATAAATACTGATTTTTTTGACCCTGCACTAGGTTATACTAACGAAGAAGCAGCAATGCTTGAGGACATAACCTCTATTAATCCGAACGAGAAGAATTATTTAGATGATTACGGATTAATTAGCTACAATGATGATGGTACAGTCAATGCCCTTGATACAAATGAGGCTATAGCTAAGTTAACTGAAGCGGCAAACAACACTGATCTGTCTGCATACGAACGTAAGGAAATTTTAGACCTTGCGGGTCAACTTTCAGCCGCTGCGGATGCAGATTTGGACAGATTTGACTTAACTACTCCTGATGAATCGTATGGAGTATACGATACTCAATATATTGAGGATTATAGCACTCCTGATTTACCTATTGGCGCATATCCGTATGAAACCATGGGAGGTACAGTTTATGCTGATCCTACTTCACCTGAATACATTCCCCAGGGGGCATATGTTGCTGGGCCTAATGGTAAAGTGCCGTTCTTGGGTAGTATGGCTAGTAATTACCTTGGTTCTGTTGGTGCTAATGGTTATGTGTCGGATCCTGCTACTAATGGTGGCTATGTTTTTCCCCAGCAGACACAGACAATGGGACAGGCAATGAATTACCAAACCCCAGAAGGTTTTGTTTCTCAGAATCCCTTGACTGCTGGTGATCTTGCCCGTTCTCCAATGCTAAGTAAAATTGCAGCAGATAAATACGGAACAAATAGTAGGGGAGAGCCTAATCAGATGATTCCTGGGCAGAGGTACACACCTCAACCTACTATGGCATCTCGTGTTGATGACTTCACAGATGGTGTAAGAAATATTGGAGGTATGCTTCTAAAGCCGTTAAACTGGACAACTGACTTGATTGGTGGGGGTCTTAGTTCAGTTGGTCAAATGGTTGGAGATAACAAAATAGGTAATGGCATTCTGAATTTTGGAAATTTAGTGGATGGCACTGGGGATTATTTATTTGGAGATAGTAACAAAACTAGTTTACTTGGAAACGTATTGAGTATGCCTGACTCTTTAGCTAGAGTGGGTCAGGGCTTAGCATATGGCGATATGGATATGGCTAAGAGTAGTGCTTTAGGGTTATTGGGCGCACCACTTAATATATTAGGTAACTTAGCCAGTCCATTAGTTAGTGGTCTTGTGGATGTTGCCGGAATTGATGAACTTAGGTTAAGTGTCGGAGGCAAGGGTGGATCAGGGAACAGAGGACAAAGAAAAGGTTCTAGTAGTACTAAAGCACGTAAGAGCATACCAATCAGAAACACTGGTAAAATAGATAAAGGCAGTAATTCATCGAAATCTAACATACCAACAGGCAAGGGAAGTGGAGGAAGTATCAGTGAGGGTGGCTCACAATATGATTTAACTGAATCAGATGGTAGGGATAGTTATGCTGAGGAATTTGGTGAGGATGCATTAGCTAGAAGACTAAAAGACTTAAACATAGTCGGAGGTGGTTCTGGATTGGGTCAAAATACACCTGCTTTTAAATCATCTGATGCTGATAAGAGTAATTTGGTTTCATCCATTGCTCAGAACCAAGGAAATCCAAGTGGTGTAAGAAGAGCTGCTTCACCAAAGGTCTATGATCATATAGACACTATTGCTGGTGCCGGCCCGCAAGTTGATCAAGACTCGGCATCTAGTAATGTTGCATTTCAAGGTGAGCGAGAAGATATATTTAAAGAACCTGAAGAAACAGCCGAATTTGAGTACAAGAAAGGCGACAAAGCCTTTGCATGAAGCGCATAAAAGAGTTTATTAGGGTGTTTCGTATAGAAAACCCAAGCCTACTGGCTACTTATCGTATATTTTTAGGTATATCCAAGGTTTTGCCCTATATATCATTCAAATCAGCCGAAGACATCAATGAATGGAAGAGAAGGTTCAAGATATGCCTTAAATGCCCGATATATGATGCAGAATTAAAAAGATGCCGACCATTTAACGGATCGGGTAGGGGATGTGGGTGCTATGTACCTTTTAGTAATATAATTTATGACAAATGCTGGGGAAGAAACTATTATGGAAGACCATTCGGATGGGGAGCTTCGGATAAGCTCAAAAGGATTAAGCGTATTCGTAGAGGAAGAAGAAATCCAATTCTCGGAAGATAAATGGAATAACGCATCAGGAGGTTTTAATACCTTAGAAGAAGCAGTAAGGGAGGCTATGGCTCGTGCGAGGAGTTAAAGCCCCTAGTTACATCCGTGAGTTCAGAGCAGTTCCTGAGGGGGACGGGGTGGCAGTAAAGTACTTCTCTGAGATAATGGGTTATCAAAATATCGGATTAAAATTAAGTAAGACTGGCAAATTACCAGATTTTTCAAGAAAGGCCGACAACCAGGGTGACGCTCTAGTATTATTAGGGCAATGGAACAAGTGGCTAAAGGAAGAGTCCATACATTCATCTGGGACTCGGAAGAAACGTACATCGAGGCAAAGGTAAACGCTGAAACCTTTGACTGGAGAACTTTTTGGTATTTTTACGAAATCAGCGTTGAGCATGCTTTAGCAGTCATGCCACAAATAATTAGCGTATTAGATTTACACTATATTGAAGAAGAATGAAAAGAACTCCTCTAAAAAGAAAGACTCCTATGAAAAGAGTGTCGAAGAAGAGACAGCAGGAATCAAAAGAATACTCGAGACTGCGAAAGAACTTCCTACAGGAATTGCCGTACTGCGAGGTCTGTGCAAAATCAAAAAGTACAGACATACATCACCGAAAGGGAAGAGGTAAGTATTATCTGGATGTGGAGAGTTGGCTTTCTACGTGCCGAAGTTGCCACGACCGGATTCACAGGAATCCGATTTGGGCTAGAGAAAAAGGTTTTCTGCTAGAGCCTAGCGACAAGGTAGAAACAAATAGTAAGAGTTAAGACGGTGATAACCATTAAGTCATAATTCATCGTCTTCACAGTTATTAAACTCTGGTTTTAATTTAACCAGTTCCTCACGAATCTCCTTTGCTTTTCTACGAGCATCGGTTTCGATGTCCGTGATTAAGCGAAGGTAATTCGCAAGAGCAACAACTCGCTCCTGTATAGTTTCCCCTGGCGCATCAACTGCATAAGTTGCTACGTTCATGATTGGGCATTGGTTTTAACTCTTTGATAGTTAAAGCATAAACCAAAGACCTTAATGTTAGCAAGTTTTTTGGGTTACAAATGTCTTCTTTTTTAGCAAACCCACGAAAGATATAATATGGTAGTTTGCCAGTAGCTAAGACATAGGAGTCACATACTTTCTTATCTTCCATTTTATATGGAGGTACAATTAAACGAGCATTGTCATAGTCAGATTGCTTAACATCTATTGTTTTACCTTTAATTACGAAGTCGGCAGAGCCGCTCCTCGGATGAACATCCATGGGTGGGTAAAGATTATATATCTTTGCAAATGCAAATTCTGCACCAATGCCTTCAATATCCCTCTGGAGAGGGTCTTCTTTAGCTACCAGCTTGTCTGTAACACCCTTGGAGCGGTTCTGCCTTCGTCTAGCATCACCAAGGTATCTCACGACTTCGCACTCCTCCCTACTGAGATTTACCTTGATTTGACCATTCATCAACCAATAACGCCATTTTTCTTAAGCAAGTCCCTCATGAACCGCGAAACACTTTTCCTTTTCCTGTGGGCATAATTAATTAACTCCTTCTTTTGATCCTTCGTCATGCTAATACTTAGCTGACTGGTCCTGGGGAGTTTTTGACCCTCGCAAAAATCTGTGGATTTGTACCGTGCCATCAGCTTGCAAGTAAATAACTAGCTGCCATAACCAAGCCTAGGCATAACAAAATAAACATCCAATCTTTTGTTACTTCATTCATATTTTATTTTTTCTATATACTTTCTGGGAATCGCTTTATACTCCACGCTTCATTTAGTTCTGATATATCTATTTTAACTATTGGGATGCCACCTAACTCCATTAAGTATTCCCTCGCCTCAGCCTTAGTCTGGAAGAAGGCTTTAGTAACACCCCACTCGCTTATCAACTCCCAAGCTCCTCTATTCGGCCCTAAACCTTTCCTGTACTTTATCGTGATCATATTATAATCTCCTTATCTATATGCTCTTCCGGCAGTCCATCCTCGGAACAATGATTGTCCTCCTTGGTTGAATAACCTTTTCGTTTTAACTTCCAAACCTCTCCACCTAGCTCATGGATCATTTCTGCTTCATTCTTGAATCGAATATCATCAATGATTACTCGTGCGTCTACTAGTCCAGTAGCTTCGTAAGCCTTGAGCCTTCTGTTTGCTTCAACCTTGGCAATGTTAACCCAAATTAATGGGTGACACTCCCTTCCAAACTCAGTCCCAAGTCGTTGCATTAATACTCTCGATGTAATTCCATCAGGAAACCCAGGTATCTGCTTTTCCTTTTCCTCGTAGATGTAAATTCTAGGAACTATGAGTTCAAGCATCTGCTTGATTGGCGTTGCTAAACTTAGAATTTCTCCCCCAATTTGTTGGGCAAAGGTGGTCTTGCCCATGCCCTTAGGTGCTGTAAGCCCAATCAATCTTGGGAAGGCAAATTCTGGCGAATTAATGTCTTCACTGTACGTAAGTGTCTGCATTGTTTTAATGGTTTTTTTCCTTTTTTTAATTGTGGCCCCATCTTAAAGGTAAAGTATTCACATGAGCATTCCCCATAGCCGTCATACTCGTCTAAATCGACAAGGTGGACATTCTCAGGATTCGATAAACTAGTTAGCAAAAATCTTTTTGCCTCTAGGTATTGAATCTCGAATTTCTTCACAGGGAATATTCATGCTTCCATACATTTGGTCTTTCTCTAGGAATGCCAGTGCCTATCCGTTTTCCGTCTTCTGTGAACCCACACACTTGATCTTTTCTCCAGAATCTCTCAAACCCTTCCTCAACTGCAATTTTTAAGCTAGCCATCTCATCTTTCCAAGGGTTGTAATCAAGCTGGGAGAGGAGAAAATCGTCTCCTCCCCCATGCTCAAGTGAATATTCTTTCCTATCGTCTTTCAACAATCTGTTGAAGGCTTGCTGGCTGGGATCGGAGTTAGAATTATTCCGACTCACCACCTTGAGCCTGAAGCTTTTGCTTAAGCTCAAGATTCTCGAGGCGGAGAGCTATAGTCTCTACCCTTTCCAGTATTTGCTCCATTCGTTGTATGCCCTCTTGGCGAGACATTGCGTTATTGGCAACTACGTTGATCTTTTCTTCAGCGCTCATTGCTTCCCATTTTGCTTTAGCTTCATCCTCTTCAGGATTAGCTACTTCTTCTTTTTTTTCTTCGCTCATATAGTTTGTGCGTTTTTTATCAGTTGGTAAACTTTTGACATCGGCATTGTAACCTTGGCTTTCGCAGTTCGACCCTTCGGCTTAAATTCAATCTCATTAGTTTCAGAGTTTAATGTGACAATCAGGAGACGCCCGTTTCCGTCATCAACGGACGTCTCCCTGCAAATGTTCTTCAGTAACTTAGTTGCCATTACCAAGGTACATCGTCGCCAGCAGGATCCTCTACCTTATCGGCAGTCTGAGGCTTACGAGCTTTGGGTTCAGAACGCTGATCAGTTCCTTCGGAACTGATCTCACCTTTAGAGGTGCTGCCAGATTGAAAACCGAAAGTCATCGGAATGACAATGAACTTAATCTTTTTCTGGGTTTTTCCGTTCTTGTCCTCGTAATGGCTATTGCGAACTTGTGCGTCGAGGAAAACAGCATCTCCTTTTTTTGCAAACTTGGAAATGTATTCTCCTGCTCCGCGCCAAGCTTCAAAGTCAAAGAAGTGAGCAATTTTCTCACCACCTTTCCCTGGGAGATTAACTGCTAAGCTAAATGTCGTGAGAGTAGTCTCACCTATCGTTTTTGTTTCAGGATCAGCCGTGAGGCGTCCTAACCAATTTGAATCTGCTTTCATGATAATACTGGGCGTGGTGTGAATTTTTGTATCTTTGGTTTGAAGCAAACTTCCACGTCACCACATCGTCCGTTTCGTTGCTTACTTATTGAAATTATTGTTTCGTCAGGATCATCGTTCTTTCTCCATAGAAGGGCGCATAAGTCGGCATCTTGTTCCAATGCACCTGACTCCCTCATATCGGAAAGACGAGGCTTTCTGTTTAATTCATCTGCCCCTCGGTTTAGCTGACTGAGAAGGATGACTGGAATATTTAATTCCATCGCCAAATTCTTCATGGACCCTGCGATTTCTGCTACTTGTTGCTCCCTTGGAATCCGTGGGTCTAAAGCAGACATCTTTTGGGCATAATCGACAACGATCATATCTAAGCCTTTTCGCGCAAATTTCCTAGATTTAGCTCTGACTTGGGCTGAATTAATCATTCCTCGATCATCAATCCAAAAATCTTTACCGCGCATCCAGTGCATTGCTTGCCTGTATGCATCAACATCCTTTTGGACGGCTGTTTTATCTACTATATAGCCAAGTGGAACTTCGGAGAGATTTGAAACTAGTCTTTGCATCACTGCTTCGGCTTTCATTTCTAGGCTGAAAAAGAGGACTTTATTCCCAGTCTTCAATGCATTTAATGCTAACTCACATCCGAAAGCTGTTTTTCCTACTGAGGTTCTAGCTGCTAGAACGATAAGGTCTGCTGGTTGCCATCCATTGGTCATCTGGTCGATTCGATGTAACCCTGAAGGTATTCCATTCATTCCACCGCACTCCATCCTTTTTTGAATGTCTGCCCACATAGAGTCTATTACCTCATCGGCTTTACGGACTGCATCGGAATTTTCTACTGCAATGGATGTTAGCTCCTTATCAGCCTTCTCCATGATTCTCTTTGCTGACTCGTTTTCTCGCAAGGCGTCCTCGATGCCTAATCCAACGAGCCGGAGCTTTCTTTTGTAAAAATCTTCCCTAATTTTCTCGAAGAAAGAATTATAAGGAGCAGAAGTTTCGCAGGCCTCAGCAATATATTTTGATCTGTCTCTGTCCTCCTGATCATCAAACGACAGCATTATATCAATGTCCATCATGTCTGACGGCTCTTCCACAGCTAAAATAGCTTCCCAAAATTTCTGATGGAAAGGTTCAGTAAACCAATCTTTGTTAACCCCAGCGTCCAGGGCATCCGAAAAATTATTTACATTTTTGCAGACGCAGGATAAAAATCCGCGCTCTGAGGTTACATCACTATTGGTTGTCAGCAAATTCATCTATGTAAAGTTGGTCTATGTCACTAATTGACTTGGCGCTTCTGTATTTATCGAAAACAGGTGGACGCTTATCCTCTGCCCATTCTAGAAATTCATTAAGTGAGACGGTTTCCTTTTTCGTGGAAGGAACAGGACGCCACTCGGGGTTATTTCTAAGCCAAATAGTTAGGCATGAACCCCAGTGCTTCACAGGGGATTTTCCTACCACCCACCCTTTACTCATGTAATGGTCATAAAATAACTCAGCTTTTGGCTCTAAAGGCTCAGCCACCTGACGCTGTTTGAAGTATTCCACTACCTCTTTCTTATCCTTTGGCTTATTCCCTTCACCTAGGCTGTCCACATTCTTAGAGCGTCTTTTGCGAGTGGTTGCAGGTTTTGATTTAGGCTGAATGTTTGGCATGTACTGGGCAAAGGCGGCTAATAATACTTGTGTCCTTTCCATGCCAAACATCTCAGCCATCATGTCCAACCGAACATCAACCGTATCCGTAATTCTAACTTCCATCCGCTTCATCAATTTCCTCCAAATGAACATAAATACCTGCTGACTCTGCTCGCCTTTTAGTAAACCTTAATACCACAACTTGAGCGTCATCATTCCAAAAGAGGAGCTTCCCCATAGCGTCTAGAAACATTTTGCACAAATTATCTGCATCAGGTTTCTTCGAATGGTATGCCCATCCCCTTATCTTTATTTCCTTTTTTTCATTAGAGAGAAAAGGGAAGCTGTAATGTATCGTAAGCCTAAGAGGCCCCTCGCAAGGTTTCTCAGGGACAAACGGCATAAGCAGTGACAAAAAGTCGGCTTCTTGCTGTTTTCCTTTGGCTGTAGTGAATGAAAATGGCTTTCCATCTTTTTTAACTCCTACTCTTTTTGCCGACTGAGCAGTACTCCGCGGCGGGTTACATTTTACGAAAAAGGCTTTCATTCTGCTGAAACGGACTTAGCCTTATCCTTTTGAAACATTACTTGCTCTAGCTTCTGACGAAGGTCTTTTCGGGCATCACCTTTTTTCTGACCAGTGTATTCTGACCAAATGGTAACTAAGTCCGGCTCCGATATTTTCGTAGCTTTAATAAAGTCCTCGATAGGAAGATTTGCGCTGAAAAGAATTTTTGATGCCCCCACTGCATCAAACGACGTAGTTTTTCCAGTATTACGCAACCTGTACCCAGGAACATCAACACCAGCCTCAAGACGCCCCTTAAGGGCAGATTTAACACTCTTGCCAAAACGCTCAATAAGCCCGACAAGCCCCATCTTTTCAGACAATTCTTCATTTGAAATATTTTCCATATCAATCTCTTTGGTTTCATTTTTTAAGTATTCGTAGGCAGTTTGGCAGTGTGCCAATGCCTTGCAGTATTTACATTGTTTCGGGCCGGCAGTAGCTTTGGCATCTTCATCCTCAACTTTTTCTGCTAGCTCCTGAATTAACTTTTTAAGCATTAAGCCTAAGTCTCGGTGCATAACACCTGTGGTCATCTTGCCCAAAGCAGGTTGTAGTAATGCTAATTGAATTACTTGCACCTCGGGGTAATTCTCGAAGATTAGAGTAGCATATACTTGTAGCTGTTTGTTTTTGTGAGCTGGTTCATAAGCACCATACAGCATTTTGTAGTCAATGATGGAGGCATTCTCTCCGTCAATTTCTAACCGATCAATCTGACCAGAGAGAATGCCATCCTCACCTTTCTCGTCATATAACCATAAACGAGGCTCTCTACTAACTACACCACACAACCCAAATTTCTTGGTTACACTTTCTTCCATTCTACGGCACTCTCTAATGATGAACTGATCGCTAGGATCAGGGATTTCATCAATGTCAGTTCCGTTTTCCATATGCTCATGAAGCATTGTCCCCGTCGTAGCATCAGATGTGTCATAGTCTTTAAATTTCTTACTAGCATTAAAGCGAGCTAGGCAAAGCATGTTCTCAAAAACAGAACTTCCCGACATCTTGGGAGTTCCCTTCCATGCTCTCTCGTCCTTAGTTATTGCCATCCTGTAAGCTCTGCTTTCTTTTCGGAAGTAAGATTCTTAGGTAATGCCCACGAGGGAAGGGTAGGAGGGTTCTCGATTTGGCGATACTTATTCATTTCTACCCACTTCACAGGTAAATAATAAAGGTATCTTCCGATTCCCCATCGTACAGCTGCTCTTTTCAATGCATCACTTATTCCGCCCTTTGCACCTTCAATTGCAGAATCTCCTGCACCATCTGCTTTCCCTATCCATTCACCATCGATGCGAATATATAAAGTGCAAATTAATCTTCCTGAAGAAAATTCCTCGTATGAATCTTTCCAATTCTCAGGGCCAACTGCTTCATCGAGACGTTTCATAACATCTCTGGCATCAACGTAAGCTAATGCTATGCATTTTGTTTTATCCTTGTTGGTCGATCCTGGACGCCAATGAATGACGTTGGCCGCAAAAGGTTCTTTAAATTGCTTTTCTAAACACATTAGCTGATTTCCTCCATAATGGTTAATGCCTCAACTTCAGATTTGAGGACGCGTTTATTTCGGCTGTATGGAGTGCGAAAACTTTTCAACTTTTTCTTACGAATCAATTCATTAATTGATCGGAAGGAGTCGAATTTTAAGACCATAGCAGCTTCGCTAAGGCTTAATGTTTCGTCCAATCTTATTTTTTTATCACCACTTTTTTCACTCATGCTCAAGGTTTTAGCGGATATTGATTTACAAGAAAAGAAAAAAAATAGCAAAATGCAAAATAAAATAGCAAACTCTATAATTGAGTGTAATAAAATGATAAAAAGTATTGACATGTTACTTATTTTTACATTTTTATGTGTGAGCTTCTGCCTAAGTATTGCATCAAAAAAACAAACAAACTATGTAAGATGAAAAAAGAATTAGAAAAATCAATCGGAGTTAGAGTTAGCCCTGAACTCTACTCTAGAATATCAGAACTTTGCGAGAAGTTGGAGGGCATACCAATTAATAATTTCGCGCAAAATTCCATGGAGGTGGCAATTCAATTACTCACACAACAAGAACCAACGATGCCAAAGTGGATTGCGGTAGGACGCTACGCTTTGGATTTTAAAAAAGGACAAAAACTATAAATGAAAGAAATTGAAGTAAAACTACGAGGTGAAACTCGTTATGTTGAATTTGATAAGCCCGTGCTTAGTTTTGATATCCCGACTACGGGGTTTTATCGATCAAGGAATTTTTGGCTTGGAGTTCTTATTGGAATTTTCATTACAGCTATTTTGATTTTCAAGTTTTTCCCAAATGAGAAAGGAGGAACTTCAGATGTTTACGAGAATCGGATTAATCAACTTGAACAAACTAGAAAAATTTATGCCACTAAGCTCAAACAAGAAGGCTGGCATTGGTACAATGGTAAGTGGATAAAAAAACATCCCTCTCCTTAACAATCCTCTCCCTTGTATATATGCTATTCCTTTAATATATATACTTTACTTTATGCTATGCAGGAGAACCTCCTTAATCCCCCCCTATAGTCCCCCCCTTAATGGTTCCAGAATCGGCTGAAATCGTGATCAATAAAGGGTTCTTAAATCTTCCAAAAACCTAATTTCCGGTAATGTTACGTAGTGACTACGTAGTGACTACGTAACATTACCGTAGTCTGACCGGATTATGAGTTAGGTAAATGTACAAAAACAACGGCTAAAGCAGGCCCCCTTTAGCGAACTTAGGAACTTAGCTCTGGAGTTGGGGTGCAAGTAGCTGATATGAAGTACTTTACGGAAACTGAGCAAAATTGACATTTGGCAGAGAGCTTGACTTCTATGCTTCTATGCTTCTGTGCTTCTGTGTTGTTTTTTATAACTTGTGATATAGGTATAGCATATAGTTATAGTCATAGATACAGAATCAGACTCAGATTCATACAAATATCTTAAGGGCATATTTTAAAAAAGTCGTTCGCTTCTTCCGGCCCAACTCCTGTATTCAAATAATGTTTGTTGAATACCTTTTCATTGCTGTGTCCCATACACCGCATAGCCCAGCTTTTACCACCATAAAAATATCCGTAAGTTCCAAATGAATGCCTAGCTCCGTCATGAGGGTAAATTATCCCTGAGGCAACTATTGCTTTCTTTCTATTCTTCGCAAAGACACGATACCGATTAAGCGGGCCAATTTTGCCCAAACAATGTTTTTTATACTTCCCGATCCAATCCCATAGATTCGGTGGAAGGTCAGTTAGTTTCCGATTCTTTCGTGTTTTGGAAGACTTACCCTCAATGATAATTAAGTTTTTCTCAGGGTAAAATAATTCCCATTTTAATCGATCCAATTCATAAGGTCTTATTCCTGCAAAAAAGGAAAGTGCAGTTGCTACTTTATAGCGATCCATTGTGTTAGATAAAAGCTCTGCTGTTTCCTCAGGAGTTAGGATTCCGATTAATTCTTCGTCCTCAAACTTAGACTCCCATTTTACTTTGTAGAAATGAGTTTGAGTTAAATCCGATTCATGGCACCAGTTAAGAAAACCACCGACCTCTGACCGAGTAGTTTTTCGAGTAGTTTCTGTATTTCCTAAAAGAATATATTCCTTAAAAATCTGCCGTGTGACCTTAGATAATCGAGCGTCCTTCATCCACCTGACAAAATGATTACATTTAGTTCTTCTGGAGGTTATTGTAATGGGTCTAGCACCTAGGTCAGATAAGTTATCTAAGTGGTTTTTTAAAGCCGTAGATAGCAATATAGCGCTAGGCTCAGACTCTTCATGGTAACCCTCTATGAAAGGTTTTTCTAGTTCACGTTTATATTCGTAAGCTATTTCCCTGGACGAAAGATATTTTCTTTTTCTTTTTTTTCCAATTTTTAGTTCAACACACCAAGCACTTTCACCTAAATCTTTTTTCCTCTGATCAATGTAGACTCTTATTTTCATGCTTTTCCCGTGACAAAACCCGTGACAAATTTTACGGAAAACAGCTTCCCGTGACAAAATCGTGACAGATTTTTCGCATAACCATATTACACTAGTCAACATAAAAAAACACCCCAAGCCCTTTGTTTATAGGGGCTTGAGGTGTTAAAAAGTGGTGGCGAAACCCAGAATCGAACTGGGGACACAAGGATTTTCAGTCGTAGTGCTATGCCTTATAAATAAAGGCTTTTAGCCTATTCGTGACAATTCGTGACATAGACCTTGCATTATCAAATGCACGAGTTTATTATCAAAAATGTGAAGGATGAAGAAATATTGGACAGGCTTGAGCCGATTATAAAAGAATACTTTTCTAATTTTTTATTAGTGGGTTTCCACGCTGACACTGGGAAAGTGGGATGCATCGGTGAAATTGGAAAGGTTGGCTCACAGAGTCGAAGGAGGTTGAAGAGAGTTCATTCAGAAATTCAAATGATGATAAATATAGAAAATGAGAAAAATCCGTAAAGGCTGGGCAGTATTCGATGAGTTCCCTCCTATTTTTGTAAGGCTACTTGCTAGGGAAAGAATTTTAAATAGTAACGGAAAAACGAGTGTTGTTAGAGTTTTATCTGACGAAGAAATTGCAATCAACTCAGAGCTAGACATTGACCGAGTTAAGAGTCTTAGCTCGAGGCACAACTGGAATGATGTGGAAGTAGGTGAAGCTAAGAGTTTCTGTCTAGGGTGCAATTTTGATTTATTTGACTGGCAGGTACGAAACTCAGCCTACGCTTTAGCTTCTAATGGCAGCTTTGCTTATCTTCGATCTAGTTCGGATTGGGGCAAAAAGTATAAGCCAATGTTAATGTCTTTTTTCAATGCCCAGACGCAGAAAGTATAGCACCGATGAGCTGGCTACCCTCATGCGTAAGCATGATGGAAACTACGGATCGGCATCTAAGGAATTAGGTATAGGTGAGCATAACCTTCGTGAGAAGGTGAGGCGTGACCCGAAGCTTAAAGCTTTATGGCAGGTTGCTGGAGAGCAAGGTCATGCTCCAACCGAAGTTGAGTTAATGGCTAGATCGGAACCGCCGGAAGCTCCAAGCCATAAGGATTTTATTGGAGCTTTAAAGAAAAACGGCAAAGAAGTCTTCATGAACGATATCGAAGGGATGCTTAAAAATCCTGACAATATTGAGAAGCTAAAAGTATTTGAGAACTTACAGGGAGGTATAGGACGCTTGATGTCCAATGCCCTAGAGGTAACACAAAAGATTGCGATTCGTCAGAATATGGCTTTGTTCGAGGTAGCAGAGAAATTAAGGGACGATATCTCTGGCGGTGGATTAGATCCTGAGGAAGAATTATTAAGGACTAAATTATTTCTTCAAACGGCTGAGCAACAAGGCAAGTTTTACGACAGGTTGCTACATGGGTTGGATTTAATGATTAAGATGTCCGAAAAAGACAAAAAGGAAGATAAGCGTAAGCCTGGGTTCAGACCACTCAAAGAAATGCAAGCAGATGCCAAGGCTGAAGAAGATTGATCCTAAGGCTTTTCTTGGTGCTTTTGACGAAGAAGAAGAAGAGCAAGTAGAGCAGGAACCATGGAGTCCTTCACTATCTGGAAGCCAGCAGGAATTATTTGAGAGCAGAGCTAAGTATGTCCTTGCCTATGGAGAAAGAGCATCGGGTAAAACTTTTGTATTAGGTGGTCATAAATTGGTTCGTCATGCCTATGAGAATTTCAATGCTCTGTGTTTAATAGTTGTTGGAGTTAAGTCACAAGCAACCCAAGGGGGAGTTTGGCATAAATTGCAGACAGAAATATTACCTGAGTGGAAAGAGGGTCTTGGGCTTGAGCATACGGACGAGAAAATGGATTTACAGAAAGCACCATATATTGATGTGCAGAACCGATATGGTGGTTGGTCTAGAATAAGTCTTATGTCTGCACCATTTGGGAACATTTTGTCTGATCGAATAAAAGGTTTTGAGCCTAGCTATGTTTTCGTGGATGAGCTAACAAACCTAGAGTCTCCGGCTTATTTCAATGCCATCGTTCAGCAGTTGGGAAGGCGTCAAGGAATTGAGGGCTGTCAACAATACTGCGCTGCCTGCAATCCGAGTGGCCCGTCTCACTGGGTGTACAAAAGATTCTTTGAGTCACCATTAGATGAATACGGTAATTACAATAAAGCCTACCATGTAGTACATGTTAGGATTGCCGAGAATGTAGATAACTTACCCGAGGGTTACTATGACCGAGTTATGGAAGCGGTTTCTAATGACCCAATTGAAGCAAAACGAATGCTTGAGGGTGAGTGGGTAGATAGACCATCGGGCGATGCTATATTAGCTCCGTACTTTTCAAAACCTTTACATGTCGTAGGTGATTCTCGAAAGGGAATAGTTCCCAACCCAAGTTTTCCTGTAATAATTGGATATGACCCTGGGGCAGTAAACAATGCGATGATATTTATGCAGTGCCTGATTGGGAAAGAGAAATCGATTTGGACGGTATTTGATGAATTAGTTACTATAAATAAGAAGATTCCTTACACCACAATAATCCCTCTTATATACAGGAAGATGGCATATTGGAATGAACGTGTCGGTCAAAAGCTAAAATTCGTACACATTTCAGATAACTCAGCTTTCAACCAGTACCGAGCAAAAACAGGATCCTACGATGTTCGAGACTTTGAGGAAATATCAAAGGAGAAGTGTGACCATTTTGACCTTGAGCCTATTCGTATGAAGGCAGCTCCAAAATTCCAAGGTTCAGTCGAGGGTAGGGTGAGGCTAATGATTGCCAAACTTGTGCAGGAGGAAATAATATTTTCAGCCCAATGCACTGAGTCTTTAAAAAGTATTCGTCACCTTTCTTCAGAAAAACAAAAAGATGGCAAGTATGACCCTACACTAGGCTTAAAACCAAGGCGTTCAGTCTATATTCATGCCTTCGATGCACTGACATATCCAATTATGTATTATGATGTTAAATCAGGAACACCATATGCTAATGTGAAAACCTCAAGTATAATAGAAATTAATGCTTGAGTAACCTAACCTTTTGGGTTACAAAAGACATATGCAGGATTTACTTCAATTAGGACTAGGGGACGAAGAGGTTGCTGAACTTTTCGAGGGTGTTTCAGCAGGATCAAAAATTAAATTAACGCTGGAAGTTACCGTTTCCGAAATCGATGATGAGAGAGTCAACTCTACTGTTGATTTAGTACACGATGAAGTTGAAGTACTAGATGATGGTGAAGACCTCGAGGACGAGGATGATTACGAGGAAGAAGAAGATGATGAAGACGAGGTTGAGGAATACGAGGAAGACGAGGCTGAAGAAGAGTGATTACTCTCCAGCTTCACTCTTAATATCGACTCACTATAAGCACTGTAGGGTAAACGAGATATGGGACAGAAACAGGGTACAACGATTACTTGGGTATCTCCGTATGTCCGAAAAGGAATTGGTGGCGTTACTAAACACTACTATCAGCAGTTTCAAATCAAGTTATCTCCGAGGAAGCATCACTGGGCCATGTGCGCTTCTTCTGACCGTTCTAGAACAAAACTACATGGGGGACTTTGTAACAGACTCAGTACCCAATCTATTTAATTTTTATGGTTCATCCGGACATACTTCTCAAAACAAACACGACTCAAGCGCGGCTTAGGGAAGTATTTACCTGCAAAAAGTCAGACTCCAAGGATTGGAAAATCAGGGAGCGTCTTACTGATTTAGTCCGAAGTCGAGTCCACGAGGGGATTTATCACTCATGCAAAAATCACTCTTTGTACCTCTCTGTGGACTTGGCTTGGGATAGCCTTCCTATTAATAAGTTTACGATTCCATTGCTACAGTATGCACAAGGTAAAATCAATATTGAGCAATGTGGGCAGAAACTTGAGGGTATAGACCCAGACTTAAAAGATAAGTTTGTAGAGTATGACGATGAAGGTGCAGTTAAGGATATTAATCTTATGCGTCTTTATGAGGTTTCGGTTTCATTAATTCGTTCTTATGTGACTCGAAGAGTCGCTGCTCAGACGTCGAGATTTTCAAACCTATTCCCATACTTTAAGTATGAGGCAAGAGGTACTGACATACCCTCTAGGGTTAGGGCGGAAGTTCTTTCTCAACGAGTTGAAATGATGGCCGAGCAGTTTGGATACAGGCATCAGTTTGAGCAAAGCATTCGTTCGATGTTTATGTATGGTTACTCTCTGATGTTTCCATCTGAGCCTTGGACTCGTGAAGTTCACTGGAGAGATTCACCTGATGGAATGGAATCTTATGTTGAGAAAGAAGGTATACATTTTGTTAGCCCACACCCAACTCGTACATTTTGGGATAACTCAGCACCTTTAGCTGCAGTTAACACTAATCTTGGCCCGACTTGGTTGGGGTATTGGGACATAGTCAGGTATTCAACGGTTAGAGATAACCCAGGATATTGGAACATGGATGATATAGCATATACCAATTCACTTCATGGTTTAGTTAATAGCTACAAAGACTTCTTTGATTATTATTTTGATGGCTCAGTCATGGCTTTCCCAAAGAAAACTGATTGGTTTCCATTTGGTAACGACAGAACATCTAATAAGGGTATATATGCAGGTGAGGACGAAGATAAAGCTATGTTCGTCTCTACTATGTACATGAAATTAAACCCGAAGGCTGAAGGGCTAGGGGATTATCCTTTTGACTGCTGGTTAAAAGTAATTGTGGCATCTGATGAAACAATTATCTATGCCGAGTGGATGCCCTCAATTCCGGCTATTTATGGTGGAATTAACCAAAACGATGATCGAATGGCTAACTGCTCGTTCGCTCATGACTTGATGCCTTATCAGGACCAGATGAATAACATCGTCTATGCGATGCTTCATCATATGAAAATATCTATGTTTAAGATTCTGACTATTGATCAGGATGCACTGGATGAAGATGTAAAGGAATACTTACAGGCATCGTTAGCAGAAGATAATTTCTATCAAAAGCCTAAGGCTATGTTCTACTCAGGAGCTAAAGCTGCAGACTTAGGAATTGATACAAAGAATATAATAAATGTGGTAGATGTATCACAAGAGTTAGCTCAAGGCATTAGTATGTCTCTTAATTCTTTGTTCCAATTACTTAATTTAGTTGAGAAGCTGATGATTCTTTCTCCACAAGAGTTGGGTCAAGCTGCACAAAGAGAAATATCTGCAACGGAGGTTAGTGAAATAGCTAACACGACTAACACGATTTACGCATTTATATCAGAAGGTATTGATGAGATGCGCGCTGCAGCCAAGAAGATGATTTACGAGCATCTAGTATGCTGTAGCACCACAGAGTTTAATGTACCTGTAAAGCAAAGGTTCTCACTGAAAACAATTACCGATGCAGGGCTTGAGATAGAGGACACAGGTGACCAAGATGAGAAGCCTCGAGGTAGGAATATAATAGGTACACCTAATAACCTAGTACACGAATATTTATTCTCAGGCAGAGATGGTTCAGAAAGGTCAAGAGATACTCAAGCTGCTCAGACCTTAACCCAGTTATTCTCACAAGTAATGGGCATGAAGCCAATTGCCGAAGCATTAGGTAAGGAAAGGATGTTTGGGATTTTAAATGAGATATTCCGTATGTCAGGTGCAGGCTATGACCTTAATCTTGAAATGGATGAAGAGGATGAGTCAGAAGATTTAAGCATGGAAGATGAGCAGTTCTTAGCTCAACTTAAACAAAAGTTCCCTCAGATGGAACAGATGTTGATGACCATGATGCAACAAATGGGAGGAGGGCAAGGAGGCCCGCCGCAACCTGGTCAACCACCACAGGCTGGAGGCCCGCCACAGCAAGCTTTGCCCCCTGGGCAAGCAGCTCAAGAAGCAGGAGCGCCACCACCACAGGGACAGCCTATCCCACAATAATTTATGAGCGAAGAAGAAGTTAAAGAGAATGTGGAAGAAACGCCGGAAGTCGGAGAACAAGAGGAATCTGATAATCCGATTTTTAACGCTTTATTTAAAGCTGTTGAAGGAGAAGGGGAGGAAGAGGAAGAGGAGCAAGAAGAGTTTACTCCTCCTAGTTCCCTCCAGAGTGCCTTACATGACATAGAGCAAGGGGTTGAGTCGGAGAAGCAAGAAGAGTCTCAAGAAGAAGAATCAACTGAAGGAATCACAGAAGAAGTACCCGAAAAAAAGAAAAGGGTAGCCCGAAAGAAAAAAATAGTAGACCCAGAGTTTACTCCTAGGCAAACAGTTGCTCAAAAAACTCCTGTTCCTGTAAGGCAGCATGACACTAGTCAGTTAAACGAACATGAGAAGGAGAGATATAACTTAGCTAAGTGGGCATCTGAAAATGTTGAAGGCTTTAAGGATAAAGATACTGAGTACCTTAAGTTTTTCAAAGAGCATAAATCTTACTTAGATAAGAGGCTGATGGAAGATCCTGATATAAATCTAGAGGATGACGAGGAGTACAGAAGGTTTTTATCACAAAACAGACCGAATTTTAATGTAGATCAGATTAAGAATGCTCGCATACAGAAATTGGCAGAAGCTAATGCTATCAAAAAGCTGTCTCCTGAAATAGAGAAGCAGAAGAAAGAATTAGCTAGACTTAGAGCAGAACCTAAAGTCAAGGTCGCCAAGGCACAGTCCAAGAAACTTATTGCTCAATCAGTCCCTAAGGAAATAATGGATAGTTTTAGGGCTGACCCTGACTTCAGTAAGACCCATGCCCTAGAAGCAGAAATAGTTGATAGAATATTAGGGGACGCCAATGCGATGGCTGAGGCTTTTCACAACATTGCAAGCGATCTAGAGGATTACAATCCTAGCAATAAAGTTCATGTTCAGTTGTCAAAATGGATTGACCAAGAGCAAAGTGCGTTTATTCAAGGCGGAAAAACAAAAAGACAAGGTAAAATATTCGTAAGAAGAGAGAGATATCCTAGTGTGCCTGCAGCAGATAGGGATAAATACTACACTTTTTCTGATGCAGACATGATTAAGATTCTAGCTCAGAGGGCAGGGGAATCAATGAACAATCAGATAAAAAGTAGCTTATCTAGGTTGGAGAGGTCTGGGTTTACTAGAAGTAAGGGTCAGATAAAAAATTCACAAACACCTGATGTGAAGCAACCTACGAAAGCCCCAGCCCCTAGCCCCCGTCCCGGCCCATCTGTTGATAGCCCTCCATCAGGGGAGAGTGAGAACAAAGTCTTGAGCTTACTTGGGTTATAAAATCTATGTTTTGGCTTTCAATTAAGAAAGCAATTATGGGTTAAGGGATAGTAAATCAGGCAAAAAAACGCCTGTTCTAGATTAAGGTAATTTGGAACGCTAAATTAATTGTAACTTATTAATCTTAGTTACAAATAATTATGGCAAACAATATATCTAATTCGGGACAATTTACTACTTCTGGGTATCAAAACACTCAAATGGCGCAACCGACTGCGTCCTCAGCGAGTTCTTTAATACCTGGGTCACAAGGATCGGGCTATGACGCTCTTCCTAGAATTATTAAAGTCGATAGCTCAACGGGCTGTACTCTTACTAAGGCGCACGTTAAAGGTTTAACACCTGGCGAATTTGAAGCCCTAGGTAATAAAGAAACTGATCTTGCAAGAGTTATTGCATCTGCTGCTGAAGCTAAAACTCTTGGAGTTGAAGAGCGTGGTCTTACTACACTCCTAACATCTTCAGTGCAGAATATTAAGCCTTTGATAAATAAGCAGAATGTTGCTGAGCAATCGATCATTCTTCCTTATATCCAGCGTCGCCAGCGTTCAGTCATCAATGCAAATTACTTCGCAATTGAAGCCGGACAACCAGCAACAGGATCCGATGCCTACGATCCTTCTTACACCAATAAGAGCGGGGATTTTAAGATTACCGTAAACTTGGGTGGTTCTGATTGGGTTACTCCTCTGAATGGACTTGAGCGTTATTTCCTTCCTGGTGGTTTCGTAATCGTAAATCACTGGACAAGTGGCGGGGCAGTTGTAGAAGTACAATTCCAAATCGTTGGTTCAACAAATGCTGATGCAGCAAACTCTGGTGCAACAGGCACAATTGCTAAAGCCGATGTTATTCTTCGTCCTACAGGTAAAGAAGTTCCTGCTTCTGCTGCATTCTCAACCTTGCCACAAGCTGAGCAAGATAAGTTTGCACCAACTGCTGGTATCCTTCAAACCATTGCCAATAACGTAAACGACTACGAATCATGGTGCAGGAACCAACCAACCGACATGAGCGTACGCTTGCTTGTCAACTGGCTGCAAACTACTCGTGAATCACGTGAGGTTAATGACAGCTACAAGAAAACTCTTGAGAGCATCATGTCTGGCAAGGTTAACCCTTATCTTTCTTCCATGGTCTATCAGCCTTTGGCAGAGCAAAACAAGATTGCTTCCAAAGTTTCTCAAGATCAGTGGAATCGCGCAGTTTGGTACAACCAAGCACTTAACGACGCTCAGAAACCTGAGACTTACATGCAGCTCCCAGGAGTCACTGACCCCGAGGATACTAACTGCACATTGGAATACAAAGCCAACGCTTTGGGAATTAAGTCCTTATTGCGTGAAGGTGGTCGTATCAAGGACAACGGAGGTAATAACCTCGACTTGGACTCCTTGTTCAGCGACTTGTACTTCCTTAAGCGTAATCGCGAGCAGGACGGAGATACCATTTCGGTAATCGACGTAATGACCGACCGCTTAACCGCAGTCAAAATCTTCGAGGCATTCAACTCATATTACAAACTCCGTTACGGATGGGAGACTCAGCGCAATGCCAACATCAATCAGACGATTGAGCATAACGGCATTATCCTCTTTAACTATAACGTGTACGACATTCCTGATGTTGGAGTTCAATTGGCTGTCTTCCATGACCCAATGTTTGATGACCTCCTTAATGTTGGTTCTGGTCAGAAGTATCTTGTTGATGGAACTCGCTCCGGCGATGCAGTCTTCAGTGATGCAGCTACCTTTGCTAAGACTCAGCGTATGTTATGGCTCGTTGACTGGAGTGACGTTAAGATCGGAATTGCTGGTACAAACAGCATTACTCGCACTCAGCCTCATCCTGAAGTTGATCGCTTGTATAGCTGCCGTATGGATTCCGTGAAGAGAACCTTCAATCTTCGTTCCACAAAATGGACAACGATGATGGATCGTCCTCACCGTCACCTTATCTTGGAAAACATCTCCGATATCGTTCAGTTTACGTTGGGTGGTACTACCCACACGTTCTGATCATTTAAGCCTTCCACATCTCATCACTCATATGGCGGGAGGCACTGCGTATGCGGGGCCTCCCGTCTTATTTATAAGACTATGAAGAAATTACACTTTGAAAATGCGAATAAAGATTATGATGGTTACGAGGGTTTCATACCTGTTTTAGTTGGATCATCTTGGATTGGTCTTGCCGAAGTTGAAGACAAGGTTGCAGACAAACTTAAAGATGTCCCAGGAGTTACAATCCTTAGCGACAAGGATTGGGACTGGTACAAAAAAAAAGTGGGGGAGGAAAAGATAGCTTTCCGACAGTTCGCAACAGTTCAGCAAGAGCCGGAGAAAAACCCAAATGCAAACTATGCGGAGGAAGTAAAGAGCGAAGCTGGAAAACAATCTTCATCGGATGATCCAAAGGACTTAATTGAAGTAGATGCAGTTGAGGTAACTGATCCTCTTTCAGAAGAGGAAGAGAAACCTGCCCCAAAGCCTAGAGCTAAGAAAGGCAAAAAGTAAATGGATCAGCATACCACAGTCGGAGTAATCGGCTGGGCAACTGCGTGGGGCTTAGCTGACTATCATCTGATTTCGGCTAGCGTTGCAGCAACATTAACTGCTGTCTACATGTCTATCGCAATCTATAAGAAACTTACGGAAAAATGAAAACTATTGATTTAAAATCCTATGGTCGAGATAAGTTTTCCTCAGATGACTTTGATCCTTTAGTAGCAGTATCAGATGGTCGATTGGTAGTAACTAATCAACCTGCTAGAAGTGGTGTTTTTTCAACTAATTCACACCCACTTGTTGCACCGCTACCATCAATTAATGCCAAGTCCTTCCGACTTACAAATTCGGGTTCTAGCAATATTGATGTAAGTCAAAAAAGTATAATACATTCTCGATACTTTGATGAGACTAGTGTTGGGGTAATACCAGACTCTCCCAGTCTAAACATGAAGACCTTAATGGATGAAACGCCTTTAGGTAATTCACAGGTTTTACAAGTTACCCACACAGATGATACTGCTGTTTTTACAACAGTTCCAGTTTTGGCTAATCAATCTAACTTAACCTATGTTATTTATTTCAAAATGAGTTCCGTAGATTCCGAGCTTACACCTCTTGGGATATATAATAATAGGGCAAGCATAGATATTAATCATCCTGCTGCAGCTATAAGGGTTTTGCCTGACTTAAGCTTAAAGGTGAGGGTTGGTTATAATGATCATATTCCAATACAGAACGAACTTGTTCAGTTAAACAAATGGCATCGTGCAACTATCGGAACTAATGGAGTTGATTTCTCAATTAGCGTACAGCGGTATGAAGCTGGAGGTTATGTTGATCTAGTTCCATCGTTTGACTCTTATTCTCTATCTGGTAATCCTGTAGAGTCTTGGACATCCCATGGCGTTGGGTTACTTAGCGAAATTTTAAATGATCCAGACTATGTAATAGCTGTAGCTTCTGAGGGGGCAGGGGTACAAACCGTGGATTCCCTTGAGGTTTATACTCAATCAGATCGATCAGAAGTTTTAATTGCAGGAACTACTAAAGAATATTTTTGCCATCGTTCACTCGATGAATTTTCCGTATCTGGAGATGTATCAGGATACTATAGATCATGATAAATGAGGTATCTGATTTATAGTATTATGCTGTTCTTGTTTACGAGCTGCTCGCTAAAAAAATTCTATCCGCTTGGTGGAGCTATGGTCGGTGGTTCGGCAGGATCATTAGGTGGCCCGGTGACAGCTGGTCTTGGCGCAGGTGCAGGATGGGCAACAGGAGAAATAGCTAAGGGAGATGAAGAATTGACAGAAGCCAAGGAGACTATTGAGGCTCTTTCGCATGGTGATGTAGAAAAATTACTTGAGATTGAGCGAAAAGGACAGAAGGGAATCTTACAGCAGATTGAAGATGGCATTTGGAATACCGTGAAGATTGTCGGTCTAATTATTTTATTACTTGTGGGAGGAACAATTTTTTACACTAGGATTAAGTGTAAGAAGACTCTCGAAATGCTAGGAATTATCAATGAAGACGTGGATCGAGTTCAACGAAACGGTAAATGATTTATTGCTTATAGACGGCCTTAGAAGGGGTCGTGGAGTAGAGAAATTTCGTGATCGCATGATCGTGGCAGGTGTTCGTGACCTTCAGTCTTATATACCTGAGCTAAGAACAACACCAACCGAAGCTAATTTTACTACATCCGATCTAACTGAGCATGGTGAAAAACAATGTCAGGTTGGAGATTTTGATATCGAAGCATCTAGAATTATGGATGTAGTGGTTAGGCAATTACCAACAGGTGATGAAACTGTATCAAAGTATTATCGATTAAATATTTACTCTGCCTACAAAAGACATTCAATTCTAGATGGTGGGCATGCGAAGAGGTCAATTAACTTCCCTGGGAAGATTACTTTTGATCGTGGTCAATTTTACACTGCACCTATTTTAGAGGACAATGAAACATTAAGTATATTGTTCAACCAAGAATATGCATTTAAGCCTATGTTTGAATGCACTCCTGACCAAAAAGCGTACAAAACTAACTTAAGTGATGATGCTGCGCTTGCCGTTCATTACTTCGTAAAGTATCATTTTGAAAAGGATGTTAACGATGATACCAATCAAGCTCAGACTAATTTACAGAACTATCAGAGAGAGCGCAGAAAAATTGCAGTCAATCGACCTGAAATACTTACCACTAATAACCCAACCGAGTCTCTAGGAGAGGGAGGCTTTACTATAGGAAATGGCTAATAGAACTACATTAAAAGCTCAATTCTCTGCTGGTCAATCTGTCGTAGAGTCAGACTTTACCACACTAATAGATAGTCTTGCTCACCTTACTGATGATGTGGCAAGTGGCGCATTAGCAAGTGGTAGCGACATAACTGCACTAAATGCATCTATTGCTTCCCTTCAAGCATTAGCAAATACAACTAAGGATGAACTAGATAATTATGTTGGTGAGCATCCTACTCTTGCAGAAGTTCAAGCAGCAGATTCTTCTCTTTCCAATTCAATAAATTCTAGCATACAGACTTTAGCTATTCTTAGTGACAGCCAGCATCGGGAATTAGAAAGCTCACTAGGTACACTGCTGAGTAACTTTACTAATTTATCGTATGATTTAAATGAAAAGTGGAGCATTGCAGATCAAGCAATAAGTGCCGTACCTTCAACTTATGCAACTATTGCAGACCTTAATACTCGAGAAGCAAACCTTGAGATTTTAGCTAACTCAAAGGCTGATTCTTCGCACACGCATAGTGAATATGCGACTAAATCAAGTATTGCTGATTTCATAACTGCTAGTGATATTCCAGTATACGCTCCAGCGTCCCACCAGCATACAGCATCAGACATTTCTGGATTAGGGAGTCTGTTCATTAGCCAAGTTGAAGCACAGGCTTTGATTGACGCCAGCAAAGTAGAGTTCGATTTTGAGACTGCTCTGTATGATAATTTCTACGATAAGGAGGAGGTTGACCAGAAGTTCATTGTGGCACGATGGAGGACAGATCAAGTTAGTTTATTCAGTGAGTCTATCGTTAGTATTGCTCAGCCATTTGTTGATCTTGCAAGGCAGAAACTAGAAGTATCAATTTCACAAGTTAGGACTTCTCTTTTTGCAGACAAGACTAGCATCCTAGGTGAACTTTCTCAGACAAGGGCAGAGATAGAGGTTTCCATAAATAATACTAATTCTACCGTTGAACTTAATAGATTGTACTCACAATTAAAAAGAGTTTCTATTCAAGGAGGAATTAATGAGGTCAAGGCTAGCATTGGAGCTTTAAATTCAAACCTAAAGTTATCGATTAGCACAACCAGAACAGATGCGTTAGCCGCTGTATCTAGTCTTAGAGCAGACGCTGGGGCAGACGATGCAACCACGCTTAGTTCTGCTAATACCTATACTGATACTAAAATAAGCGGTTTACTAAATGGGGCAGGGGATGCATACAATACCTTAAAGGAACTACAGGAGCACATAACTTCAAATGATTCCTCCGCCGCTCAAGCCCTTACTACTCAAGTTGGATTACTCCAAGGTCAAATTACAGCCAACGATGGAGATTTAAGCGGAGTAGTGGTAAGTCTAGGTAATATACACGGCTTAATAGATACGGTTGAGCTTAGAGCTACCACGCTAGAATCCCAAGATGTAACATTTCAGAATAACTTGGATGCATTTCAAGCTACTTACGACACTCTCATTGCATCGAATAATGCAATGACTACTGCATATAACGATTTACTTTCAAGAGTTACGACACTTGAAAACACGGCATATGCCCAAGCAGGCTATGTGTTCCCATAATGGCAAAAAAAAAGGCATACAAACACTACTCCTTAATGGTGCCGGAGGGTGGGCAACTAATATCAGGCTCTAATTCTCAGGACACTGCTGGCGCAAGTAACTATGTTGAAAAGATTAACTTCCGCAGAGAGACTGATGGGGAAGTAAGAAGAGAGGGTTGGAGTCGAGTGAATTCAGGTGGGTATGATGTTTCAAAATTAGATACTGATGATGCACCAATTAGATTATTACATCAGTTCGAGTCAGAAGGAGAAAAAATATTAGTAGCAGGGGCTGGCGATAAGCTTTATTCATTTAGTGAGTCAACCCACACTTGGTCGGTTATAGCAGAAGAGTTATTTAATTTAGATGAGATAAATTACACTCAGGCCATGACTAATGCATCTGGGCTTTATGGACTAAAAGCAAAACGATGGGAAGTGGTCACAATCGATGGGTACTGCATATTTAACAATGGAGTGGACTTGCCCTTATTTTATAGAAATGGATGGCCGTGCGCGTTTCCATTATTCTCTCTTAGAGAAAGAGGTATAGTAAGAGTGGGAACAATATCTGAATTTGACGGAAGATTATTTATTGCTGATGTTGAGTACTTTGATGAAACAATAGAGAACAACTTCAGTTATTTTATGGGAGCATCTTCCTTTCCATATTATTTACCAGAATCCTTTTCTGATTATTTCCACTACACTACAACCTACACAGTCCCTCATATAATAGAGTTCTCTGCTTGGAGGCTAGCAGACGATCAGAGAGAGGCTAGGGCAGCGCCCAATCTTTTCGGGCAGACATATAATGGTGAGGTGAATGCAATGCAGAGTGGTAATATCACGACAATAACTTTACCCTATGTTCTTGGTGGCACGAATGACACTAGTGGATCAGGATATGAGAGCTTTACTCATAATCCTTACTATACCATGACACCGACAGAGTTAGCTTTGTTGAATTACGAACACTCTACATTTGTTGCAGGTGATTCAATTAGAATGACCGTTACCGATCAAGCTGGAGTAGTCAAAGTCTACGATGCTGATGTTGTTTCAATAAGCTCCAACTGGCTGCAAAGCAAAACATTCATTGTTTTACAGGGAGCATATAACAACACTTCTACTGGAGTAGTTACAAACACTGGTGACCCAGAGTCGGAATCCACTCAAAGTGTAGCAATTGGAGACTCTCTTGATTTTATATTACTCAAGGAGCCTGATACTTTTAGTGCAGATCCTGAGATGACTCGTGAATCATCGGATTCAATAGCATTCCCTGAGGATGGATCGAATATCAATAAGATGGTAAAGCTAGGGGACAAGCTAATGGTTCACAGGCAGACTGGATACTTAGCCGTTAGTCGTGGGGATAAGTATACTGCATTTTATTACGAAGAGAGATACAAGGGTGAAAGAGTGGCAGACTTTAGGCACACCGTTATTAACATTGATGAACAAAGACAAATGTTTGCAGGTTTCAATGGAGTCTATGTAATTAGCCCTGCATCGGTTGAGCCTGTTCCGTTTCCAACATTTATGATGGGGCCAGAGTTTTGGAGGTTAATAACAAACGATGAGGTGGAGTATGTTTACTCACGTGAGAACCCATTAACACAAGAGATTTTCTTAGTTTCTCCGATTGGCTACACTGAAAATGAGGGTTCTATTCAGTTGAACTGGGGAGTCATTGCTTACGATTTAATTCAAGGAACTCTCTCACAGATAGACCATGCTTTTACTGCCATGGTTAGTACTTTTCCTACATCTGAATTTCAAAGTAGAAGATTCATGATGGCAGTTCACTTCTTAAGTAAGTCAGTTAGCAGTGAGGGAGTAGTATCTTATGCACCTGTAAGTTCTAGAATTGATTCCGAATCGATTGAGCCTGAAGCGAATAAAGCTTATAATTTTGGCGCAATGATAATGAGGTATGGCTATGGTTCGAGCGAAGCTTTCCGCGGGCCATACCGAGAGTTCTCAAGGGACGGAGTCGATTATGAATGCATTCTAAAGTTTGGAAAGACTGACCTTCAGGATAAGTTTTCAGAAAAAAAGATGCGTTCCTACGCTTTACACATGTCCGACATTTTTGATTACTCTACCTATATGACTGGAGATTATGTAGATGATAATTTTACCGATATTTCTGTCGTGGCAAATTTTAAACTTTCTACCTTTAGTACGACTCAGCAAACTGAAGTAGAGGAGGTGACACAGGATTTAGAGGACTTAAGCAATGAGGTTATGATTCCAGTCTTTGCCCAGGGTAATTATTTTCAAGATGCAATTAAGTTAACTGGGCTAGATCAGCCTTTCAAAGTTCTAGGAAGAACATTGGAGGTTTCAGGAGTCAGGACAAAGATGACATCGGAGGTAGTCCATGGCTCGTAGGAAACAAAGCGGAAGAGTTCGGTATGATATGAATGTGGCTTTTAAAAATGGTCAAAATAACTTACCCGAAATATTGACTAGGCTAAAAGAGAAAGTTAATAGAAAGCAAGATTCCTCCGACTTAGAGCAGATAGTTGGAGCTAATAATGCTTATGCAGGTATCCAATTGGGTGAAATTCAAAGGCAGATAGATGAACTTGTAAGTGAAAATGCAGTAATGCCCACTGATCAGATTACCTCTACTGGAGCATCAACTTACACGGTGGGATTTGATATGACTAGTGACTCAGTAGCTAATTATGATGTTAGCATAAATGGATTGGTTCAGGATCCACTTTCGGACTATTCTATAGACCTTTCTGCAAACACCTTAACATTAACATCTCCACCCAATGTAGGGGATGACATTGTGATAACCCAGCGTGACACATCTACATTTGATGCCGAGGCAGCAATTAATGATTTTCTTAGTGCGTTACAAAGTTAAATAGGTTACAATATTTTTATGTCTAATATTCTGTCAGAGATAGGGAATCAATTTTCTTTACTGAAAAAGAGAATATCTGACCTAAGGCTAGTTGACTTAAGTGACACAGTTAGTAATCCACAGAATTTAGGAGTTCTTCAGTACAACTCGTTTTCAGGATTATGGACAGCACAGTCTCCTGAAGTTATAGAAGCAGCCCTTGATGGAGGACGTGCAGGCACTATTCATTTAGATATTCTAGAAATTGATGGAGGTGGTGCGTGACAACTCTTAGGCGCATTTTGGTGCGCCGCGATACTGCTAGTTCCTGGAGTCAGGTTAATCCTGCCCTACACCAAGGTGAAATTGGAATGGATTTAACTAACAGGAGAATGAAGGTAGGTGACGGCTTCAATAATTGGAACGACTTACCATATGTAGATGATGCCGGACTAGATATAATCCGTGCAGAGTACGGAGATGATGTAACTTTTAATCTAAACTTTGACTTACATAGGTCATAAACTCAAAACACTAATAATATGCCAGCTACAGATATACTTGGAAAAATCGGAGAAAAGGTCGGGGGTCAAATTAAGACTCTCGAGACATCATTAACGGGAGACTATGCGACTAAAGTGTCGCTTGGTTCAGTACAAACTAACTTAGGGAATGTTCGTGCAAGCGTAGGGCTTGATTCAAGTGGTACGTACACTGCTAATGGAAGTTCAAATTACCTAAGCTCAGTCACTACTCTACAGGGTGCTGATAACGCTCTTGATGCACAGGCTAAGACTAATGCCGATGCAATCTCAACTAATGCAGATGCAATTAACACTATTGAAGCAAGCGCTGGATTAAGTGCTGCTGGAGCGTATCAAGCTGACTCAAGTGCAGATTACATATCTGGTGCTTCTAGTTTAGCTGGAGCAGACTCTTTGCTTGATGACCAAATCAAAACTAATGCCGATGCCATTGCTGTGAACGCAAGTGATATCTCTGATCTTGATTCCAATAAGTTAGATAAGACTGGTGGTACAATTTCAAGTAATCTAATTATCTCAGGTAACTTGCAAGTTGATGGAACAACAACCACTGTTAATTCCACCACCGTTGAGGTTGAGGATAACGCGATTGAAGTTAATCTTGGGAGTTCTGGTGCAGCAACTGCTAACACTGCTGGTCTAATCGTCAATAGAGGTGCTGGAGTTGATAAGGCTCAATTCCTTTTTGATGATACAGTTGACAAGTTCACTCTAAAGGTAGGGAGTGCTGAGGGTAACCTTAAGGTTTCTGGTATCGAGGGCGCTCTGACTGGTGATGTATCAGGTAATGTTACAGGTAATGTTTCTGGTGTTGTTACCGTTCCAAATGCTAACGGCTTAATTGTTAACACAACCGCGCTTGGTGATTACTCAACTTTTGAATCAGCTTTCAATACTGCTATAGCCTGATGACTGACATCTTAGCCCAAATTGGCGACAAGCTGGGTTCTAAGATCAAGGAACTTGAGGCTTTAATTAATTCTGGTGGAGGAGGTGGGGGCAACCCCACTTCCCCAACGGATGACTACACGGAGTCTACATTTAGTAGTGGGGTTCTTACGGCAATGACAACTTGGACAAGTAGCTTGAAGAGTACTTTAGTTAGTAGTAAGGCATTCACCTATACAAATGGTGCGCTTACTCAGGTTGTTGAGTCGGATGAAAATGGGGCAACGCATCTAACGACTACGATCACTTATAATTCCGGCGGAGACTTGGAGTCTATAAATAAGGATTACGCATAATGGCACTTTCAACTCCGTATAAGTCTGGTTCAATATCTAGCGTGAGTGGAACTACATTGGTTGGCACAGGTATTACTTTTGATTCCGCTGATATAGGTAGGCTTATCATTCTAACGGATGGTAATGGG
>Ga0209336_10000021_pt1 | contig 76868 bp, 70 predicted proteins | sample LinPmetageLP32_FD_184042 | JGI IMG/M metagenome (GOLD analysis project Ga0209336, IMG submission 184042) | Marine viral communities from the Pacific Ocean - LP-32 (SPAdes) (version 2) | ecosystem: Environmental > Aquatic > Marine > Oceanic | place: Pacific Ocean | collected 2009-08-23
AGCCTAATTTTGTTTTAGCTTCAACCGAGTACACTCACGCCGAGATTAGGGCTTTGATTTTAGATTTTGAACAGGGCTGGGTGGAGGACACCATATAATCTGAAGAAGACATCATTGTTTAGAAACTAGAAAATGAAAAAGCCAAAACATATGAAGTTAGAACTGTACCGTATGAGTACCGGCAAGGACAGTACACTAGGAACTTTGTTTCTTAGTAAAGGCAAAGACAAAAGAAAGTATCTTTGCTTTACATTAGAGGATGAGCATCGTGACGAGAAGGTGATGGCAGAAACGCGCATCCCGGCTGGCGTATACGATATTAAGCTCAGAGACTTCGGTGGTTACCACCAGAAGTATAGCAAACGTTTTAAAGACATTCACAAAGGAATGTTGTGGCTTCAGGACGTACCAAACTTTAAGTATATACTAATCCACTGTGGCAACACGGAGGAGGATACAGCAGGATGCTTGCTTACCGGCTATGGGCCAAAGCGAGTAAAGGATGGAGAATTTGAATTGTATAATAGCACCCAGGCGTATTTTGATGTGTACCCGCCTATAGCAAACCATCTTGCAGATGGAGGTACCGTAACTATTAATATCTATGACTTCGATGAAATTCCAGAACGGATGGGGTAACCCAAATAAGCACGGAGATAAATTTATCTACAAGCTTCGAATCGGCACTATAACGGTGTTTGACTTTATTGTTGACCTGAGTTCTAAAATGTACTCAGTTACTTTTTTCAACTTTACAATTAAGTTCTAATGGACAAACTCCGCGACACTAAACTAGGGTCGTGGCTAAAAGAAAAAGCGCCCAAGATTTTTGAAACAGTAGCCGACGCATTACCTGATGCCGGACTTCTGGGCGTAGTAAAGAACCTTGTAAATGCAGACAGTAGCCTTAGCCACGAGCAAAAACTAGAGTTCGAACGTCTTGAACAACAAGAGCGTATTGCATTAGAAGAGAACGTTACAAAACGTTGGACAGCTGATGTAGGATCTAAGAGTTGGCTTTCGAGGAATGTACGTCCCTTGATTGTAATGTCTTTGACTTTTATGTTTTTGGTTTTCATCTTGCTTGATACACTCTCTCCTGTTGAAGTGCGAGACGCTTGGATTAAGATGTATGAAACTATTCTAATGACTACTATTGGCGGCTACTTTGTAGTGCGTTCTGTAGATAAAAACCAGCTGCCATGGCAACGTTAAATGAAATTGTATACAACATTGCGCTGCAGGTAGAAAAAGCGGATGACGCGGTACTGCTGGAGCGGTTAAAGTTTCATGTGGCATACTACCGTGCGCAGTTTATCCGCCAAGACCAAAAACGTAATCATAGCTTGCCAAGCCAGTTTTTACAAAAGCTTGACTGCTTAGAAATGGAAGCGGCAAGTGCTATGGAGTGCTGCTCTACTGAAGATATCGGCTGCACAGTTTGGAGAACTAAGAAGACTATTCCTAGACCTGTAAGGATATATGACGGCAGTGAGTTTGCGTACGTTGGCACAGTGGACGCTAAAGAGCCTTACCAGCGCACTACTGGGGTACAAGCGGAATACGCTAAACACAATAAGTGGACTGCAGACGGAGCAAGGTATATCTATGCGAATGATCGCATTTATGTACTGAATGCTCGTCCGTCTAAGATTTTATTAAAAGGTATTTTTGAACAGCCTCAAGAGTTAGCGGCGTACTTGTGCTGCGATGGCGACGCAATATTTTCAGAAGATAAACAGTATCCTATTTCTATGGACATGGTGCAGCGTGTTACGCAAAGCATTCTTTCTACTGAAATGCAATTAGAAAACCGGCAGAATGACAGCGACGAAGTACAGCTCAGCGAGTAGGTATAGTACTAAAGATTCCTACAGATGGTTTAAGAAACAGAATCCTAGTACAACAATTACTTATTCGTTGTATAAGCATATTATTACAGCGTTTAATAAACGTGTAAGTGATCGGCTACTAGAGGGGCAGGTATTTAATATGGGTCAAAGACTTGGCTCTTTAAGAATTAAAAAGATACCGCGTACCTTTAACAAGCCTACAATAGATTGGGGAGAGACCAATCGCCTAAAGAAACAGGGGATAAAGAAGCTTGTTTATTACACCGATGATTTTTATTATAGGTGGAACTGGGACAAGCATAGGTGTTTGGTTAAGAACAAGAGTGTGTACACGTTTGCTCCTACTGCAGGGCAAAGCGGTAATCGACGTAAGCTCGTACAGAAGTTAAAAACTGATGAATTCGCACACTTGAACTACAAAACATGATCTACAAAACAGTCTCATCTAAAGCTGTAATTGCGAAAGTCTTTCGTGATTTAAAGCCTACTACAGATACATGGGTCAATGACTCTGTGGAGTGGATGGGTGAGGCTCTCGAGTTTATCGGGTATTTTACTGGGTTAGAGAAAAAAGCAATGGAGCTTACTATTTCTAATCACCGTGCTTTACTCCCGTGCGAGCTTGTCGACATTGTTCAGGTAGAATACAATGGGAGCCATTTGCACTACGGAACAGATACGACTGGGTATGATCTACCTAATGCTCCTCGTACTACTAACACACAGCCTTATAATGCGTCTGAGATTACCACAGGAGCAGTGTTCCAAACTGTAGCAAATGAGCATCCTACAGGCAACAGTACGTACAAGCAGCAGAAAACCATAAAAGCTTCTTCTTACGGAGGAGGAGACTACTATGTTATTAATCCGGATTACATTCAAACTTCTTTTGAAGAGGGCACTATAAAAGTTCATTACACTGCTTATCCGATTTGCGATGACGGTTACCCTAAAATTCCGGACAACATTTATTATAAGCAGGCACTCGAATGGTACATTCTAAGACAGATGATTATGGGGGGTTACACTCATCCGTTTCTGAATTGGCAGATAGCCGATCAAAAGTGGGGGCATTACTGTGTGGCTGCACAGAACGATGCAGCATACCCGAGCATCGACAAGATGGAGAGCTTCAAAAACATGTGGGTACGAATGGTTCCCAACATGAATGCACACTCCGATTTCTTTATTGGGAATAACACACAAGAGAGACTGCAGCGATGAAACCTATCAAAGGCATGAACTTAGACGTATCTCCGGATGCGCAACCGCCTAATACGTATCGTCACGCGCGTAACTGGGTGTATGACAAAACGTTCGACGGTTTAATGCAAGAACCAGGGCACACTGCACTAGCTACCCATCAGAGTAGACACGCTGTTGGGCAACACGCTTATGAAAATGGAGATATTGTTTTCCTAACTGTAGCGTCAAATGCTGCAACAGGGGGTGAGGAAGTGGTGCTTTATACTGCCGCCACGAATACTTTTAGTGTAGTTTACAATGACTCGGCTTTAGTGTTCAACCGTGCTAGAATCTATGACTTTGCTTCTTTTCGCAATACGGATAACGAACGTATTCTAATTATTTCAGACGGAATAGATAAACCTCTATCTATAAATATAGATGTTGCAGCAGCTCAGCAGCCGCCGCACGGGTTGCAATACTTATTTGCAACGAGAGAGCAGGCCAACTTAAAGTTAGATGTAAGAACTTCAGGCTCTCTTGGAGAAGGTTCTTATTTTTTGGCTATTAGGTATGTTATGAAGGACAAAACCAAGCTCTCTTTTGGCCCAATACATGGACCTTTTACAGTAACGGACTCTGCTGGGTTTATTGTAGAGCTTACAAATCTTGATACAAACTACGAAGGATACGAAATTGCCGTTTTAGCATTTGTAAACAACAGCCCGAGTACTTTCATAGGTGCATCAGGGTTAATTACAGGGGCTACTCTAAACTCTTACATTGAAGGAACTCCTATCGAAGCATTAGTTTTAGAAGACGTAATAGTAGGCGCGACTACTTACCAGACTGCAGGTTCTTTAGAAGTTCATGAAAACCGCCTTTACTTAGGAAATGTTAGTACGCCTTCAGATCCTGTAGATTTACAGCAGATTGCTAATAAAATTCAACCTATATGGGTTTTAAGTAGAGGTGTTACTGCGCAACCATCGGAGGAACCCGAGACGTCACGGTTTCAACCAGACGAGGTGTATGCTTTTTATGTATCTTATATTCGAGAGGATGGGTCTCAAACTAGAGCTTACCATATCCCAGGACGAGCGGCTAGCTCGACTATTGCGGTTCCTATAACTGCCACAGCTTCTGCTACAGTAAGTACAGGAACTACGCGTACAATTAACCCAAAAGCAACTCTTAAAGCTATCTTAGAATCTACGTCTACTAATGGAGTAGACAACCATGAGAACGCCCTAGAGTATTTAAAAAATGACCGTCAGATTTTTGTCAGCGGTGATGCTGAATTTGACACTGTAAAATACTTTCATACGCGCGGTACGGCTAAAGCTTTTACCAATCAAACAGCTTTTCACTTTGGGGAGTGCGGGTATTGGGAAAACGACAACGAAACATACCCAACGGGGTTTCCTGTAGGCACTACGTATACTTGGAATGCTAGTGGGTTAAGCGCTGCATCTGTAGATTCTGCTGTAGTTTTAGCGGGGGAAAAAGTCCGACATCATCGTGTACCTTCTTTAGGCTGGATGTTTGAAAACGTAAGTGACTTTGATTTTCAAGCAGACAAGGATCACGCATTTCAAATGCGGTTTGAGTACTTGGAGTTGCCGACTGGAATAAAAGGAGCCGTACTATATCATGCAAAACGCACTAATTCTAACAATTTAGTTTTAGCCCATACTCCAATCCATTTTGGGGCCGCAAATCACTATTCGGTATGGGGCGAGGGAGGGACTGAGTATAGAGACTACTCTACTGTATCTCCGGTAAACGCTCCCTTGCGTAACAATCTTCTTTCTCTTGCAGGTACTTCTCCAGGCGCTCCTATATCTTCTGCTGTTTCAAACGCTCTCCGGGATGCTGCAGGAGATCCGAAAAAAGCGGATGGAAGTGCTTTTTCTACAAACGACTACTTTGATGTTGACGACGCCAGTCAGGCTAGCTTAAGCGTGTGGGATTCGGAGTTTTCTGATCGCGTTAAAGTGCACTACAACAAAGGGGCTGCAATGCCTCACGATTTGCTAGGAGCAAAGCCTGCTTTGCCTCAAAAAGTATACACGCGTCTTGAGTATGTTTTAATGGCAATGGAAGAGTACCCAGACGACATAAGTGGTCATCCTTCTATTACTGATGGCAATCACCATACTATGCAGATTGCGGATACTAACGATGCATATTATTACGCAGATACAACTCTTCCAGGAACCCCGTTACCTAACTCTGCGAATAGATCAGGAGTTTTTAATTTTGTAGCGCACAACACTCAGATAAATAGACCTTTTCCTCAATCTGAAATTTTACCTACTCGGAATATTCGGTACGTTCCCGCAGGTGTAGTAGATGATGAAGTAAAGTTTGATAACCGGTTTGGAGCTGAATGTCTTTACTGGGATTACGCATTGCAATCCACTGGTTACGGGAACTATTCAGTTGCTGGTCACCACAATATGGGCGCTCGCATGTGGTATAGCATTTTAAATAATACCAATACTTTTAGCGATGACGGGACAGGGGATACGGATAATGCTAGCTTTACAAATAGTTTACCTTCAGGTGGCACAAATACCCAAACTAACAACGCCGGGTATTTTGTAAATACCCAATTTTCGGCTAACGATGTTCTTGCAGTGCAGCGGTTGCCTTTTGTAAATGTTACAGCTATGCGCTTTGACTGTTATTTTGGGATTGAAGCTCAAGACTTAGTAGCCTGCACTCAAGTAATTACACTCGCTAATACTACCGTAGCGCCAAATATCAATAGTCAGGCTAGCTCTTTAAGAAGGGTGGCTGAAACTCAGGTTCACGGAGATATTAAGTTTTCGGAACGAAGGTATAGAGTTACGTCTTCTTCAGGTTGGAATGTAGGGTTTGCTGCTAGCGTAGAAGATCAACTGCAGATTACCACTTTTGCAGCGCCTGATATATCTGCCCAAGCTTTGACTACAGTTCCAACGGCTGGCACCATTAATAATTCAAGAGGGTCTGTTCGAATGGTTCACAAAGTCCCAACGTATGGGCCTGTCGAGAGTAAGATTCATCTTGCTGAAACCGTGCAAGGTTTAGAATCTGAGTTTGAGGCGTGCTATAGACAAGTAAGTCCTCAAGAAACAAATGATGTTTCTTTTATTTCTAGCTTGTTAAAATTGAATGACTGGATTCAGCCTCTGATACATGTAACCACATCTGAGTACCCCACATCTTTTGCGTATCGCATTGCTCGTAGTTCAAAGCAAGATCTTGGTACCTCCGTTTTGGCGTATAGATCTTTCCCAGCTTTAGACTATTTAGAACAACCTCGAACGCGTGGGGTTATTACAAACTTGCAGAGTTACTCAGATAAACTTTTGATTCATCACGAGCAAAGTCTTTTTGTGACGGTAGGTAAAGAATCTGTTGCGACTTCTTCTGGGCAACTTGTTATAGGTACGGGAGATATCTTTCGCGTTACTCCTTCGGAAATAGCTCCTAGTGAGTTTGGGTTTGGGGGGACGCAACATAAACAATCAGCTGTACTTACTCCCAGAGGTTATTTTTATGTAGACGCTCTTCAGGGTAAAGCTTTTTTGTACAATGGCAAACTAGAAGAGATTAGCAATCGCGGTATGCGGGACTACCTTAAGGACGCGCTTAAACTCAATACTACGTGGTTTCCAGGCGGTAATGCTCAAAGTTACTACCCTGGAGTATTAGCAGAGTATGACTCTGAGTTTAACAGGGTTATGTTAATGATTCGGAATAATACTTGGGTAGGGTCATATGGCGTAGGAAATACTACTCTTCCTTTTGATTTGAAAGATTATTACGCTAATACCTTCTTTAAAGATCAGACAGAGATACTGTCGTATAGCTTTAATAACAGTGCTTGGGTAGCTTTTCACGACTTACGTATGAATGCGTTTGTTGCTTCTGGAACAAATTTTTATAGTTGGAATACGGGACCAGTTGCATCTCCGCCTCCGGCTGGAACATACTTAAACTTATTTAAGTTAAACGATTTTACAAATGCTTCTATTACGTACCATCACGATAGTGTCACAACAACTGTAGATCCTTATATCGATATTGCATTCCCTGCAAAAGAGTCTGTTCAATGGCAATCTTTTTCGTGGCACACAAAGGCTATAGAGCATGTGCCAAATGATGCTAATGCAGGGCATATAGATTTAACTAAAACGTTTGTAAAAGCTGCAGTTTATAATGACTACCAGTGTAGCGGAAATCAGACTTTTATTAAACCAGGAGACATTGATATTCAAACCTACCAGCGAGTGACTCTACGTCATAATGGTACTCAGTATCAGTTTAATGGGTTTAGAGATTTAGTGAATAATCGTTCTCTCAGGTTTATTGACGATGCGCAAGAGTTTGTTACTGCTAATATTAATGCGGCTACTGTTTGGCACGATCAAAGACGTTTTAATAGCACTCATGCTATTCTTCGTTTAATTGCTCCGACTACTACTACTAATCTGTTATATTTACATGATGTAGATGCTAAAGTGCGTAAGAGTTATAGATAACTCGAGAGTAGCAATCAAGTGTATAGAATATAAGTACGCGCTCTCACAACATAACTGCTATGAAATACGGTAAGAAAAAGCCTGTTAAAAAGGCTGCTAAAAAGGTGCCTGTCATGACTTATGGTGGGGCTATGTCAGCTGCTACTCGTCAAATTAAATTGACTAAAGGAGGTAAAACTCCTACGGCTTTAATTAACGCACTTAAAGCTGCGGGACACCTCAAGATGTTTGGAGGTAAGACTGCGACTTCTAAAAAGAAAAAGTAAGAGGATTTAAACGTCCTTAAAAGATTAACGAATAGATTCGAAAAGGAAACCCTTGGGGGTCAGCCTACACGTCTGCCTGCAGTAAAACGTCAGAAAACGTACTACTACTAAACGTAAACGGTGATGAAAGGCTTTTTATTCTTTTTTGGTTCTCTATTGCCTGCAGTACTGCTTGGACAGAGCTGGGTACTTGTGTCATTGCAAACAGATCTGTACGCGCCTGAAACAAGCTGGGTTATTGTACAGGGGGAGGAGGTAGTAGAGGAGTCTTCTCTGTATCTTACAGAGTCGTACAATGAAAAGATTGTTTACCTGCAGCCCGGCAATTACGACTTTATTATTTACGATAGTTTTGGCGACGGTATTTGCTGTGCGTTTGGGGAAGGTTACTTCTCTTTATCTAATTCTTGCGGGTTAGATATTTCGGTATATGATTTTGCATCATCCGCACTGACTGTTCCTTTTGAAGTTCTGCCCTGCCCACCTCCGATTTTTGGATGCAGTGATCCTCAGGGAGTTAACTACAACCCTTGGGCAAACGTTTCTCAGCCTTGTGTTTATCCCCCACAACCTTGCGCGGAAGGAGAAACTACTGTTATTGTTACTGTTACTCCTGATACGTATGCGGGGGAGATTAGTTGGGGGCTTCAGTCTAATGGGGTAGAGATACTATCGGGCAGTGGGTATACTTCTGTAGGAGTCCCGGTTACATACGATGCATGTATTGCTGTTGCAGACACGCTTGTTTTAGAAGTGCTAGACACTTTTGGCGATGGGATGTGCGGAAGCTGCTACGGGGGAGTGGACGGCAATATTTCTATTACAACCTTATGCCAAGACACCCTATTTTATGTAGGCGATACAACGCAATACTCTGCTATTTCTAGTGAGTTAATTATAGTAGAAGAGTGCGTGTTAGATCTGCTTGAAGGATGTACAGATTATAACTTTACTGAGTATGACCCGCTTGCTCTTATTGACGACGGTTCTTGTACTACAGAGGTTATTCTAGGTTGCACTATACCAGGCTCTTTAAACTTCAACCCAGAAGCTAATACTTTAGAAACTAACCCTATATGTATGAGCCTGCTTACTCTAACCGATGGGGCGGGCGATGGCTGGTTTGGAAGTTGGTTAGGCGTTATCCAAGGGGATGAGATTTTTGGTCCATTTCAAATGGGGCCTAATGATGGCATAGAAGAATTTTTCTATCTCCCGCTCTACTCCGGCGAACCCATTCAAGTTTACTTCTTTACTGGGGGCAACGCTGAAACCACTGCTGCTCAATGTGGTTTTCTTCTTACCAGTCCTCAAGGCATCTTCTTGGAGGCGGGCAGTAACCCTTGGAACGACGCTATTAAGAAGTTTCCCTATTCCTATACAGGTGTTCCCTTCTGCAATGACTTGTGTATCGAATCGGTAATCGGGTGTATGGACTCCCAAGCCTGTGATTATAACTCGCAGTCTAACGTACAAGGGGACTGTACTTTTCCTATTGAGTTCTACAACTGTTCGAACGAGTGCATCTTTGATACTGACAATGATGGTATTTGCGATGAGTTGGAGGTTGTAGGGTGTATGGATGCTACTGCCTTTAATTACAACGAACTTGCTAGTGACCCAGGAGAATGTGACCCATTTGTCTTTGGGTGTATCGACCCCACCCAATATAATTACGACCCTGCAGCGAATACGGATAACGGTAGCTGCATTCCCTTTGTGTACGGCTGTACTGATGTACTCGCTATCAACTTTGAGGAGGACGCGAATACTGACAACGGAGGGTGCGTTGAAGCTGTCATGGGTTGTATGGATCTTGATGCTTATAACTTCGAGGTTTCCGCTAATATAGCGAATAATGGTATATGCTTGTATGATGCCGGCTGCATTACAGGACCTGGGCAACCTTACTGGGCAAACGACTCTTGCTACTCTTGGGTTATTGAAGTCGATCCTTTTTGCTGTGAGTCAGAGTGGGACGGGGCATGCCAAGAACTTCACGCTTACTGCGAGTTAGGCTGGCCTACAGATGTTACAGAGATAAATCACACTATTCGAGTGTATCCTAATCCTGTACAAGACCTGTTAAACATTAGCTGTCCGAATCTGCAATATGCAAAGGCGTATAATAGCCTTGGTCAATTAATTTATGAAGGGGCAGAGTCTGCAATTAGTACCGAGCACTGGAAACCTGGCGTATATCATGTAACAGTCTACGCTTACTTGCGGTCTTACCAAATTAAAATTGTAAAGTCATGAGACTAGCAGTCCTTTTGTTTTTTACCGCTTTACCATTTGTAGGACAGGCGCAGGTATTTAAGAATTTTTTTAAATACTCTACGTTATACGCAGCTGCTAATGGCAATAATTCTTTAGCTACAACAGAAGCGTATTCTATAGATGGTAATACTGTTCAGTATGACTTAATCCAAACGCCCTTTGACTACAGCTTAACACTAGGCATTCGTAAGATTGCTAGGTTTGGTTATGAGAATAGAGCAAATGCATTTTACGATGGAACTGAAAAAACTTATGGAGATGATGCTACTATAGGTAAAAGGCAAGGCTTTGAGTTTTTATCTGAGATTGATTATCGCAGGCAACAAGGTCGGGTGCTAGTAAACCAACATCACTTTTTACGGTATGTATCAAAACGTTGGCTGGCTAAAGTTGAATACTTAGAAGATGGGTTTGCAGATGTGAAGTACGCGGAGGGGTCACAGCGTTTGCGTATTAATAGTAAAGGCAAGCTTTCTTTTAACGCAGGCATTGCGCAGCGCATTTCAGAGGCGTACGGCTACGATCCCATCGCGGAGTGGGTAGAGGCTAACAACTCTGTTCATTACACCACCTTAGCGCTCCAAGAGGGTTATAGCGTGGATTTTAATACACAAGACTTCCTTAATCCAAATGGCGAAAGGGTAGCAAGTAGCATAGATGTTTGGAGAGAGGTTGTGATTCCTACGGTTCTTAGCGACTATGCTGAAAAACAACGTCTACTTCTTGGGGACCAGTGGTGTCATAGTCTAGTGCTAGGTTACGACTACTACTACAATAGCAAAGATTTATGGTTGCACACCTGGGGTAACTTCTACCCTTACCATCTAGATCTAAACAACGAGTACTCTTACAATACTCTTATCGGAGCTAACGACTGGTTAGACTTGTCAGTAGGCGTGGTTAGCGGGTGGCGAATTACTAAAAGTTTAGGTATTTTTTTAGAGGGGACTTACAACCGGTATTGGAACCGTTCGTGGCATAATTTTTCTGCTGGGGTAAACTATGTAATTTATTAATGATGGGAAAGGAATTAAATGAAGACACGAGCTTTCAGGTAAGTATTAAAACATTGCTTACTATTGGGGCGGGGATGGTGGTGATAATTAGTGGTTGGTTTGTTTTACAAGCTGATATTGAGGAAGCTAAGAAGTTGCCGGAACCTGCTGAGCCTGAGATTACACGCATGGAATTTGATATGAAAGACAAGCTTGTGCGTCAAACTATTATGACAACCCAAGAGGATGTTTCTGAAATAAAAGATGACATGAAACGGATAGAAGAAAAAATTGATAACTTAAGAAAATGAACTAATGAAAATTATTACCGCAATATTTGCTACTTTTGTTGTGGGTGCATTGATATTTGCTACACCTGATGTAGCGAATACAGAAAATCTATATGAGGGTCTTTGCGTTGTAGAATTTAACGCAGGCTTTAACTCACAGAACAGTGTTCCTTGGATAGAGGAACTCACAGATTGTACGGGCCGGCGAGTAGACATCGCTTCTTCCCCAGCAGAACAAGCAGATCACAGCATCGTAGTAGTGCCTACAATCATTATTTTTAATGAGGGGCAAGAAGTAAAACGGTACCAAGCTAACATCATGATGGAGTTAGAGGTACAGAAAGAAACTATTCAAGAGGATATTGATGAAATCATAATGAGCGACTTCTAATGGCTACTAAAAAGAAAAAGGGTTTATACGCAAACATCCATGCAAAACGAAAACGCATCAAAGCCGGATCGGGTGAAAAGATGCGCTCAGCTGGAGCAAAGGGTGCGCCTACTAAAAAAGCGTTTAAGCGATCTGCAAAAACTGCAAAACGACGTAAAAAGCGTTAGTGATGGCAGCAACACGCAAGGCAACTTCTATTCGCAAAACCACAAAGGGGAAAGGGGCAAACTACCGCTCGACCAAAAAGGGTGCGGGGATGACTGCAAAAGGTGTACGTGCATACCGAAAAGCAAACCCAGGGAGTAAGCTAAAGACAGCTGTTACTGGTAAGGTTAAAAAGGGAAGCAAGGCAGCTAAGCGGCGTAAGTCGTATTGTGCCCGTTCTTTAGGGCAGCTAAAGCGTTCTAGTTCTAAGACTAAAAATGATCCTAATTCACGCATACGCCAAGCACGTAGGCGTTGGAAATGCTAATTATGGAAGACGAATTTGACATCTCTTTTCTCGACTCAGAGAAACTTAAAAAATCTCAAGAAAAACTTGAGAGCGGAGAAATTACATGCAACCTGGACGACCCAGAAGATTGCGAAAGCTGTAGCGGATGAGCAAGAAATTTAACGGAGAACGGTGCGAGCGTCGAAACTTAACTGATTTAGTTCTGGGTACGGGACCAACTGGTATGAAGCGCCCTGTTACTAAAAAGAAACAACCTGCTAAGTCGACTGTTCCTCAAATGAACTACGGAGGGCCTTTCATAGCTTCTGATTACTATGCTAATTTAGCTAACGCTAATCCAGAAATGGTTGAGAATGGTGCAATGCAAGCTCCTGAAGGATTCGAGTTTCCTACTGAGGGTGGCGCTACTATGACTCCTGGGCAATTCCCAGAATTTATGAAGCAGTATCTTGCAAAACAGGGCAACATGAGTCTAGCAAGTTCTGCAGGTCAATCTGCAGGACAGTTTATTACCCAAAATTCGGATACTGTTGGTGACCCTATGGCTAATTTTGGCGTAGGAGAAGGGCTAGGGGCAGCTGTAAGCGGAGCAGCTAACCCTTTCGCTATGTCTTTTGGACCTGCAGGCATGGTAGTTGGTGCTGGGGTAGGTTTACTTAAGGCTAGGCAAGAGAGTAACATGGAAAAAAATCGTTTCATAGCAGAAGAAGAAAGACTTTCTGGTATGCGAACGGCTGCAAATGTGGCTAATGCACAAGACTTTAGTCGTCAGGCTTTAAGTACTTACGATCAAGACGGTGCAGGAGGAGGGTACTACTCTAAGTATGGAGGACCAGTAGATCGTTTTTACATGGGAGGAGCTACTAAGCGACAGTATCCCCATGGCGGAGGAACTCATCCTCCTGTTATTCCTGGGATGGAGCAATATGCCCAATACAATAACTTAAATCCTGATCTTGCTGCTGCTGTTGCAAACCGGCCTGAGACTTCTGATAGGTTAACAAATTATACTAATGCGGAACAGCGCAGGTATAACAATATAGGAAATCAAACACGTATAAATTCTGCTGTTGAAAATGCGAGGAATAATGCAAATACTTTTGCTACTAACACTTATAATTTTCATAAGGAGCAACCTTTGGATGCGCTAGGCATGGATTTAGCTATTGCTGGTCAGCTCCCTATAGTAGGCGAGGCGGCGGACTTATTAAATGCTGGAATTAGTGGAGCGCGAGGCTTTTACAATACTGCAGTAGGAGATACCGCAAAAGCTAAAGAACAGTATGCATTAGCGACACTTAGCGGGTTAAGTGCAATCCCTATTGCAGGAAATGTAACTGGAGCAGCTCGCATAGGTAAAGGACTGTACAAGGCTTCTCATGGTGCTCACAAGCTAGAGAGAGGGGTCATTGGCGCAAAAGGAGTAAAAGCCGGGACTTACGAGTCTTATGCTATGGGCGGCCCTATCGATTATGAAACTGAAAAAGAAGAAGTTATATTAGCTTCGCCTTACGACCGACCCGTAGCGCCGGGACAAGGAAGCTATAACCAGCTGTCTGAAAATCTTTTTAAAGGTAATGGCCCTAGTCACGCGCAAGGAGGTATTCCTACACGAGGTGCTACACAACCATTTGTAGACGCTGGAGGGCAACCTGTTGATAGCCCATATGTATTTAGCGATTCTAAAGATATGAAATTTGATCCGAATGACATTTTATCTATGATCACATGAGTAAGAAGAAGATGACCCCTGCTCAAGTAGCAGAAAAAATAGCGCGGTTTATAGCTAAACAAGAAGAAACGTTAAAGACTTACCCTGTAGGTCCTTTAGGCAACACGGCAAAGCGTAATTTGGAAAAGGGTAAGAAAGCGTTAGCTGCTTTGCAAGGTAAGAACGAAGAGATGCGTATGGCTATGCAGCCTCAAGGTCAGGCTGCTATGCCTTCCCAGCAAATGGCATTAGGGGGGGATTTAGTAAGCGCACTTCCGGCTGCTAGTGGAGCAGGGACTGCTTCTAGTATAACACCCGCACAGCAGTCTATGATTGATAGCCTGTCTTCTCAGTATGGCATGAGTCCTGCTATTGCTGCTGCTGTAGCTTCTGTAACCCAAAAAGAAAGCGGGGGGTCAGGAACTAAAGCAGAAAATAATTACAGCAACACTTCTAATGCTGCTATTAGAGGAGTAAACACCCGTTTTGCAAGGAAGTTTAAGGACATGCCAGACGCAGAGCTTACTAAGCTTAAAGCGAATCCAGAGGCGTTCTTTAATTATGTATACGATGATGCTACCGGTAACTCTGCTGAGGGTGACGGCTACAAGTATAGAGGGCGAGGGCTTGTACAAGTTACTGGCAAGGCTAATTACAAACGCGTAAGCCAGGCAGTATACGGGGATGATCGCTTAGTAGACAATCCGGACTTGCTTTTAGACGATGCTACTGCCGGAGCAGCTGCTGCTTATTTTGCTGCGGAAAGCGGTAAAGGGGTAAAAGGATATGTGGACTTTGATTTGAGCACGCCTAATCCCTCTCCCGAACAGATACAACAAGTATTAAATGGGTCGTACGCTGTAGTTGCATCTGGAGGAACTTTGTCAAAGACAGAAGCTCAAGACTCTGCAAAGATGGCAAAGCGGTACGAACAGTTTAATAAGAGTATGGCTACAATGCAGGCGTTTGCCGGAGTAAATGTTCCAAACTCCCAGGGTTCTAACGAAGCTTCTGCACAAAATACTAATGGTTCAAATGCTGTTGCACCCCAAACGCAGAGAGTTCAAGAACCTCAAGTTTCTATTCCTGAAGAATTAGATGATAATAAACTATTTGAGTTAGCTGCTTCTGATAAACGCACGTTGGATTTTATGCAACGTAATAATGTTACTACAAGTGACTTAAATAAAGCTTTAGCAGGAGAGTACGTAGACATCCCTAACCGAGCTGCATTTGATGGCTTAGTTAGAAAAGTTGCTAGTGATTACACTACTTCTCGAAACTCTGCAATAGCTCAAACCCAAGCGTCTCGTACAAAAGATAAAACAGGCGACTCTATTGGGTGGAGCGAATCTTTAGGCATTTCTAGAGAGCGTTATAAAGAGTTAGCTTCAGAAGCAGAAGACGAGTTCCCCGATCAGGCTTTAGCTTATATACCTGGTCCCGAGGGTACTGAGGGTAGCTTTCGAGTTGATATAACTAGTCCTATGGGTTCGGCAAGGGTAGTTACGGATAGGCCAGAATTTACTGGTATGCAGGCAAAAATTAACTATGATAATTTTAAAGCCGGCGGGGAGGATTTCTTAGAACGTGGGATAGAAATGACGGATGCGGTAAAGGCAGGGCGAGACGAGTTCGCAGATACTTTTATGAAACCTGCTCTAGCTATGGGTTTAGGAGCTGCGGCTTTAGCCCCAGGAGCTATAGGATTAGGCGGTCTTAGTATGGGTCAAACTGGGTTAGCTGCTCAAGCCGTCGGTCGGCAATTTTTATCTGGTCAGGTTTTTAATCCTGCTATTGCTGGTGGAGGCATTAATTATGCGGGGGCTTTGGGGTCTGCAGCAGTTGCAGCACAGATGACGTCTGGAGTTATGCGTACTGCTGGAGACTTTGGGTTAACTGATCGGCAAAATGCTTTTGAAGTTGCAATGGACCCTGACTTAAGTGCTCTTCAAAAAGCGCAGTATTTTACTGAAATAGGTTTAGAGTTATCCCCGGCACTTTTCGAAAGTCCGACAGCTATAAGAAATATATTTCGAGGTAAGCCGTCAGATTTTCCAGGTAGCCGTTCTCAATTTTTAATGGCGCGTAGAGCAGGACTTAATAAAGCAGATGATGCTTCGGCTTTAGTTGATGAAACGCAGGATGCTTTTAGAGCTGTTCAAACTAATCGGGGGTCTTTTAAAAACACTGCAGCTTCGGCAGAGCAAAAAGCTCTAGCTGCTGAAACTAAAGCAACAAACTCTCCTACGAAAGCGAATAAAACAGCAGCTACTAAAGCTCGGGCGAAAGCAGAGACTGCAAAAGCAAATGATGCGCAGGCTTTGCGTAACCAGCAATCTGCAGGGGCGTTTAGAAACAACGCTGTAGGTCGGGCAGGGGTAGCAGATGATGAGCTGAACTTATTTAATAAACGTTACAACGCTGCTCGAGAGCCTTACAGTTTTGGTTCTACTGGAGTATTAAGTAATACAGGTAAGTTAATACCTGCGGCAGTTTCTGCGGCTCCTATGTTAGCTAACCTTGCTACTAACCCGGCTCAGAACACTCCAGAAAATGTACGAGCTGTATCTCCCACTATAGTAGATCCTCAAATACAGGCGAATCAAATTGAACAACCTGTAAGCGACCCTAATCAGGTTCCGACTAGAGATGGTTCTGGGACAACACCTGGTGGAGGGACTAGAGAAGGCGTCGCACCGTTGCCTGTTCGAGGAGTAGAAGAGGTAGCTTCTGTATTGCCTACAAAGGAAATACAAACTGCTTCTCCTGAAATGATGCAGGTAAATATGCCTAAGATGAACGCGTTACAAGCAGTACCTGCTATGGCATCTCTGGGTAGCGCGGCAATCCAACGTCGGGCACTTAATGCTATGCAAGGACCTCAGCGTCCTATTGAAACTGATATACCGCAGTTTGCTTATGAAAGTAATATTCAAAGTACGCTCGACGATATCCGCAATGCTACTAACACGGCAGCCCGAGGTACAAACTTACCGCAACAAGCGGCTGCTGCAAACCAACAAGCTTTAATGGCAAACCGGTTTAGAGCAGAAGGGCGTGCACGGGCTATCGACAATCAAGCAAAGCAACAAGCTAAAGCGCGTTATGATACGATGGCTTACCAAGGAAGAGCAGTTCAAAACGATTTACGTAGCAAATACCAAGATGATATGGTAGGGTTTAATAATCAGAAGGCTATGCTTGATGCTCAAATCAAACAACAACCTCTGAACGTACTAGCTTCTAGCACTCAAGACTACCTAAAAAACATTTATGCGCCTAACTTAGCAGCAATGTTTGAATCGCAAGGCCGGCAGTACGGCACAAACTACACTGAAGAAAATACATAATGGCTGTAAATCTCCCCAAGTCTATGGAGTTTGTAGAGTACAAACCTTCGATGGTAGGTATTCCCACGCAATCTGTAGCACGATACTATGACCGCTTAGACAGAGACGCTCTTCGTACTGAAGCTGCGGCTAATTCTGTTCAAGACACTTTAGCTGCAGAAATTGCATTAGCTGCTGAAGGCGACAAACCCTACTTAAACGATTTATGGGGTAAAGTCGATGGGATTATGGAACAGGCTTCGAGCGAAAAGAATCTGCCAGGTTATGCTAAGCAGATTCGCAAGCTAGTAGGGGACATTAGTGGTTCTCCAGAGTATGCTAATGTTAAGCTAAACTCTCAGTTAGTTAAATCGTATACTGATAACTATACCAATTTGGCTACGTTGTACGGACCAGAGAACATTGTTTCTAGCGGCGACAATCCGCGTAATTTTTCTAGCTCTAACGCAGAGGGCGGGATGCAAAAATTCCAAGGATTTGCAACAAAACGTCCCGACTACTTAAAAGGCATGGACGACGTTTATATGAAAAATGTAGACATTGTACAGTCTGTAGGTGCTATGGAAGAGTTTGTAGATAGCGGAATGGCTCTTTCAGATTACTTGCAAACTCCTGAAGGACGAGTCCATATAAATGAAATTTCGCAGCAACTTACAGGGGTGTCTTATGACCGCCTTCCTGCAGCTCAAAATCAAGCAGGAGAGTACGTTGTTGGAGAAGAGGGCGTAGCAGTCATGAATCGAATGAATGACCTTCTTAAAGATGCAGGAGTTCGGTATGTTAAGACTGCCACAGCTAAAACTGCAGCTGACGATCCTCGATTTAAAAACTTAAAAAATAAAGGAATTGTCAGTAGCGGTATTGCTAACGATACACTTACAGATGGCACTGCTGCTCCAGATAGCACTATAGGTGTCTTTGACGATCGGGTAAATAATACATTATTAGACGATCAGCTTAATGCCTTCGTCGCATATGACCGCACGCTTAATCTGTTCCCCGCTGCAAGTGGGGGTAAAGAGAACTTTGAGCGCGGGGAGAACATCCAGTCAAATCAGATTTTAGGATCACGATTGACAAGTGGCATTGGTCCTAAGGGTTATCCGCTTGTGCAAGTAGAATATAGTAATCGAGTTGCGGGCAAGGAAGGGGAGCAAGGTATTGGGTATTACGAGCTGAATAATCCAGATGATTTAGGGCTTCTCCAACAAAGTATGGAGGGAACATTGTTACAGCTTCGTAGTGGGGCTACAACTCCTGCAACCCGTTTCAGCATGACTCCAGCTATTGCTAATATATTTGCTCCTAAATTAAATTCGTGGGCAGGGGGAGACGGAAAAGAATCGCTTACTGTGCAAAGTCCTCGAGGTACAGCATTAGAAATTAAAAAAGTATCGAATGGGTTTGCGTTATATGACAGCGAGGGGTCTCCTTATATGAATAATGGGAGTCATTATATTTTAGATAATGAGAATGGGGTTAAGGATTTGCGTAACGCAATTGGAGATTTATTTATTAATAATTATTAATACTACATATTATGGCGGAGGAAAATCAAGAGCCGGTCAACCTGGGCGATCTAGGTACGGCATCATCCTCAGACATTCGCAAAGCTTTAGAAGGACAGCCTAGTCCTGTAGAAGCGAAGGATGCTGTTGACTCGGAAACACCAACTGAAACCCCTGATGCACCACCTGCATCTCCGGGTCAGGACATTACAGGGTTTCTTACAAACAGCAGTAACAATATTGTCCAGAAGGAGAACGGCAGCTTTAAGTTTATAAATCCTTACGATAATAACTTAGATGTTGACTTAGATCAGTTTGAAACTCAGCGACGTCGAGTATCGGAAGGTAGCGCGTTGTCAGGCATTTTAAACGGGGTAGAAGGGCTTGAAGAAAGCTTTACTTACACTAGCTTAGAAGACACTGCAAAACGCAGTCAGGAGGCTCAAGGCGTCATCAATAAGATGAAGAATGGGATGACTCAGCTTGTAGCAGATACAGGTATAAATGTTGCTCAAGGTTTTGGCGCATTGCTTTACGGAGTTCCTAGTGCTATAGCGAATGGCGACATCACAAAACTGTATGATAATTCTTTAGCTAATAACTTAGATAAAGGCACAGAGTTTTTAGACGAGTTCTATAAGATAAAACGAGGGGGTGACCAGAGTAAGGGTCAGAAGGTAGCTAACTTTTTATTTGATGACTTAGCGGGCGGTGCAAGTTTTGTAATGGGTGCTATTGCTACAGAAATGGCATTTAGTGCTCTTACTGCTGCAACTTTTGGAGGAGCTGCTCCTGCGCAAGCTGCAGTTACTGCAGGTCTTGTGGCTCGAGGTACGCGGTTAGCTCAAAAAACTTTACAAGGAGGGAAGGCTTTAATATCAGGTAGCCTAGTAGACGATGCTTTACGGGCTAGTAGATCTTTAGGAGCTGCAGCTACTAGAGAAGGTGCGGCTTCTGCTTTGCAAGCTGCGGCTCAAACTGCGCGTACTCCGATGGCGCTTCAAGCAGCAGCACGTGTAGGACGTCAGCTTATTACAGGCGCTTCAATGGAGTCTGGTATGGAAGCAAGACACATGCTCAATGCTTCAGTTGAGAACCAAAAACAACAGTATGAAGAACTAAACGGTAAAGGTTCTTTTTCTGAGGAGATGGCAGGAGACTTTCGAGAGGAAATTAGCGGGTATGCAGACGGTGTTTTCGGGGCTAATATGGCTTTGGTAGGAGCGTCTAACATGTTGATGTTTCCAAAACTGTTTGGGGTAGGGTTACGCAAAGGAATGTCTACTTCAAAGTTTATTGATACAAGTAAACTTTCTCAGAAAGCACGGGCGCGATTGGCTAAAAATCTAGGAGTAGTAGAAGGCAAGCTTCCGCGTCTTGTAGATGCTGCAAGAGGGAACACTCTAGGGCGTATAGCGGGTCGCACTGGGACTGTAGGACGTGTAACTGCTGCCAATACTAAGAATGCTTTGTATGAAGGTTTTATCGAGGAAGGTGGGCAAGGAGCTATCAGTCGTTCGACAGAGGATTACATATCGAAACGCTATGACCCAAAAGGCGTAAAGGATACTGTACGGTTTGCAGACAGCTTTTTAGAGGGACTTAAAGGCAGCTACACGACCAAAGACGGCTTTAAGGAAATTGGCATTGGTATGCTTCTAGCATTTACAGGTGTCCCTATGTATGCCCGTAATCAAAGTACTACTCCGTCTTCTAATAGTGAAACGGCTGGAAAGCCTGAGAAGAAGTGGAAGTGGCAAATGATGGGAGGGTATGCAGATCAACGGAAAGCACTCATAGCGCGGGATAAAAAAATGGACGCTATTATGAACCTGTCTGAGAAGCACGGGGATGTAGGCGGCATACTGCGGGCAGAGATAGCAAATATGAATAGACAAAATGTTTTGCAAAAAGAGCAAGACGCGTCTATTCAAGAGGGCCGATTCAAAGAAGCCAAAGATGCGGAAGCTGAAATGATTTTTTCTCATGCCGCAACTAAAGTCGTTACTGGTCGGTATGAGCAATCTATTGCTGAAGCTCAGCAGATTATGGACGAGATGTCAGACGAGGAGTTGCGGGAACAGCTAGGCCCTTCTGCAAAAAACATGACAGAAGAAGACTTGCGTGCCCACCGCAATAAAGCCATGGAAACTTACCGGTCTAGAATGGATCGGGCTAGGCAGGCGTATGATAGGGCAGGTACAGTGTACAGAGGAGAAGATGCAGACATCCATACGGGAGTCGCTCATATGCTTTATATGACTAAGGAGAAGGATGCACGTGAGAAGAGTATTGCGGGAGAGATTGCAGATGCAATTGAAAATATGAATGAAGGTGATGTTCTTGATCTTGTCCGTATGCAGGCAGATTTAAACATGACTGAGAGCACGACTAATTCATTTTTAGACCTTATTAATAAATATCAAAATATTGATAAACAGCTTAATACAAAGCTGGAACGTAAGATTATAAAAAACATTGACCCGGAAAAAGCTGACCAACGTCAAAAAGATATTGCTAGCGCTCAACAAGCTCGGGAAATACTGGCGGAACAAATGGAAACTATGCTGGAGACTATGGCTACAGCACAGAATGTCGAACGAGGTAAGTACGACTTTGACCTTAGCACATTCGATCGTTTAGGAGACTTACATAGAGCGATTAGACGTCAACAAGGGGTCGAGTTTCAAGAGGCGGATCTAAAGGCTTTGTTTGAGGACATGTATGCCGTAGCACAGGACCGTCTAAATTTAATTGGTAACTATAACGACTTTATTAAACCTGGAGGTGTTGAGCGTTTTGAATCTAAGATGATTGGTTCTATAGAGCGTTTAGCAAAGATGTCTCCTGAGCAGCGTCAAGAAGCTCGTCAACAAGCGGCAGCCGAAGAAGATGCTGATGCTGATTCTGCGGTAGCAGAAGAGATAGTAAAGGCGGAAGAGGCAGCTACAAAACAGGCTTCTTCACCCCAAAATCCAGGTTCTAATCCCCCTCAAGCTCAAGATGGAGGAGGAGAGTTTAGCGTAAATCAAGCTCCACAACAGGTTGTTACTGAGCCGGGCATTGGGTTTCCTGAGCCAGCAGGGTATACTGGGGATGTGCCGACTGCTCCCGCTAATGTGGAACTTCGCGAGACACTGCCAGGAGAAAACCCTACACGTAATACGGTAGTCTCTGACGTGACAACAGTACAATTTCAATTTACAAATGCGAATAATAGTACAGAGGAAAATAAAGGTAGTACGATTAATGACAAGTACTTAGCCGGACTAAAGAAGGTTATTGCAGGGCTACCTATAGGCACTGTAATAGAAGCTAGAGAAGGAGAATCTAATGGGAGAATTGCACTACGAGCAGATAAAACTCTTTTAGCAGACATTAAAATTCAAGAGTTTTCTCAAGAGGTGCAAGCGGAGTTAAGGCTGGGAAAGACAGTCGCACTAGTAACAACATCAGAAGTTAGTCGAGGCTTTGTGGGAGGCGAAACACTTTGGGAAAACAATAATGGAGTAAGGGTTAGCGCGAATCAGAAAAACGACTTTCCAACAGAGGACTTAGTTAGAGAGGTATTACCGAATGGTGTAGAAGATATCAAAGGCATGAATTTAGTGCCTTCTAATTCTAACAATTTACTGCCTATAGCAGGGGTAGAATCTATGGGGATTCCTGGTGAAATGGTTACGGATCCAAAGTTTGCAGGTAATTTATTGGTTTCTACTGTAGATGCTTTAACTAAAGAAGAAGCGTATCACTTTGTGGAACTCTCGCCAATGACATACGAAAGTTCTACCCAATTGGTAGACTTAGTAGATGCATTTAATCAATTTGTTCTTAGCCCAAACTCTATGAGTCCTAGTCAAAACGATCTTCTTAGAAAGTTCGCAGAGGCTTCACAAATAGATTTGCAACAACCCGCAGACGAAGTTTCTAAGGCTGTTGCGTTAAAACTTCGACGGATTATACAGGGCGCAGAGTTCTTAAGTGAGCAAACAAAGAAACTAAAAAATAACCCTAGGATTAAAAGGCCGTTACTTGCTGTGGAGCCTTTGGGTTCAGGGAGGGACGGAATTACTTTGGTGGCTTTACTGCAAGGAGATACGTATTATTCCCATGACAAAGAGGGGAATCGACAAGGCCCCGGTGCGGAAGCTATTGCAAGTTTTATAACCAAGCGTCCTGCAAACGTTACTCAAGAAGGCACTACAGTGTACCCAGATGGTAAAGGGAATTTTGATGTTTTTTCTACTTTGGAAATGGTCCAGAAGCAAGGAAAATTTGTGTATCGTGCGCCTTTTGTAGTAGACGGCAAAATTTATAACCGGCAATTTGCAAAGGTAGAGCTAAGCATGAACCCTTTGGTTCCTGTTCCTACTAAATTTAAAAGATTAGAAGAGACACCCGAACCTGCTGGCAATACATCTTCTGAGGTTGTAATTGAAAAAAATACGCAGTTTGATCCAGGCAACTATGATCCGAATAAGTTTGGTCTTGACGCAGACTACTTGCCATCTAGTTCCCAAGAGAGTACCGACCCAATGGAACGCGCAGGGGCTTTGTATGAAGTTCCAGGACTGACTTCTCGTCAGTTGCGTGACGGGATTAACTTCAGTACAGGAATGATGGCACGAGCGTTTTCTACTCACATTCGAACGAAAGACCGCAGTGTACCTATTTCAAGTGATTACCTGCGACGTTATGTGAAAGCCAACTTAGAAAATAATCTTGCATACTATAAGTCTCTTAAACAAGAGGGCTTTACTGTGAAAGTAGTTGAAGCACATGAAGCCTATCTCAGCTCTGAAAACTTCAATCCTTTAATGGATTTGGCTATGGTTGAGCTGCTGCAACAAGCAAAAGACACAGTCGTAGGTCAGGGCGATTTGAATAAGGCGCTCGAAAACATCCGGGATAGAGCGGCAAATTCTGAAATGTTAGATGATGCAGAGCAAGCTGAACGGGATGCAAATCCTATGGCTGCGTTTGATGAAAACTTTGCTTTTGGAGTAAACCCTAAAAGCACTTTGCGGTTAGAGTCTAAGCTTTTGCTTATGGGCTTAGTCGATGAGCGTGGTACAACCGGGAAGTCTTTTGGTCTAGCTGGACGTAAATTTTTGAACAACACAGATCTTTTAGATAAGCTATCTGCTGTGCTTGCAGGTGTTGCGCCTAGCTATATTAAAGTTAAAGAACGCTTAAAAAAATACACTAAGACTTATCCTCAGTTTCAGTCTGTTCTAGATATAATGACGGATACTTATGCAATTAATAGCATACCTCCGGGTTTAAAAGCAACCTCTACTGCTAAAGAGTACGCTGAAATTCAAAACCGTGCTTTGTCTGTCCAAGACATGATTCGCAACCAGTTTGTAGTCTTTGCAAACAAAGAGGTTACAACTTATGACTCGGTTAAAATTGTAGACGTTACTGCTACACAAGCAAGGGACATCCAAATTTGGAACAGCAACTCCCGTAATATGCGGGAGCATGCAGGAAACGATATTCGTTCAGCTTTGATTGAACAAGAGTTCTTTGATCTTGATGGTGCGATTAATAAGCCGAAGTTTAAAAACCTTTACGATCAAATCGTAGGAATTTCTGAGTTGCCAGAATCAGACCAAGCTGCTAAATTTTCTTTAATTCTTGAAGATGAATTAAATATTTCAGTAACGCCTGATGCTTTAACAAGTAAAAACTTGACGGACAATGAAAAGGGTGATAGAATATTTCTTGGGGTAGAAGATGCATTAAGGAAAGGAGAAGCGGGAACTGCTGGGATTGTGGGGCGTTTTAAAACAGCCTTAAAAGATTTAAGCACGTCAGATTTAACTTTAGAAGAAGCATTAAGCTCTGGGTCACAAGCGGGTCGAGCGGTAAAAGACTTTTTTGTAGGGTTAGCGGATTACCGTGAAAACTTTATTCAAAAAAGTAGTAAAGACGGGGACAATAAAACTCGGTATCAATACAGTGCGCCTAAACTGGTGCATCAGATGCTAAGAGAAATCAAGACAGCAGCTGTAGAAAATCCAGCTTCGGTTCTTTTAGGAAAGCGTTTTGCACAACTTAGCGCAGAAAACCGTCGCTTGATTGAGTTGACTTACTTAAGTGGCATTAAAAAGGGAAATAAAGGAAAGGAACGAAACTTTCACGGCATGCAAGTGGGTGACAATGTTTTAGCCCAACTTGCTTTTTACGGCAATCGAAACACATATAAACAGCGGGATGCAAACGGGGAGGCTATAATAATATCAAAATTTTTGATGCCTACCCTAGCTGATAAACAAACAATGCCGATTTTGCAAGCCCCTGCTTTAAGTGCTAAGCAGGCTGGTGTTGTTTTAAACGAAGAGGTATCTGAAAAGTCTTGGAAGACTCTAACGTTTAAAGACGTAGTGCCTAACGTAGCTGGTGCTTATGAAACAATTCTTAAAGACAGCGTTGATCTTGAGATAGATCGTATTATGCGTATCCAAGCGGGAAATACAGAGGGCATGACTGCAGCTCAACGAGTAGCAGTAGGATTTGTAATGGTTCCTTCCTTAAACGGAGTAGCTGAAACCTTTATGGAAGGTAAAATCAAACGCGCGGACTTCCGAGCAGAAATTCATAGCAAAGCAGTAAGGGTATTTGAAGAAGCGATGAACGAAGATATGCAGCACATGCTTCGTGAGACAGAGGGTACTATCTGGAATCCTACAGATAAAGAGGGGGTTGAAACTATAGGTGAGCTATTTCACTTTAACGGGTCTAAAAAGAAAAGTCCTGTTAAGGTTCATGTTGCTCCAACAGCTAATCTTCAAAAAGGAGGCAGGCACATAGTAGCATTTGTAGCGTTTTTAGCTAAGTATGCTATGGATAGCATGAACGTTCGGACAAGTGTTATTATGGACACTATGGGAGATCCTGGGGCATTTGTAAAAACAGATAAAGAGACTGGTAAAATTAAACCTGCAAAAACTGCTACTAATTTAGGAAAGCGGTTTGCATCTCTTATTGCCCCTGGCGCGGCAATACCCTATGTCACATACAATAATCGAAAAGGTATTCCTGTAGATAGCCAAAAGGTAAACTTTCTGGTTATCCCTGCTCGCGTAGTATCTAAAGCCGGGCATTATGAATACTTGAAAAAGATAGGACAGTCTGCAGATGAATTGTCTATGCAGGAAAATTACGATAGCGCAGATGCTGCAGAGTATACAACTGTGGAAGAGCATCTGGGTATACTCTATGCGAAAGGTGAAATAACTCGTCTGGAAATGGACGATGTTTTAAGTAAAATAGCAAACAACATAAAGCTAACCAATGAGCTAGATTGGTTTCAACCCATGAAGCCGGTAACTACTGCGCGTGTGGGGGATCATATGCTTTATGTTAAGAGTGCAGCCTTCCCGTTAGTGCCTCAACTTACTCAAGGGACAGAGCTAGACAAGCTACGGGTATTTATGGAGACTAATAATGTCCAACGTGCTGCTTACGACAGTGCTGTAAAGTTGGGCAACGAGTGGTCGGATGTTAATGACACGTTAGCTACTGAAGCCCAAAAAATGATTCCGGTTCACGTAGGAGACACGGTTGAAATTAATGTAGACGAGTTAAAAAAGCGTGTTATAACTGGCGTCGATCGTAAGTACATGCGGATACAACAGGAAGTCCCGAGCAGTACTACAAATGAGAAGGTTCACGGATCGCAGGTAGCTAAATTGCTTCTAGTTGATATAATCAGTTCTAAATTTATTTTAAATGGAGAATCGGTAAAAGGGGCTAAGATGTATCAGGCTTACTTGAAGGCTCGTAGGGAAGAGCAAAACGCTCGTTTAGAAGTATTTGCTGCTCGATACGGGATGGAGTACGATAGCGACACGGGTATATCGCACACTCCAGAGTCAAGGAAGAAGTTTGCCGAGCGTATAACTGAAGAAGGTGTTGACCGTTCCTATGATGCTAACGAATTAGCGCATCTTTACTTTGACCAGGAAACAGTACGTTTCTTGACACCTTTAGAGGCAGGCCCAAGTTCAGAACGCATTGAAAACCTCGTCAAAAGTATAATTTTTAAGGAAGTATACGAGCCGAGTATAGAGGGCTTTAGTGGACCTATACGACCGGAGGTAGGCATTAAGTCTATTGACGAGGATTTAGTTAATAGCGGAGACATTATGTGGGTTATGAAAGGAGGCGTGCGTCTCTTTGATGGCAATAAACTGAAGGTTGCTCAGGAAGGGCAGATGGATCAGATTATCATGCCTTGGAAATACAAAGCCAGTCTTGAAAAATATATGGATGATGATGGCAATATCAATGCTGATGACTTACCTCCAGAGTTGCTCAAGGCTTTTGCCTATCGTATTCCAAATCAACGAAAGAGTTCTTCTGCTGCATTCGAAATTGTAGGGTTCTTGCCCAAGAGTTACGGAGATACCTTAATTGTTAATGAAGAGCTGGTAGGACGTATTGGACAAGACTACGACATCGATAAGATGTTTGGGTTCTTGTATTCAATTGAACAAACAGAGGATGGTTCTATAGAGGTTATTAGGAGCGAAGAGAAAGCTAGTGCGCAACGACGGGTTGCGGCTGCACGCAACGAACAAGTTGATATCTATCTCGCCTCTATGGACCCTCAGGACAATGCGGTTGAAAAGGCTATACACGCTCCTGTAACAGACGGCTATGCGGTAGCGTTAGCAGATCAGATGGATGGACTACTGCATGATGATGCAGTTTTGGGGCTACCTATGAGCCAGTCCTATAACTCTCGTAAAGCAGATGCAGCTCGAAGTGCGAAAAGTTCTATTGGAGTATTTGCAAAACAGCATGTTCTTCACGCGCAACTTCAACAGTCTCTTGAAACAAGAGGTTACGGAGGTATTAGTTTTCGAGAGGGAGAGTTTATTACAATTCTTTCAAGCCCAAATGCGAAGAAACCTACAGAGAATATAGCTTTAGGGAACATAGGAATTCATGACGCAGACTTTAAACTTGAGTATAAAAATCCTCCAGCAGCAGGCAACCGTAGCGATCAGTTTAGCCGATTGTTAAATCATTCTGTAGATAACGAAAACAACGGGTTGTTAAGCAAGCTAGGAATTACACAAGATACTTGGCCTGTATGGACTGGCTTAACGCATATGGGGTACAACCAAGAGACTATAGCTTTTCTTGTAGCTATGCCTGCAGTTCAACAGTACTTAGCTTTAAAGAAAAAGACGGGACGTTTAGCTAGTACAGGAAGTACTATAAAAATTAGTACGCTGATAGCACAGGAAATAACAAAGCTGCAGGGAGATTCTAAAAATCCTATAGATATTAAGACTTTACCAGAGTTAGATAAGGAGTCTATGCTGGATATTATTAAAGGCGCGTCTGAGAAAAGTGAGAGAGAAATTTCTCAAATGAATCTGAGAGCTTTACTAGCTGTTGAGAAGCTAGAGGTTATGGGTAGAGATCTGAGTCGTGTACAAAACTTTATGGGCTTAGACACTAACCGACCAAAAACATTAATTGGATTGCAGGTGGCTTTGTCTAAAATGAAAAACCCTCAAAGTGACAAAGAAGGGACTACATTCTCTGTACTAGACGCTGTATCAGCCGCAGACATGACAGTTTCAGGGCAGATTTCGAATCTAGTTAAAAGGACTGCAACAGGCTTGTTGAATATTCAAAATAACCTGCTGCCGCAAAATATTATTTCGTCTTTAGTAACTGATTTTGAAAAAGCAGGTCTAACTCAATCTGTAGAAGAATCTATTGGTGACTTGATAAAAGGTGTCAAGAGTTACAATTACTCTTTGTTTACAGCTAAACTAGCGGGTAGGAGTGCAGAAGAAGTAAGAGCAGAAGCTCACAATCTTGAGACGGGCGGTATTGCAACTCTTTTAATTGAGGCACGTCAGAATCCTGAAATAGCTAATAATTCTTTTATTAAGCAGTTGATTGCTGTAAAGGCACCAGGTTCATACCCACACCTAGAGTTTCCAGGAGACCGAGAGCTAGAGGGAAGTTCTACAGAACTACATCGAGGCTTTTTAAGTTTACTACGTAGTGCTGATCCTGAAGTAAAGAAGTTTGGGGAGTACTTGGTTGTATATGCTTTGGCTACTAGTGGAGGTAAACTCAAAGCAAGAGGCTATTTAAAGTATGTTCCGGCAGAATACTTACAATCTAAAGGGCTAGGAGATATTGTCAATATTCCTAATATTGCTGAAAGCGTGTCTACTGATAAAGTCATAACTGAGGTAATTCGTCATAATGATACTTTAGCTCCTTACTACAACAGTAAGGCAGACGCGGGCATATTTACCTCTAACGAAGTATTACACCTAGACGTTGAAGCAGCATCCTTTAGAGGGCACGTTCGTGTTAAGAATGCTTTATATGCTCCTTCTGATACTATGGGGCGCATGGTTAGACATAAAGGAAAAGACGTTGAAGCTATTCCTTTGATACTGGTGAGTAAATTAGGCGATTATTTGACAGATGAGTACACGTCAGATTTTCAGCCAGCTAATAAGAAACCTATAGTTAAGAGTCTAAAAGGTAATACTACAGCTCCAGCACCTGATGCGCCTCCCCAAGGAACTATGGATCAAAGCTATGAACCAACCCGTAACGTAGCGGAAGAGTACGACCCAAATTTTAATCCGGTTGTTCCCATGAATATGGGTTTGTCGGGTAAGGTTAATGATGAGATAGTCCGGTCTGAGAATCCAAACAAAATGCCAATGGGCATTAAGGAGTTCTTAAAAGTTTCTGAGTTACGTAATAACCCTTTTATACAAGAGTTAGCGCAGACTCAAGAATCGTTACAACCTGAAGATAGAGTTACGGTAGTTGTTAGTGAGGACTTGCCAGGAAAGGGTATGTATAATGCTGGTACTAATACTGTTACTATTCGTCAGGATATGGTAAACGATATTCGTACTGTAACTCATGAGTTGGTCCACGCATTTACAAGCCTATCTATTAAGGTAGCGCAAGGCAAGGCAAAAATATCTGACCCTAACAAAAAGGCTAAGATGGTAGCTGCAGTGAACGAGCTGCAAAAACTTCTGAATATTGCACGTACTCCAGAGTCCTTGCAAAAGATGGGATTAACTTTTGCGGGTCAACAACAATCTGCAAGAGGCTACAGGGCTTTTAAGAATCAGAGAGATGGAAAGGCCTTGACTGCAGAAGAGCAGCTTGATTTGGATTTCTTCAAAGAAAACTTAGATAAGTACTATGCTTTTGTAAGTCTAGAAGAGTTCGTAGCGGAGTCTTTTTCTAATAAAAAGTTTGCTGAGAGGATTGCAAAGCTTTCTTTGAATAGAAATGAAACCTTTATCGATAGGTTTATGCAGGCTGTAAATAAAGCGTTAATCGCTTTAGGCATAAACTTTGGTAAGGACACTAAGTTCTTAAAGGAGATTTACACGCTGAGTATGGGAATCGTGGACATCCAAACAGGAGGTCAGATTGGGTTGATTCCCGGGCAAGAGATAGCGTCTAGTGATTTGATTGACGCAGTTACGGCTGTGGATGTAGGGGGACAAAACCTACAAGGACTAGATCAGATGAAGGACTACAAGGAGAAGCGTATCCGACAGTTTGAGGAACTTAAGAGTCGGTATAACACTAATAGGGAGTTTGTACGGAGGGTGGAAGCTAGGCTGGTACAAGAGCGTAAGGATTTGAAGGTGCTTACTGATGATAGTGTAGAGATAACGCCTGACTACTTCCTGGCTGTTGGTCAAAGAGAACTTGATTTTGCTCGTAGGACTATCGAGAACGTTGACTCTACCGACCCGCAGATTACCATGGCTCTGAGTGCTCTAGAGAATATTTATAGTGTGGTCGAGTTCTACGATAAGAGTAGAGAGATTTTGAAAGATCCTGCGCTGTTAGATGTTGCTACTGCGCTACGTAGGGAAGCATCGGAATTGAAAGATAATTATTTGGATAAGGCTCGGGACATAACACGTCGTGGTGCTAGACAAGAATTAGAGACTCTAGGCGTTAACGTAGATGCTAATAGCTTTGAGACTTTACAGCAGGTTGGGTGGATGAAGTCTTTCTTTATGGATGCGTCTCGTCAGGGCACGGTAGAACTTTCTTTCTTAGATAAGATTGTAAGAGATGCTAGCCAATTGCAGCGGGTACAGTTTAATGCTCGTGCTAAGCGGTATATGGAAAATAGTAAGAAGTTTAAAAAGACCTCTTACTTTAACGAACACGGCTGGAATGGCATGGTTGAACTAGATGCGCAAGGGAATCCTACAGCTAATATGCTTACCATGCTTAGCGGTTCTTATGAATCGGAGTACAACCTTAAGCGTGCTACGTTAAACAATTCAAAAGCTTTCTATGATTGGAAGCGAAGTGTTACGGGACGTATTGATATCTCTGCTATGTTTGATATCTCTGGTACAGAGGTAAAGCGTAAAAACAATCCTAAGTACGTAGAGTATCTGAATAAAACGTATGGCGCAGCTGGTGCAGCAGAATTTTTGCAGCAGCAAGAAACGATGGCGCAGGAGTATGTAGACGCGCGTACCAGTGAATTTGATACGCTGGAGCTTACCCTAGGGGAAAACGCAACAGATGCAAAAGCTTTATGGGAGGCTAAGAATAATCCTATCCAAGCTTACAAACGTGCTGAGGGTAAAGGGGGTCGTTTTATTAAAGGCGCAACAAGTAGATTCTTGTTAGACATTCCTTTACGCACTGTAAAGGGTAAGGCTACGAATTACTATGATGCTAGGTTTGATCAGCTTCAGTCTGAGCCTGATGCATTGGCTTTCTATAATGACTACCGCCAGCAGATAAAAGAGATGATGGCAATGTTGCCAGCACATAAGATGACACGTGAAGCGCACCTTGTACGTAATGGACTTTTTATTCCAGCAATTGCGAAATCATTGACGAACGATTTATTTAAAGCAGAAGGGCTGGCAACCAGGATGAAGCAGCTGCCTGATAATATTCGTAGCGCGTTTACAATTGACCCTGAGTACAATATTAATAAACTTATTGACCCAGTAACTGGACGTCCTCGTCAAGAGCTTCCTACTTATTTCTTGGGACAGGTAGATCCTGAAACTCAGGACTACGATATGGATAGGACCTTCCTTGCTTTTACTATGATGGCTACCACTTACGATAGTAAGAATGCTATTGAAGATAAAGTTCGGATGACGAAAAGTGTTATGAGCAATGCGCGTGTAGGACGCGTAAAGAAAGGATTAGCAGAAAGTGTTTTAAATAAATTAGGGGCAGAGTCTCCTGTAGGGTATGCTGATGAGGCAGCTAGAGCAACTACTATGAGAGTAGTAAATACTGTAGTAGATACTTTCTACGGTTACCAAAGTAATCAGGATATTACTTTTGAAGCAAATGAAAATTTGTTCACTAAAAAGCAAAAGGAAAAACTAGACGAGTTGAAAGACCAAAAGCTTGCTGCAAAAACGCAAGAAGAAAAAGACTTAATTCAAAGTCAAATAGAAGAAGCTACTCCTCAAGTAAGTGTGTATAAAGGAATTCGAGGGGTACAACAGTTTATCCAAGCCAAAGGCATGGCATGGAACGTTCCAGCAGCTATTGTGAATATGGCGTTTGGAGCCATAAGTGTCTTCAAGCACGCTAGTGGTCAGCGTGACTTTACTGAAGCAGACACCCGTAAAGCTACAGGTATTATGCTAAGTAGTTCATTGAATAATATGACCTTAAATACAGGCTTAACGCAGAATAAGGAAGCGTTGAAGACTCAAAATGCTATGATAAGCTTTGATTCACTGAAGGACTTTACAGAGATGCGGCACGACCAACGCAAGTTTAAAACTCAATCTGGTGAAACTAGCATAAACCAGGCAGAATCTCAGGGCTTTAACAAGCTACGTATGTACGAAATTCAACGTAGCTCAGAGTATTTTGTGTATGGGCAGGTCATGATTTCTGTATTGCTACATGAAAAAGTCGAGGGTAAGTCTTTGTGGGAGCACATGGGTGGAGATGGGATTATTGATATTGATGGTTATCGTCCGGGCGAAGAGAAACACTTGGCTTTGATGAATAAGATGGACCAGATCAATAAACGCATACACGGTAACTACGACCCTTCGAGTCCTATCGCAGTGAAGAAGACAATGATTGGGCCTCTTCTTATGCAGTTCCGTAGTTGGTTGCCTGAATCCGTAGCAGCTAGATTCGAAAAAGAAAAGTTTGATCCGTATTTGCAACGAGATGTAAAGGGCACGTATCAAACGATGTTCTTTAGTAGTGCTATTCGTAAGCACCTAACTGCAATGCTTCCAATGTTGGTGCCGAGCTGGGCACGTACGAAAGGTATGAATGAGATGAGTGCAGAGATCTCAGCAGTGGACCAAGAAAACATTAGAAAGTTCGCGGCTAGCTTGCGTCAGTACTTACAAATAATGATTCTTATTTCTGTCTTACGTGCCTTGAAAGATGATGAAGACGATAAAGAAGCGTTAATGATTCTGAATGCAAGTCTGAATGTAGTGGACAGAGCTGAAAATGACTTAGCTTTGTTCGGTCGTCCTGGGGCATTCTTAGATATGACTCAAGGTGATTTCTTAGCTGCAATTGGCGCAGCTAGTGAAGTTGAGAAACTTGGAGAAGCTGTAGTTAAAACAGCGCAAGGAGACGGAATAATTGAAACCGGTGTTTACGCTGGTAAGTCACGAATGTGGCATCACTTCCAGAAATTAGTACCACACTTAGGAGCAGTACAGCGGATAGCTAACAACTTAGATCGCGAACTAGGCTCTTGACACATGAAAAATAAAATAATCTTTAAAACGCTTAGCCTACTTTGGTTAGGCGTTTTTCTTGGCTATAATAATTATAGTCAATCTGTCCCCTTTATAGAAGGAATAAACTTATTATTTCCTGGGTGCACTGATCCTATGGCGCTCAACTACAATGAGGAAGCTACTGAAGATGATGGCACCTGCGTCTATTCTATAGGCCCAGATCCAGTCATACTTAATATAACTGTTACAGATGAAAGCTGCCAAGAGTACGAGACAGGAGTCCTGTCTTCTTACGTATACGAGGCTACTATAGTAAATATAGGAAACGAAGCAGTTACAAACTTTTGCCTTAGCGACTTCTTAGGTACCACGTTTAACTGTTTTAACGGGGTCTCTAATCTTGCTGTTTGGATTCAACCCGGGGATACTATAACTGTGACGGGTAACATCAATAGTATAGGCACATGGGTAGAAGGACAAGGAAACTATATGACTGTAACGAGTGTTCCTGGGGAGGTTATTACAGGTAATAATAACTTTGTTTTTTATATGCCTGAGGGAGTGGATTGCGTAGAGCCTGCTGATCCTGAATACTGCGATACTCTACTGGTCTACGTGACTGAAATAGACACGCTTATTGAGTATGTAGAACTTCCGGCTGATACAGTGACTGTGCTGCAGCTAGACACGTTGTATATTCCTTGGGAGTATTATTTCTACGATACGGTATACGTAGATGTTTTTGACACTATTTACGTGACAATGCTAGATACTGTAATTATTACAGAAATAGATTTACAGTATGTATATGAAACAGATACTATTCTTGTACTACAAGTAGACACAGTTCTTGTGTCTCAAATAGATACTCTCTTTCAGGAGGTAGTAATCTATGAATATATCTACCAGACGGATACAGTACTCCAAGTAGTATACGATGAGGTTTTAATAGACTGCGGGACCGGTCTACCTTGTATAGGAGGTTTCTCAGGCATGACGTGTGAATCTGTATTCATACCAAATGCGTTTTCTCCAAACAACGATGGCATTAATGATACTTTCTATGTAGTATCTGAATCTTATGACTGCTGGTTAGAATGGCAGTTAATCGTATACAATAGGTGGGGTACTGCAATTTGGAGCAGCGATGATCCGCAAGCCCAGTGGTATGGACAAGCAGAAAATCAAATGCATTACGTTTCAGATGGCGTGTATGTCTGGACTCTGCGGGCAAAGGGAGCCACAGGTAACGCGTTAGATCTATCAGGGTCAGTTACGGTCTTCCGTTGACGCATTGGTTACACGTCCGCAAATCATGTGCTCTGAGATTAGCACGTGGTCTTCTCCGTCGATAGGAATAATTAGACCTTTAGATTCAGGATGTACCATAACAGTATCGCCAACTTTAACATTGCGGCAATCAGGTCCGACTGCTAGAACGGGCAATACATAAGAAGGTCTAACAGTAGTCTGTTCCGTAAGGATAATACCAGACTTAGTCTTCTCGTGCTTTTCGTGAGGCAGAATCACGTAGTTGTGTGTGGGTATAAAATTCATTGCTGATAAATTTAGCGTCCTTGCCCTCTGTAAGATTTCTTATAGAGCTTGGAGTTATTACTTTTAGATGTCTTTGTTTTAGCGTGTACACCTGGACGCTTTACACTTTGCTTAGTTGCAAATGTGCTAGTCATATTCTTTGCCATACCGTAAAGGTAGTAACTGAGGCGGGACTCTCACCCGCACTCAGTCTACTGTCTACCAGTTTATTGGTTCAGCACCGTGTTGTACTAAAAAGTTATTGGCTTTCTGAAAATGCCCTGATCCAAAGTACCCTGCTTTACCCCCTGCGTACACTTCTGCAGCAGGGTGTGGGGCTTTAAGTACTAGTTGATGCGGCATAGTAAAGAACTTCTCATACTCTTGTGCTGCTTTACCCCATAGCATAATAACAAGGGGAGCTTGGGACTCGCGAAAGTTCAGCGCGTTCAAGGAAGCAGCAATAAACTTCTCCCATCCCCATCCGTGGTGTGACTTTGGTGAGCCAGCATCCACTGTAAGGATTGTATTAAGAAGAAGAACCCCTTGCTCAGCCCAATGGCTAAGGTTGCCGTTCTCTTTACTCAGTCTTCCAATGCTGCCTTTAATCTCCTTTTGGATGTTACGTAAAGACGGGTTGATTTTAGGACTATCGCCTACGTCAAATGCTAAGCCTGTAGCTACCCCATCATGATAAGGGTCTTGTCCTAGTATAAGTACACGGGCATCGAGCAGTGAGGTGTCTCTATATGCTCTGAAGATATTCTTTCGTGCAGGATAGGTAGTACCAAATGTATAGCAGACTCCCAATTTTTCTTGGAGAGCCTGCATATACTTTGAATCGAACTCAGCATCTAAATGCTTTGCCCACTCCTTACCTACAACGTGTTCATACGTTGTAACCATCAGGTAATTTTAAGGTTTGAATCATGCCTAACTGAGTCTCCATAGAGTTACCCCAGTTGTTTCGAGCAAGGTGAAAAGCAATTCGGTCAAGGTGTGCTTCGTACTCTAGGATGCCTTGAGACAAATAACTTTCGTCAATTTTAAATACTTCGCTTGGGAACTCTTTATTAGTTTGAACCGCTACGATGTAACACTCGTCTACTTCATAGCCGTCATATGCTGTCTCAAGACACATACGGTAGTATGCGAGTTGACGGTGGTAGTGGTACATATTTATCGTCTCTTCAAACTTGCCTAAAGGTTTGGCAGTAGTCTTTAAGTCGACAAGCGTTATGCGTTTGTTCTTGTGATCAAAGAGTACTCGGTCAATCTTACCCTTAATAGGAATATCGACTAACTGATCATTCTCTACAGGCCACTGTAAGTCAAACGTAATTTCTATTTCAGCCATAGCTTCATCGAATTTGCCATAGCCGTCTTTACAGATCAACTCATTAGCTGCTTCGTGCATCTTAATAGACTCGATACATCCTTGTACGGTGTGGTAGGTAACAGGGTCGACAATCATTTTGCCAGCACTTGTACAGATACACTTCCAGTAATCGTTGCCGTCTTTTAAGATGCGGTTGATTTTAGTCTGAAGCCCATTGCTTTTGTAGTAGTCCTCAGGTATGACGGACTCCCAAGTATCGTTCTTAATAGAATCTAACTCGGTAATAGGGACATCGTTAGCTTCGACATTCTTGTATAGCCTATTGTAAAGCCGGTCAATAACGTCTTGTGTTTTAGGACCTGGCACATTCTCAGATACAATATCTAGTTTACCTGGTTCTAGCAGCTCTTCATGAATGAGAGTTCCAATCTCAAAAGATTTGGAAGACTTCTGTTCTAGTTGTCCGTCAAGAAATTTCCGAAAGAGACGGGGATTACCCCCGCTCTCCGGATCAATGTAGTTCAGCGAGCTATTGCTTACTGCTTTAATATCAAAGTAACTCATGTAAATAAAGTAAGTTGGGCATTACTGATTTCTTTATACTCCTCGTCAGAAAGATACTGCTCAGTAGTAATGTTGAACCACATCTCTTCTTCTTTGTCCCAGATAAAATCGTATCCATCCCCTGATTGGTAATACCCCTCGTCTTCCTCAGTATAGTCGTCAAAAATCGAGGAGCTATAAACAGTTGGACTAGTAGGCTGTCGGTAATCTGCGTAGTCTTTGAGTAAAGGCAAATCTGCATTAGGAACAGTGTCGTTAAAGTACAGCCAGGATGTAACGACCATTCCATTGTCTAATGAAATCTTTATCTCTTTACGTTGGTACCATTCCGGATGATTCTCTAGCTGGTCCATCTGGTTTAGAGTAGCGTCGTCTACTGCATATACTTCGACCCTAAGATTGTGACCGTCTTCTCTGTGCCCTGAGGCTACATACGGAATGCCTTGTGCTACCATTGCATACTGCTCGATAGTTTGACCTGCTCCAAGAAGACGAGCACTGCTAAGTAAACGGTGGTTGCCGAAGCCTTTACGGAGAGTACCGTATACTGCTACAAGATGTGGGCAATCTAAGACATTGGGCTTACTGTAGTATACCCCATCGTTTATGTGCCAGTTACCTATACGATTTACATATACCTTACCTGATTTGCTCATACGAGTGTATGCAAACCTGCTATCCGTTAAAGACAATATGTCTTTCCATGATTGCCAAGGCGTTTTACGAAGTGTGTCTGCCACAAAACGTGTATCAGATATGTCTTTATCCCAGGTGTGCGGTACCTGCACGGTGCCGTTATGGAATAGCCAGTTATGTTCGTTGACTTTAACTGGATGAGCATTGTCTATATCAGTTGTGCCTACTGTAGTAAGGCGGGCGTGAAAGATATAAGGACGCTCAGACTGTAGCCAGTCCTGAGCTTCCGCAATGTTCATTGTCTTTAAGACTTTGCCATCATCCAAAGTTTGGATACCAAAACCATGGGGGTTGTATGCCAGCGCTTGGGCGGCAATAGAGGGATCAAGCTTCCCGGTTTGCTTCTTGACTATAATCACACACATCTAAAGTGAGTTGTTTTAAATTTGACTTAACCGTAGGATTTGGTTGGACGATGAGTCTGTTCCTTACTCCGGTTGGAATTAGAGTGCGCACCTTGCTATAGGATTTCCACTCGATTGATTCTACTGCAAAGGCTTTGCTGTATGCAGCTGCTAATAGGACTTTCTCGCCATACTTCTTTTCATACAAGCCGTAGATATGACTTCCTAACTCGCTGTTGATGTCAAGTAAGTCTTTATAGATTGTATCCCAGGACAGGTCTTCGTACTTCTCTGTGGTAAACAGAATACGAAGTAAAGTTACCCGCCACTCTAGCTGTTTGAGAGATTTAATAGCACTGAAAAGCCGTATCTCCATGCGATCCGAGCTACCAAGATTGATAGCATTGTATCTTTCGTTGTAGTCGTTCTTGGTGTAGAACTTAGAGTAGCCTCTTCTCTTCGCCCGCTTAGGGTAGAGAGCGTAGAGTAACGGGATAATCTGTGCAGCTTTCTTAGCATACCAATCAGCATCAGCGTTATGCTTTGAAACAGTGATGTGTCCACCACATGCGTAGCTGGTTTTAGAATGGATGAGGTAGTTTAATACAGGTTCACTTAAGTGTGTCTTGTATATGTCATTACAAAGATTGTAGATAGGGCTGATAAGCTCGAATCCATAATTTCCTAGTGACCCGTCTCTTTCTGCACGCCAGGAGTTAGGAAGATACTCTTCTCTTTGACCTTGGTATAGTTGACAGATGTGTCTGCCAGGCTCGTCTTCTTTCTCTGCTTCGATACCGAATCGGTACATAGCACGAGGAGTCGTATCCCAGATAGCAGCTACAGAATGGTATCCATATAAGTCACCGTATGTATAGGGAGCATCTTCGCATAGTGCTTCGTACATGTCTTCTCTTACTTCGGTTGGCATGGCTCATCCATATTGTCAAACTCATTAACTAAACTGAATATTTGCATGATGAATAGATCAGCATCGACATTCCCGTTTCGGTAAAGTTTAACTGCGTGTGATACATTCTTCATACATGTTTGTGCGTATTCTAATTCCGGCGCACCAGCCGTCATACCACTCGAAATTTCTTCGTGGTAATGCTCTTTTAATTTACCCATTTTCTTTTAATTTAAATGCTTCTTCCATAGCTCTCTCAAACCTTTTATAGTTTTTGAACCCTATTCTCTTTGTTAAAGATGTTACATTGATATTTTCATCTGCTAACTTTAACATTAGTCCGTCAATTATTTCTTCTTTACTCATCTTATATAGAATAAAGGTGTGAAGGGTCTGGGATATCCAGACTCATATTCTCAGCAGCCCACTGTCGTATGTTGTCTATGTAAAGCTTAAACTCTTTAGTAGACATATCCTTAGTGGACTTCTTGGTCAGTGCGATAACGCGTCCTGTTTCAGGATGGTACAACTCTTGCTTAGCGAAGAGTTCTTTCATCACTTCATGAACGATATCGCGTGTTAGATTGCCGGTTCTACCAGTGACTAAGTCGCCTGCTTGGTATCCGGATGATACAAGTTCTTCTCGAATCATGTATAGTAGCGTACCCCAGTAATATCTATTCTGAGGATTGCTGCGTAGTCGTACACTGTTGACTGTTACTTCAACGTCGTGTCCTTCGAGCTTACGTAGCTCGTTGTGAAATTGAAGATCTTCATACGGTATTAGTACACCGTCTTTAATCTTCCCGGTAATATGTATCATACATAGAAAAGCGTGTGCTCTCTTGTGTCTGTTGTAATGGTAAATACTAGCTTACGTTCTTCCGTAGTTTCTACTGGAAAGAACTCCATGCTAGCAGCCTTACTGACGTACTTGATATTGTCATCAGGTATCAGTTTTTCATTTACGATAAGATCTTGGAACACCTTTAGGTAAATCCATTTGTTATCTAAATCCCAGTCGGCTTTACCAGCTACATCATACATGGCACAACTGATTTGAATTGGGAACTTGTCTCTTGGAATCTTCCGAACCTTCCTAAGGTAAGGGCGGAAGGCATCCTTAATAGCGTTAACTACCTTGACTCGCATGACTGGTCTTGTATTACCAGCATAGAAGTCTTGGCCGTTAATCTTCTTCATACGCGGGGTGTTTACACTCTTCGCGTTACGAATAATAGGTTGTCCATCGTTAGTACAAAGCCTACCCTTTCGGTCATACCCGAAAGTAGGGTCTTGGAACTTCTTTGGAATCTTGTCTTTACTAGTGTAGTAGGTCGCTCGTCTTCGGTTGCTCATCTTTACGTGGGTGATGAACTCCGGAATCTCTATCGTTACGATATGTGCCATCCCATAAAGATATGAGTTTCTCTACCTTGCTTCGACCATAAGCCTGCACTAAGTCGCTAATGTCCTTAGCTCCATAGTTAATCGACCCGAATCTACCGTCGGTTAGAAACATAGGTCTGATGCCATACTTCTTACGCATGTAGTTAGCCATCGTTACACCAGCTCGGTCAAAATCATATAGACTTACGACAGTATGTGCTTCAGAAAGTAACCCAGTAATCCAAACTTCATCTGGGTACACGGTCTCAGACTGAGGAGCTACAGCAGTGATGCCAAACTCATGTAAGACCATCACGTCTTTCATACTTTTAGTAATGACTACTAGACCTGTAGTATCTCGCAGCACTTGGTAACCTTGTACCAAGCTACAGTTGCACATGAATCGGTTAGTCTTCCGTTTAGGGAAATAGATTTTGTATTGATCGTCACCAAAATCATATGCATAAGCAGGGTCACCTTTCCTATAGGAGTAGATGCAATTGCCGTTTAACCATGCTGCTTCAAGTGGAGGTACATGGAAGTGCAGTAGAGTAGATTTACTTATACCGAACTGTGTCCAGAACTCTCTGTCCTCTTCGTTGAAAGGACGTCTCTTGATTTGTATTACAGTCTCGCGTCGCTGAAAAGTGACGAGGTGCGGGTAGTCTTTACGCTCTACCCGCACTCCATCAATCAAATTAAAGTCATTTGCTATAATCTCTAGTGCCTCGTGAAAGGAGCAGTTGTAGATATGCATTACAATCTTGAAACAACCGCCGCTTAGAAATCCAGCAAAGTCTTTGAATATCAGCGAGCCTTCTTTATTGTAGAAAAATCCACAGGTCGGATTCTTATCCTCACGTAGAGGGCTAAGAAACCTAGCCTTAAGCTTAATGGGCACTTTAAGGTAGTGCTGCATTATCTGCTCTTGGCTTAGTTCCCCAAGGATATAGTCTGCGCTTAAGTCAGGCTTAAGCTGATACATTACCAGGGAGCAGTATCCTCCGTTGTCGCAGTAGACTTCTCACTGCTAGACCATGCTTCTCCAGAACTATCAGGAGCAGCAGCTTCCACGATATCCCACTTAGGGTCAATCACAAGACGGTTAGGCTCAGTCATCGCTTGGATAAATGGCTTGAACGCTCTGTTAGGGAAGGTTGTAAACTGACTGTTCTTCTTGTAGACAATCTTTACACGGCAAGGCACGTCGACATAAGTCTGACCAAGCATCTTGATCACGCCGTCTGCAAACTCTTTGAAGTTGGCAGCACGGAATACACACTTGTCCTTAGGGATAAAGCATGAAAGAACGTGCTTGATACGCTCGCCTTGAGCGTCAAACTGCTGCTTAACAAATGCTTCAGCATCAGCAGTAGACTTGCCCCAACCTTTAGCAAGCTCTTGGAGTCGTGCCGGGTCAATAGGAAATTCTATATGTGTAAAGCTAGAGCCAGCGCTATCGCTGAATAGAAACTTAAGTACATCGTCTCCACTGCCATCGGCTTTAAGAGGTTCGTACAACACGTCTTTAAGGTTTACGTTTTCAGTAATACCTGCCGCGATACGAGAGCCTCCACTAGAAGCGCCCGTTTGTTCATCAAATCCGTACATTATTTTATTGTATCAGGGTAAATTTTATTCCAATTTAATTCTAAGAACTGACCTGCTAAGGTAGGAATGCGGCACCCAGCGTCAGTATTAATTCCGGTTCGGAAATCAACCATTAGTTTATCTTCTTCACGGACTATGCGTCCTACCCCATCCATAATAGAACAGAGGTGAGTCTTGAGTTTACCTGTAAGGTTAATCTTCTGTACTTCTACACCCTCGTCATCGTGCCCATCTTTCTGGTGCCCGACAATAATGATGTGCTTTGAAGCACGTGCAAACTGCTCGACTATTGCAATAACTTGACTGCGCATTAGTGACCAGCCCTTACCGTGAGGGATGTCGCCAATGTGCTTTACATTGTTAGAGTTGCATATAGCCTCGCCTACCCACTGCTCGATATGATCAATGGTATCTAAGACAATAAAGTCATGCTTGCTAGGATTCTCTAGCAAATAGTCAAGAGTTTCTCTTAGCATGGGCAGTCCATCTACAACGATGCTTGTTGCACCATCGCAGTAGGATGTGCCGCCTACTAACTCTTCTCCATAGTTGCCCTTGACTTCGGTGTCGATAATCAGGTGCGAGGGTAATTGTGCTACTGCACTTGTTTTACCCACCTTCGGTTTTCCATACAAGAACAACCGGTGTGGCGATAATGCTGCCACCGTTACTTTAGGTTTAATCATCTAGTATTCCGTCTTCTATTTCATGATATATAGCGCCGAGTAATGTTCGAGCGCGATCTCTAAGATACGTAATAAGCTCCTTATCTTCTACTATTATGTCAGCAGAACTAGCAGTGTATTCCTCTGCAGGAGAAGCAGTTACGTAGTTTTTGCCAATGAATTTATAGATTCTATACTTACCTAAAAGTACGAATTGAGTAGGAGGAGCATACGTGCTTTTACCCAAGCTGTCATTGTCATACTTTGAGATAAGTATGCTACCTACATCAAAGCTTTTAGAGACCGTAGGGGTTGTCTCTACGTGCTGCCGTATCTCCACTGTCCCAGTCTTCAAAGATTCCATGTCTTAAATTATTTTTAAGTAGCGTAATGCCTGCCTGACCGTGTCGGTTCTTAAGGCAATGCAATGCTACTAGATTTCTAGTCGGTAAGTTTTTCCTACCGTACGCTTCTAGCCCTAGTAACGAAGGCTGATGGATTACCATGACAATATCAGCAGCGTGGTACAGCTGCTTACTGCCGTGGATGTCAGTCTTCAAGGGGTAGTGTAGATTGGGAGAATCAGGATCGCGTCTCTTCTCACCTTCTATCTTGTCATTGAGTTGAGAGAGTAAGAGAACCATAGCGCCAAAGCGTTTACGGATTTCGATACTAATCTTACCTAGTTCAGCGAGTGTTTGAATCTCGTTCTCTCCAGGCATAGGATTTACAAGCAGAGTGTGGTCAAGGCATATAACATAATGACAATCGCCATGTTGTTTAATGAACTCTTGCACAGTACGAGCAATCTGTACCCTGTTACCAGGTGTTTCTATAAAATAAATAGAAGGCTCGTCAATCTGTTTGAGCTTATCCTCAATCATCACCCGCTCAGTATCATTAAGAGCAGTCGTAGCGTGAAGCATCCTATCTAGGGGTACTTCAGCTAATGATGAAAGTCTACGCATCAGTTCCATTTCTGCAGACATCTCGAAAGAAAAGTGCAGAATCTTTACTGGCTTGTCAAACTTATTGTAAGCAGTTGAAGTAAAGTCACGGAGTAAGTTGTTTAAAAACATACTCTTACCATGACCTGACGCACCCGCTACTACATATACCATCCCAAACTGCATGCCACCCAGCAGCATCTTGTTGACTTTCTCCCAGCGTGTTTTCATCACAGGGATTTTGCCATCCATATAGTTGTGAATCGTAGTCTGAGTAGATTCTACGACTGATGCCATTGGGCGTACTAGAAGTTCAGAGAATTCGGTCATGCGGTAAGTCTTCTGTAGGGGTTTCTTTCATCATCTCCCAAAGGTCGACGAAAGTTTCTGCTTGTAACCACTTGTCTATACGTGTGCTAATCAACTTCCTGTCTTTGGCAAACTGCAAAGCTGCCATTACTTTCTTGTGATCGTGCACGCTACCAACGTGTTTATGGTACCACTTTACCATTTCCTCCTTGTTGACAGCTTTAAGAGTAATCTTTTTGCCATCGATAGTACTGTAAGGAGGATAGCTCTTCCAAAACTCATCGCCATCTGTGGTTGAGACAGAATAAAAGGCTTTGCTAAACTCTTCCGTTACTTCATAGTACTCTGCGTACTTTGAATTTGCAGAAGGGTTTGTATCAACTACTAAGCCTTTGGTTACGAGGTCGTCTAGATACTCTTTAGGAAATATCTGTCCTTCCTCTCCAATTTTGTAAAGCAGATCGTGTCGTCTTTCATATATGATTTGACAAAACAATACTTGAATAGGGCTGATGTTTAGCTTAAGCAATACATCTACGTATTTGTCAAGCGGGTACACCATTGCTCTTTAAGATTGTTTGTTCAACACATCGGGCATCCGTTAACTCTTGGGATATCTGAGTAAGGGAAGCTTCTAAATTATACTCTTCACTCAGAGATAGTTGGAACTGCCATGGTTGGTCAGCCCACTCCCTCTTACCAGACTTAACCAGTAATAGGATTTCTGAGTAAAGAGTCGTTGCACTTTGTGAGTAGTTCCTCGATAGAGTGTACCCATTCGATATTCGCGGACTTACTTTGCCGCTTCTTAAGCCATTTTTCATCCTGTGTATCTTTCAGATATAGGTTAATAATAACTCCGGTCTTATTCTCCTGAAACCTAATGGCTCGACCTGTACGTTGTAGGTCTTGCCTGGGTGTCGAAGTCCCGGAACAAACTATTGCCAACTCTATGCCTTCTACATCAAATCCCTCGTCCAATGCGCGTGCTGTATGAATCACACGGATATCGGTACGTCTGTCTGCAAAAGAATCTAGTACGTTTTGACGGGCGTACTTAGACATTTTTGAATGGTACGCAGCGCCCCATGGCTGCGTCTCTTTGTTCATTTGTATAGCGAAGTCAACACTCTCGCTAAAAGTGATAGTAGGTACGTCAAAGATCTCAATGAGTTTCTTTGCTGCAGTCTGCTTAGTAGCACTCTTGTAGATGAGCTGCTTTCGCTTTTGCATTGCTCGGTTAAACGCACGGGCCTGATTCAGTACCTGTTGTTCGTCCCATCCTGCCAAGTTTCTAGTGAATACTGACAGGTATTGTCGGTCTTGCATACAGCGCATAGCTGCATGGAACCGGTTGTTAAAGATAGCAAATGCTTTGTAATAAGCATCCGTAACTACCCCATACTCTTCAGCCTCTTTCTCGCCCATGCGTAGACCAAGGTTAAAGACTTGAAACTGTGATACATAGTTGTTACGCACAGCTTCCCGAAGAGAGATAGTATCTATGACTGGAGCTGCACTAGATATGATATGAAACCTAGGGTCTTCATGATCTAGTGTAGCAGTCAAGCCAAGGATATACCGATAGTCGGTACAGCCAAAGATACCTCTAAATACATCAGACATGTAGTTATGTATCTCGTCAAGTATCAACAAGTCACACTCAGTTTGTATTTTAACTGCACTGTTTATGACTCTAACAGTTGTGTTAGTGATACCCATTGCTTCAATCTGCTTTTGCCATTGGTCTCGCAGATTCTGAGTGGGTACAATAACAAGTGCAGTTCCTGTAGGTAACCGCATGTTAAGGTCTTGAATGATAAGCAGAGCAACGTAAGTCTTACCGAAGCCTGTTACAGCCTCGAGAGTACCACGTCGCCCTGCTTTAGTCCATTTGTCTATGACCTGCTGCTGTCGTTTGAGTCGCCGCTGGTCAATCTTCATAAGCCATAGAGGTATTCATTCGCTCTTCACTTACATAATCCCATGACTCGCCCCACATTTTACCGTGTGGCAGCTCGATAAAAGCATGAGCATAGCCGCCATCATTGACTTCGCACACAGAGAAACGCTCATAAATAAACTGACCTAGTGTGTAGTCGTTCCCTTCCTCGATGCTAACTGTGTATTCGCGCTCTGTGTTGTTTCCATTAAAGTCTATTCCCGTGCGTTTCTGAGTATAGTAATACCTAGAAGGGTCTCTTTCTCCAATCAGATACGATGGAGGAGCGCACCCATTTACTTTGCAGAACTTTATACCTTCAGGAGTTAAGAAGTGTATTTCTTCTATACCTCCGCTATCTCCGCACCCTTGCCAATGAATATGTACGCCGGGGAAATCACGAGGGCTGACGGAGTGCGTCTTGTATAAGTCCTCCAATGTGTCGAGGATCTTTCTTGGAATCCGTTCCATGGTCTTCTAATTTTAATTTACGACCGGTCATCCAGAACTCTTTTGGGAGATCCTTTAACCAGTCTTGTACTGATGGGACAAAGCCCAAGTCTTCTACGATATGCGTCTCGGCAATGGTCCTAACAGGTACCTCTATGCCGTCGCTATTCATTATTGTTTTCCCGAATTTCTCTTCGCAAGCAAATACGCCAAAGCTATGATGACGCAAAGCACGATGTCGATGGTCACTAAAAGCAATCTTAGAGCCATCAATCCACTCATGTATAGCCATATAGTCTTCTGGAATACCACGAAAGCGACGAGTAGTACTAACAGCGTGATGATAAGCATGTGCCATTATAAATCAATTATTATTTCTCTTACATCTATATCTCGTTCTTTAGCAGACTTGAGAAGGTCTTTAAAACTAGACCGAAAGAGAAGGGTTTGTTGGCTGTCAATGTCTTCAAGAACATAGGCAGATAACTCTCGGTACAAACGATACTTACCCGTACGAGGGGCTTGGAAGATATCCTTGCATATAGCTTGAATATCTTCCAAAACCTCTATGTACAGGCGTTGTTGCCGAATGTCCATTAGTTTAATGCTGCTTCACTGAAAAACTCGGTGATTTTAGCATGTGTTTTAACAGTCTCGTGAGCTGAAGAACGTTTAGCTGCTTCAGTACAGTTATTGTACAGCTTCCAAACGGTGTCATTCATAAGTTTGCCCTCTTCTGTTTGCTCGAAAGCCCACAACTCAGAGTCATAGATCTCTTTCTTTAGGTCGCTAAGCATACGTGGTGAAAGAACACCGTCGAAGTACATGCGTCCAGCTAATTGAGCGGCACGTTCTGGGCTAATTATTACATTCTCTGCCTTAGTCCTGAAGTCTACCAACTTTGTAAAGTTCCTATGCATCTGGTCTACTTGGGTATCTACAGAAGTATAAATGTCATCCCAGATATTGCTATGATGGCGTCGTGTAAACGTGTTTTCATCTCCAATAAACATACCGTTAGAGCATGCCATAACTACAGCTCCTGATGCAAAGGATACCTTGCGCATCTTGTTGTAGCTATTCATAAAAGCAAATACTCGGTTCATCCCGGGTGTTTCAGGACTATTGATATGAAGCTTACAAAGCATTACTTGTCCTTTTAAAGAGGACTCAAATTCTTCATTGACAATGGTCAAGCCGTGCTGACGTATTCTTTCAGTCACCGTGTTATACAGCTCCTCGTTTGCTACGGGACCGTACGTTCTTGTCGCCATCGGTACGGCTTGTTGAAATAGCCCTCTTTTGTTTTGCTGTGCTCGGAGTTGACGCACTTGCGATTGTTCTGTTACTAGGTTCATTCTTAAGGATATTAAGGGTTTCTGTTACTCTTCTAATTTCGGCTAAAAGCATATCGTGCTTCTCGCTACTAATATCTGGATCATGTAAGGAAAATGTAATTAGACGATCTAAATAGTCTAACCAATATAACCTTCTATGATGCAAAGGGAGATGCTCGTATCGTGCGAACGAGGTATCATCGTATACTTTCATTTGCTCCATTTATCTGTAATCTCGACCTCTGCTTTGAGTAGGTCGTTTCCCATGATGTGTTCTGCGGCTTCTTCCATAAGTTCTTTAAGTTTAGCAGCCCACTCCTCGGCATAATCGCGCGGACATGTCGTATCGATCTGATCGTGTACGGTCATGACGAGTTCTACGGGTATATTATTGTTCTTGATATAGTCATAGCATAGCACCAGAGCGTGTTTGGTCATGTCAGCAGCAGTACCCTGAATAGGTGTATTCTTACTGACACGCTCGATGCGTCCTTTAGTAGCCATGTCCATACCTCGCGGCATCCAGTCATCAAACCATCGGGTACGTCCCCATGGTGCAAATGTCTTGATGAATCCTTGCTTGACACCAGCTCTAGACATACCCTCCAAGAAGTCTTTAATCTTGGGGAATGCTTTGAAGTAGTTCTCAATCAAGGTAGAAGCCTCAGACATGGAAATCTCCATAGTCTCTGATAGCTTCTTAGGCCCCATACCGTAGGCGAGTCCAAAGTTGATACTCTTAACTGCGGTACGTAGCTTCTTATGTTCGGGACAGCTGCACTTCTCAAAGCCCTGTTCAAATACACACGAGTCTTCAGCGGCATCCTTCCATCGTTCCCCGAACACAAGTGCTGCGCAGACGCTATGCAAATCGTGTCCATTGCGGAGGGCGTGATTGAAGACCGGGTCTTTAGATCCGTGAGCTATGATACAAAGCTCTTGTGAAGAGTAGTCAGCTGATACAAATACATGGTCGGGCTTAGTGATGAAACAATTACGATAGCTGTTATCAGCAGGTATCTGTTGCATGTTAGGCTCTTTGCAAGACACACGGCCCGTCCGTTTAATCTGAACGAAACGCGGGTGAATCTTACCGTCATCATATACATGAGCCATGAACGCTTCACCAAAGGAAGAAACCTTCTTACTCATCTCTCGATACTTACGTAGTAGCTTACCGAGATCATGCATAGAAGCAATCTTAAATGTATCACGTTCTGACGTACCCATGATACTATTATCTATGCATTGGAATACACGTAGAGTCTGCATAGGGCTATCCCAATTGAGACGAGTGCCCATAACCTCAGAGTCAGCAAGAAACATATCAAGCTGAGAGGCAGGGGTACGCACAGATTGGAACGTGTCGTCTGTGTCGATGATAGTGTTAAGGTCTGATATGCATTGGACTGATTGTTGAGCGAGTGCATCAACCATATTCATCCAAGGCTTTTTGTCAAGAGTGAGGCCGTTGTATTCTATGGTGAGGAAAGCAAGGCATGCTTGACACTCGAGACGAGCGATATGCATGAGCTTGTTTTTCTTGAGTGCTGAAATCTGAGCGAGCATTACAGGTTTGAGGTACTTGACATCATCGGCAGCATAACGTAGCTGTCGTTCAGTAAGTTTAAGACCTGCGCTGAATGTGGTACGAACGGATTTATCTAAGCGAACCTGACAATACCGTTGCACTACAGAGTCTAGACCAGCACGTAGGTTAGTACCACTGACGAGTATCTGCTCACATAGCATAGTGTCGTAGATAGGTACATCAATCTGATAGCCATGGTACATTAGAAACTTGAGGTCAAACTTGATGTTATGACCAACCATCATCTCGCATGTATTGAGTGTCTCAAACATACTAGTGAGGTCTTCTTTGTTATAGATGAAGACCCATTGGTCATTGGTATCATGAGCGATTTGTATCGAGAGGATACGGTCGCCCATAAAGTTGAACCCTGTTGTTTCTATGTCTACGAATAGGTATACATGGTCCCTGAGAGCTGCTAGTGCAGCATCCCAGGGCATGTATTCATATCCGTCTGTGCATTCTGATTCCTGTGGGCTAGTGGTGACGAGGTATATCATTGACGTTGAGCTTAGAGCTACGCAAGCCTTTGTTATACCAGTATAGCATATGACGTGCCCAATTACCGGTACCTGATTGCTGTAGTATAGACTCAAAGTTACGTTCTAATGCGTAGAATAATCTCTCCGCATCGAAGTTATGGTCACGCTGAAGCCACATAATACCTATTAGTACAGACTTCTGGCAAAACATATCTCGGATTTTAGATAATGCATGGATCTTATCTAAGATGTACTTTTTCTCATCGGTCAGTTCGAATTTAAACTCTCCGTTCCTGATGACTACTGTATGAGTACTAGCTGCCGAATTCTTATGAAGGAAGCTTGCAAGAGCCGATAACTTAAGAGGCTTATAAGCTTCTGCGTATGCCTGTAAATTGGCATAATTTTCATTACCACTTTCAGCATAGTAATGAATCCAGTCTTGAATTCTCCATTGCCGTTGATTAGCATTTATCTCAGGCACGATATGAAATGGTATATCACGCTTGATGTACTTAACCTGTACTGGTGTATCAGCAGTCTGGTTGATTGCTCGGATTGCTTCAAGTCTATGCTGACCGTCGGCTACCGTCATATCTTTATTGACAATGATAGGCATGAGCTGCCCATGCTCTTTGAGGGATTCGACAAGCAGTTTAACAAAACTTTGAATTACTAGTCGGTTACGTGGATCAAATTGGAACTGGTCCAAGTTGGTAGTCGTTTGAATTTTCATGTTTAAGAAGTTAAGGAAATAGTCTCGTTGTCTTGATGCAGCTTGAGCTTACCGAGGTCAGCTTGTATCTGCATATCTACTAACTCTCCTAAGCTGCAAGCCTCACGGGTAGCAAGTTCTTTGTGAAGAGTTTTTGTCACGATACCTAAAGTGTCGCCTACCTCAAGCATCTTATTGAGCTTGTGGTTGTGCTTGGCTTTACGCATTAACATGTCGTGAAGAGCGGTCATGAGTTCCACGGCATTCATACTAGATATGTCGTGTTGCTTGCCGTCACGTGTTTGGTATACGGCATTCGGTGTTTCTGTAGGTACTAGGGTCATGATGAAAAGGGGTTAAAAAGGAGAGAAGCACATGGCTTCCCTCCTGTAAGATTAATGGTTCGCTACTATCCCGCGTGCAGTAGATACTACTTCGTTAGCACCAGGGTTAGAGTAAGTCATATCTCCGTTCATAGGTACACGTGTAGCATCGGCTACTAGTGTGCGTCCGCTTCGGTCAAAGGCAGCTTTGATTGCCATATTGAACTCAGCCGAATTTGGATTACCTTGCACAAAGCAAGTAGCATTGTTGCGAACTTCTCCGTTGATTTCATACGGAATAACTTCACGACGTACGATCTGACCTTCTACTACCATGCCAGGAGCGGCATTCCATAGATAGTCAGAGACAGCAGACGAGTCGTCTTCGTCATAGAGATAGGGTACCTTGTAGCCAATGGTACGCACTGTCTTGCCTGGAGACAAGACTTGATGGATTTCTCCTGTTGATGGATTGGTCCAACTTCCTTCTGTGGCAGTAGTGCCGAGTGTGACGCGTTTGTATTCGCGTCCGTTCTTGTCGCTACAAACTTCAGTAGCAACTACTTCAATCATGTTACTCATGTTGATAGGTATTAAGGGTAAATAAAATTAAATATATCGAAATCTGATATGGCACGTAACTCATTAGCTGGTAAGGGCCGCACTTATAAGAAGCGTGGCATGACTGCGAGGAGTATCGCAAAGAAGCGTAAGTATGATGCTGAGTATCAGAAGAAACGATCCGCTGTTAAGAAGCGTGTCCAAGCTAATAGAGCTAATAGACGCGCTGGTACTTATGGTAATGGTGACGGTAAGGACGCCAGCCATAAGAAAGGAGGCAAGATTGTAATGGAGAAAGCCTCCAAGAATCGAGCACGTAATGGTATGAAGAAAGGTCGTAAGCCTTCATCACGCCGTCGCAATACAAAAAAGAAATAACCTACCGAGCGTTCCAACATCCCCTGCCTGCAAGCAAAGAGGAGCGTAATAAGCCTTTCAAACGGTTATTCCCTGATGTAAATGTCTTACAAGTGTCGGGGACTTGCTGCTATGTAACAGTCCGAAGACAAGACAAAGCTGAGGGGTAGTCATATTGGGGGAGAAAAGCAAGAGGGCCAGCATCTCTGCTAGCCCTCCGTCCTTTTACTAATCCACCCTGTGGAACTACATTGGGTCAAGCTGTAGTAGGCTCGTAGACATAAACTACTTCTATAGGATAGGAACATGTAGTTACCCACCCTGTCTGCTGTGTGGTGCTATAATTAACCCTTAATACTGGCACGAGCCAAATATACAAGAGTTGCATATAACTACCAAACAACATATAGAAACTTTATATTAGCTGTGCATATTGGTGACAGCAGTGTCCCAATTCATACCTCTTTTAAATATCTCAACTGGTTCAGTTAAGGTGTAAGAGCGTTCATCCATGCGATTGGCATTGGCATAAGACTTAGCTTCTGCTTCAGCTGCCCAGGGTGTATGGCTATAGAATGGTAGTCGTGAACCCTTATCTGTTTCGATAAGAACACACTTCCAAGTAGCCTTGCTAGACCACTTGCCGGATGTTTTAGCATTGGCTCCCATTACTTCCCCATCTTTTGTTCGTACAGACGATCAGCTGCATCCTCAAAAGCTTCTGCTTTATTCGTGATGACAAGATCAGAGTCTTCAAGATGGGTACTGATACCCTCTCTGACACCACCTAAAGGTTCTAGCTTGTGCCTGATAAGAGCAACTGTATCAAGTTCGAGTGTCTCTTTATCTGGACACTCGCAGTCATCGTATGTCACGCATACGGTTATGTATACCTCACCACTAAATTGAGGTAAGGTGTAATCTTCGTTAGGATTCATGTTACTTAATTTAAGGTTACTAATTTAAGATAAAGGGACTGGCTTTTACACCAGCCCCTTCATCACCCCTTATTCATGGTAAGCCTTACCTAGAATAGTGCGGTAATAATGACGCTCGGATTCAACTCGAGTACTTCTCCTGACATAGGAAAGAATACTGGAAGAAATAAGAGCGCCATATAAAGAGAACTTAATCATAAACCATAGTATAGAGCTATCAGTTTGGATGTCTAGATACATAGAGAGTAACATACATCCAAAGGTTAGCCCATATGCTACGCGTTCGCTGATTTCTGCATCATCTAATAACTTGCAGAGCTTGAGTACTTGTACTCTGTGGTCGTCTGCCTGTTTGGGAGTCATGCCATCGAGTGGGTCAGGCAGCTGACTCCAGTTTAGTTTATTCAATGGGATGCTACGCTTATTGATTGACTTACTCATGGTGCAGGTGTTTGATATGCAGGACAAGAATTGTAGGATCGGGAACTACCACTAACATGAGAGGTAGAAGAACAAGAGGTTAAGAATGCCACAGTAAAGAGTACTGCAAGACATATCCAAAGAAGTCTAGTTTTATGAAGGGTATTCATGGCTTATAGAATAAAGGGTTAAAAGATAGGACAGTCTGCAACAGATATAGGCTGTGAATTAGGCTGAGGTTTCCATGCCTTGTAGTCATTGATGAGCTTATAGACACATGCTTTATGAATTACATAAGCATCCATGTTCTCGATAGTATCGCACCTGGTCATGCCTTCTTTAATATCTGAAAGCATCTTGATGCGCGTTACAAGTCGTTGGCGTTCTACTTGTGAGCTAGTAAGGTTAGCTGAGAAGTCAGCTTCTCTCATGAACGTTTCACGTTCTTCGAGCTGCACACTGTAGTCATTGATAAGGTCTTGGGTGTAATTAGGAGTCCACATGTTACTAGGTTTAAAAGGTTACTAAGAATCGGATTTGTCTCTACCACGTATAGAGAGAGACATAAATACTTACCACTCTGTAGTAGAGCAGTAAGCACTAAACAATGGTAGTATAGGTGAAGGTGTCTCATCTAGATAGAAGGTGTCTCTAACTGCTGAGCATTCGTTCTCTACAACTATCCAGTTAACAGTACATGAGTAGTAGAAGCCATAGATCTTCCCACATACACATTCGTCTGTTACGTTAGTAAGAGGTATGGTAGGTTCAATGACTTCTTTAGTGCATGCAGTTAAGGATGCTGTTAGGATGATAAGGATACAAATAAGACTATGATGAATGGAGTTATTCATAGTGCAAGGATTAGAAGGTTATAGCGATAAAGACTATAGTCTGTAGTACAGATGATGTAGCAAGGCCTAAACAAAGGGTAAATAGCTATGCACACGTCCTGGTAGGCACATGCACATAGCTGTAAGTGTCGTCGTTCTGATGATAGTGTACACTAAAGGCACCGAAGTGCCCCGTACGTTAGTCACGTACTATACCATACCACTGCTTACCTTCTTCAGTAAGCCATGGTTCGTTGGTCTCTCGGTCTGTGTAAGGCACGAGCTTCACACCTTCGAGGGCCACAGCTTCCTTGCTGCAGAACTCTGGGTACGAACCACCGCCTTCACGGCACTCAACCCAAGTGCTTGTTACTTGCTCGGTTAGCCCGAAGTGGGCAGCCCTAAGAGCATCTACAAACACCAGGTGTGTGCCGTTCAACGTAGTATCATCGAACGACTGAAGAACCAAGTTACCAGTTTCGGTACGGTTCATAGGGAATAAGGTTAGCTTATCCATGAGTTTGGGGTTTATGTTTGTGTAGAGCAGGATTACTCTGGCACGGAGCCGAAGGGTAGTTGTATTGGGGGGTGTTAAGTTGGACCGAGCGGGAGGGGAGTAGTAATGGGGGTGGTGCTCATAAGCATATTTCCGTAACTTTGAGATATGTCAGAATTTTATCCGGTAAATATTCAGCTGGTAGAACCCTACATTTTTACTTTCTATGAGCAGGGTGGGGGTGACTTAGTAGTCATTACAACGACCGGGGGTTTGTATATTACTAGTGACTTAGTGGGGGAGGGTACTGACACAGTCGCATTGGACTTACTCGAACAGAACATTAATTAAATTATTATGGAAGGCAAGTACTACACAGATAGTAAGACACGTAAGGTTATTGATTCCTTACTTAAGATGAATGCTGCTATACAAGCGAACATTGGCACTAATAGCGCAGTGGATATTAAGTCGCCGGGGGCTGCAGAACAGTTATGGCATCAGTGGTTAGTTGAGATTAAACAGCTTGATCCGTTGTTTTATAAGTCTATTTCTACCGCAGAGGAGAAAGAGATGGTGGCTAAGAAAATCTATAGTAAGCGTAGGTTTAGGGAACAGCAAGCTGGTTCTGTATAATTTTCTTATATTTCGGGCAAATATTATGTGATGGAAATTGTCAAGCCCGGGATAGAGTATCGGCTGCACAACTTCAAGTCAGAAACAGAGTATCAAACAGTACGCTTCACCGAGAAGACACCTACTGGATTTGTACCAGGAACGACTAATGAAGAAGTGGTGTCGATGTTTATTGATCGCCTGTATGCACTGCAGGCTAAAAACTTTTCTGTAGAAAATCAGTGTTGTATTATCTTACTTAAACAAGTTAGAGTGCTTCTAAAGAAGCGTTTAAATCGTAAGATCGACAGAGTAAACAAATACCAAGAGAATGCAGCTGGAGATCAAGACAAGTAAAAAAAGTTTTATTCGCCACTACTTAGAACTTTTAAATGGTATCTTGAAGCTGACTCCCCGTGAGCTAGATTCACTGCTACTCTTTTTAGAATTCGACCCAGAAGTAGCGTGTAGCATGCAGGCAAGAAAGTTTGTTGCAGAGGCAATGAACTTTAAAAGCGTTAGTGTATTAAACAACTACGTAAAGAGCCTTAAGGACAAGAAAGTCATTCACAAGGATGACCACGGGGTGTATCGGTATAATGACATTGTTAAACCGCATGGAAACCTTGAATCACTTACCTTCAAATTCGTCGTCACCGAAACCTCTATTTCGCCTAGAATATGAGATGGATTCGCTTGACGTATTGTTTGCGTTTGAACTGTCTATGGCTACAGAGCTTGAAGACCAGCAGGTGTTGTACGATACGGCAGTATCTGTTGGGCTGCACACCTACGTTTTAACTTACATAATCTATGCCGCGACCTAATAAACTGATGGAAGAACTTATCCTGGAGATACTTCAGGAAGACGGGGGGACTTATGAGGAGGTGTCGGAAGTAGTTATGAGTCAGTTTACTTTTTTGCGCAAGCACATGGAGCACGGAGCATTTAGTACAGTGCGCTTACCCTACCTGGGCAAGTTTTATGTTAAACCCGGTCGGCTATACAGATTAAACAATGCGATTATTCAGGGAAGAAAGTTTTAAAGTAGTAGTAGATACAGAGCTGAAGTTAATCCCAGAGTTTAAGGCTCTAATTACCCGGGACCGCAGTGCCGATAAAAAGCAAGCGGTTAAAGAGTTGAGTTTTATCTACTTTTTCCACGACCACAAATCGCCTTATTTTATCTACCCTGAAGATGAACGCCGCTTGCGTGTGTGTAAAGATTCTGGGCTAGGCGAGGCCTTTACTCCTGATGATAAAGTTAAAGCGGCTGTTAAAAAATACCTTGAGTTGTCTAAGACTCCGACTATTCAGTCTCTTACATCTATACGCGAGGGTCTGCTTACTAGTAGTAGGCTTATTGATACATTGCGCGAGCGTATTGAGTCTGCTCTTGCTGATCCTTTGTTGGAAGACATTGACCCTGTTGTGCGATCCGTTACCCGCATGCTCGAGATTTCTGAGAAGCTGCCAAAGGCGATTGAGAATATTACATCGCTAGAAGAGAAGGTAAAGAAAGAGGAGTCTAATGATGTGCGCATCAAGGGAGGAGGTAAAAAAGGAATGTTTGAAGACTAATGTTAGTTAATACAAGAGAATTTAGTAGGAGTGGGCAACACTTCTTAGAACACGGGTTCTACTGTGCTGACCCGCCAGGCAGTGCTGCGTACTTTGAGTACTGGGCTGAAGAACTGCGTCGGTGCAAGGTGGGCTATCAAGTGGGAGGGACGGCTATTACCGGGCATCACTACTTCTATCTAAACTACGTACAGATAAAACTGACCGATAAGGGAAATAAAAAGATAGTTTCTTTTCCAAACTTTTGGGACGGAGACTACGAGTACTTCTGGTTGCAGGACATTGCACGTAATGGAACTACCGTTGAGAAATATCAAAAGCTAGGCCTATCTTCAGTTGTTGCTCCTGAGCACATGGATGGGAGTCGGCACATGATTGTAGGTAAAGCGCGTCGTAAGGGATTCTCGTACAAAAACGCTGCTTTAGTAACCAATACCTTTAACACCGAACGCAATAGCTATACTTTGCTTTGTGCCTTTGACAAAAAATACCTTTACCCTAAAGGCATTATGGCAATGGTTACAGACAACATGAACTTTCTAAATGAACACACGGGATGGGCAAAGCGCAGGCAGGTAGTCGATAAACAGAATCACCGCAGGGGCAGCTACTTAGAGTACATGTCGGGACAACAGGTGGAGAAGGGCTACAAGTCTGAGGTAGAGGCGATTACATTTAAAGATAACCCAGACGCTGCTCGTGGTAAGGATGCTAGTATCGTTATCTTCGAGGAGTGCGGGGCATTTGATAATCTCAAAGCATCTTACCTCGCTACTAAACCAACCGTAGAAGACGGCGGTGTTACAACAGGGCAGATGATTTTGTTTGGCACAGGCGGAGACATGGCAGGAGGCACGATTGATTTCGAGAGTATGTTCTATAATCCAGAAGCCTACAATCTTTTACCTATTACAAACACTTGGGACGAAGGCACGGACCACTCTAACTGTGGGTTTTTCTTTCCTTCTTTCATTAACAAGATTGGGCATATGGATTTCTCTGGCAACAGCGATGTAGCTGGGGCAAGACAGTCGGAAGAAGCAAAGAGAGAGCAAATTAAACGAGATGCTAAAGATGCGGGTGTACTAGATAAGCATATTACAGAGTACCCATTTACGCCTAAGGAAGCATTCTTGCAGCATACAAGTAATATTTTTCCTACCGCTACCCTTATGGAATGGAGAAACGAACTTATGCGCAGTGGCATGTTTAAATCTCTAGCAGTAGCGGGGCATTTAGTGCAAACCCAGTCTGGTATAAAACTTAAACCAGACGACCGGTTGCGCCCTGTATTAAAATTTCCTACACAACGCGGGGACGATACAACAGGATGCGTTGTAATGTACCAGTCTCCGTACAAAGAAAATGGTGAGGTTCCTGGAGATCTGTACATTATCGCGCATGACCCTTATGCGCAGGACGGTAAAGGGCAATCTTTGGGGGCTGCGTATGTCTTGAAACGTGTAAATCCTTACAGCCAACCCGACGATATGATTGTTGCAAGTTATATAGGCAGACCAGATACGCAGGATGAATACAACAATACCCTATTTTTGCTGTCAAAGTATTATAATGCTCGTATAGGATTTGAGAATGACCGAGGTGAAATTATTCCTTTTGCTAAACGTCACAAAATGATGCAGCAGCTTTTACCAGAGGTAGAAATCTTTGATAAAACGGACAATGTGCGCATACGCAAGCTAGGCCGTAGTTACGGCATGAGCATGGGTAGTAAAGAACGTAAAGGGCAAGCAGAAATCTATCTAAGAGACTGGTTAAAAACTCCTCGGGGTCGCAACGAGTCTGGAGAGATAAAGCTTAATCTACACCAAATATACGATATTGCGTTGATAGATGAGTTAGTAAAGTACAATCGTCGTGGCAACTTTGACAGAGTTTCCGCGCTGATGGTAGGCATGTTTCATTTAAAGGACCTGCATTCTAGAGAAGTCCAGGTGGTAGAGCAGTCAAGTAATGACACTTTTTTTGACCGAGACTTCTTTTCATAAATCGATATCTGATGACCCAGATCCCAAAACAAAAAATTGCTAGATCTCGCAAGTCCAAAGACTGGGCGCAGGACTGCATCCGTGCTTTTATCAATCGTTCGTCATTTAGCACGAGCACTAAGCACACGCTACAAACATACTATGAGGCCTATAATGGGAATCTTAGAGAGGCGGATTACAACTATGTAACGAACCCTTATAATAGCGAAGCATGGGCTAAGAAGAACTTCCCAGCTCGATTGCGTAACTACAATATTATCAAGCCTATCATAGACTTGCTCTTAGGAGAAAAAGCCAAGCGCCCGTTAGCTTACCAAGTTGTTGTACGCAATAGCGATATCGAATCGCGGTTTGACAAGTTTCGGAAGACGCAGTTCCGTCAGTACCTAGACCAAGTCTTTGTTAACGAGGCAAACAAACAAGGCATTGCAACTGGACAAGAGTCTGCCGAACTGCCTGCTGCTGAGGAGTACATGGACCAAGTCTTTTCTAACTATAGGGATTCCCGTGCTATTATGGGGCAGGAGGTGTTGAATTACCTATTCGATTGGCTCGGCATGGAGGATCAGATTCAAAAAATGTTCTTTGACTGGTTAGTTGCGGGGGAGTGCTATTCGTACAAAGACGTTTGCATGAACGACGTGAGCTACGATGTGGTGTCTCCTTTAGATATTGACTTTGAGAAGGGGCCGGACGTAGAGTATATTGAAGACGCGGATTGGGTAGTACGACGCCAGGTCATGAGCGTTAACCAAGTAGTGGACCGTTTCTACGATGTTTTGACCCCAAAACAAATTGATCGGCTTGAAGCTCCTCATGGTAAATACCGTGATTCTGCAGGCGGGGCACAAAGCATGTTTAATACCAAGTCGGATGAAGACGACTCGGATCGTATGATAGAGGTAATGCATGTCTGTTGGAAGTCTTTCTCACGTGTAGGCATTTTGAGCTACATAGATGAGTTAGGACAGCCGCAGGAAGAAGTAGTAGACGAAACTTACTCGGTGGAAGAGAATGAGGAGATTAAATACTACTGGGTAAATGAAGTTTGGGAAGGGTATCAAATTGATAAAGACCTTTTTGTATCTCACCAACCTCATCCTGTACAGCGAAATGAGATGAATAATCTTTCTGTATGCAAGCTGCCATATAACGGCAGGGTATACAGCAATCGGCACAGCGATAACATAAGCGTTGTCAGCATGGGGCTGCCGTACCAAGTTCTTTACAATGTATTTCATTACCGCCTAGAGCTGTCTATTGCTAAGAACAAAGACAAGATTATGCTTATGGAGATGAATACCATCCCTAAACGCCATGGTTGGGACGAAGAGAAGTTTATGTATTACGCGGATGCTATGGGCTACGCGTTTATTGACTCTACTGCAGAGGGCAAGAACAACGAACGTGTTACTTTTAATCAGTACCAAGTACTGGACATGTCTTTAGGTCAGTATATCGCGGCTCAGTTCCAACTACTGCAAGCTATTAAAGCTGAGTGGGAAGAAAACATTGGGGTCTCACGGCAACGCAAAGGGCAAGTAAAGACCTCTGATGGCGTAGGCACGACCGAACGCGCAGTATTTCAGTCTTCCGTTATCTCAGAAGAGATATTCAGACGATTCGAGTCTTTCTTAGAGCGCGAGTATGCAGGTTTAATTGACACAAGCAAGATTGCATGGCGAGAAGGCAAAAAGATGTCTTACGTAACCAGCGATTTGCGTACAGCCCTAGTGAGCGTAGACCCTCAAGAGTACCAAGAAGCTGAATACGGAGTATTTGTCAAGAATAACAGCCGCGAGCAGGACAAGTTAAACCAGATTAAGTCTTTGGCTTTAGCCTTTGCTCAGAACGGGCAGCAGCCTTCTACTATTGCGGAGATTATAGACAGCAACAACTTCAGTCAAATTAAAACTTTGATGGCAGAGGTTGATGAAAAGCAAAAAGAAATGCAAGAACAGGCTAGTCAAATGCAGCAGCAACAACTTCAAGCTCAAGCAGAGGCACAGGCTCAGGAAAAGCAAGGAGACCAGATGTTTGAAGCGGATCAAAACGACAAAGACCGCATGGTTCAACTAGAGCTTAAGAAAATGGAAGTTGCCTCTAAGTTGACTACAGATGCAGACGGTAATGGGCGTAAAGACGAGATTGACAAGGCTCGGTTAGACGTCGAAAAAGAAAAAGTGGCGCTCCAACGTCAAAAAGGTTGATATTAATAAAAAGAATAGACGGCAAATATAATCCGTCATATAATTCGGTATATAAAATACTTTTGTAGGAATGAGTGAAGAAAAATCATTGGATTTAAGCCAAGTTAGCGTAGCCAACTTGCTTAACAATACGGGACAAACGGCAATTCCAACGCCCGAGCCAGAAGCAGTAGAAGAGCCAGAAGCAGTTGCTGAGACCCCCGAGGTTTCGGAAGAAGTGGAAGAGCAAGTAGAACAAGAAGAAGAAACGTCGGAAGACTCTGACGATTCTCCTGAAGTTCTTGCAGATACTGATACTGAAGCACCTGTAGAAGAAGATGTAAGTGTCATCGATGTTTTAAAGTCCAAAATGGGCTACGAAATTGAAGGAGACTTTGCAGAAGACTACGACGGCGTTGCAAAGTTTGCAGATGCTGTAGCTCAAGAGATTGCTAAAGAGCAGCTTGACACGGTATTCTCGCAATTTCCTGACGTAGAAGAGTACTTGCAGTTTCGTTACAACGGTGGCGATCCTAAACAATACTTTCAGGCAACCTCTCCTGTAGTAGACTATAGTGCTGTAGAGATAAGCGATGAAAACGTCGGTATCCAACGAGCTGTAGTAGAAGAGTTTTTACAACGCTCTGGGTATACTAACGAAGAAGTTGCAGAAACAGTGCAGGACTACCTCGAGGCAGGCATTTTGCAGCGTCAGGCAACTAGAAGCTTAGGCAAGCTCCAACGGCTACAGGAGACTGAAGCTAAGGAAATTGTAGTAAAGCAAAAGCAGCAAGCGGAGCAGCGTCAAGAAGAAATGCAACAACAGTGGTCCTCTATTAAAGGCACCATTGATAAAGGCACAGTTAAAAACTTTGAAATCCCTACCTCTGATCGCAAGAAGTTTTATACTTGGATGAGCGAGGCGGTAGATAAACAAGGACGCACTCAGCGTCTAGTAGATAGAGAGCAAATGGACTTAGAAAGCCAAGTTGCTATGGAGTACTTGTTGTGGAAGAAGTTCGACCTCAACAAATTAGTAAGTAGTACTAAGAATACTAAAGCGGCACAGAACCTTAAGCAGAAACTGCAACAGAATAAACCCGCCTCACAGCGGATGAAGGGAGGTAAATCTTCTTTCAAAGCACCGAAGAAATTACCTTCATTGAAAGATCTTTTGTAACCCTTAATAATTAGTTTAAATCATGTCTGCTGACAACATTAAAAAGCTTCGTTTATACGAAGACACGTTCAACAGTTCCTCGATGACTGATGAGAATAGCCTCGCAGCTGCTCTCATGACTCAACCCGACGTTCTGTCCCCTGTAATTACCCATCTTTCCGGCCAGGAAGACAAGCGATTCCCGCTTTCTTACTTGACTGAAGGCATGGGTGCAACTAAGTACATCAACGATATTGAGTACGATTACCCAGTGATGGGCCGTATGAATAAAGCCGTAGAGTGTACTGCCCAATCTGGTACTGGTATAAACCATACTCGTATTAAATTAACTTTTGCTGAGCGATGGTTCGTTCGTCAATACATTCTTGAGGCTCCAGATGGAACGCAAGTACGTGTAATGGACGACCCCACTCCTGTAGCAGCAGGTTATGAGTATAGCGTTCAGCTCGTATCATCTGATGGTGCCGCCGTAACTAGTACTGCTTTTGCAAACAAGATGTTTGTTCAATTGTACGCTCCGGCTGCAATGAGCGGATCTCGTGGAAACGAAAGCCACTGGGTTGCCCCATCTAAAATGCGTAATCAAATCAGCTTGATTCGTAAGTCTTATGCGTACGAAGGCAACATGCCTGACCGCGTTGTAAACTTTGAATTCAATGTTGGTGGACGCTCTACTAACCTATGGTATGACTTTGAGGAGTACCAGCACATGTTGCGTTGGAAAGAAGAGACTGAATATGCATTGTGGTACAGCCAGTACAACCGTGACGCTGCAGGACTTATCCATATGAAGGATGACAATGGCAAGCCGATTTCTCTTGGTTCTGGTGTCTTTGAGCAGATTCCTAACGTGGATACCTACTCTGAGTTGACTACTGCTAAGATTAAGTCTGTTGTACGGGATGCTTTGTATGGGGCAACTGACGCACAACAGATGAACATCGTATTGTTCACTGGTATTGGGGGAATGGAAGAGTTTGACAACGCTATGAAGTCTGAGATTAGTGCCGGTTCTTATATCAAGAATACTGATCCTGCAAGCTTTATTGGCGGAAGCGGTAACAACCTTAAGCTAGGCGGTTACTTCACTTCTTACCAGCACATCGATGGGCACATCATCACTGTTCGCCACTTGCCTCTGTTTGACCACGGAGCACGTGCTTTGAATAGCGATCGTCACCCAGTGACTGGTCTTCCTTTGGAATCTTACCGCATGTGTTTCCTCGATATGAGCACATATGATGGTGAGCCAAACGTTCAGTACATTTCTCGTAAGGGACGTGAGCTAATGCGTTGGGCCGTTGCAGGTGCTTCTGTACCTCCTGGGTTCGGCGGAAACGCTCTCCGTGCTACTGACGTTGACGGTTCTTCTGTACACTTCATGAAGGAGTGTGGAATTGCAATCCGTCGTGCTACAAATTGCTTACTCTTGGATTGCACCAAGTCGTAACTGGTATTTTGGTTAGGATTGGGGGAGGTAGTGTGCCTCCCCCTTTTCTTTTTATTAGAAACTCATTAGAAAAACAATAGATATGTCTTCACACCTCATCACCATTAACCGTCGACCTAACTCGACAAACCTCCCAAATGAAATTTATACAGAGTCCAAGCGTAAGATTGGATCAGTATTTACTAGCGGAGGAGATATTATTAGAGGCCTGACTTTTGCAGAGCAGAAGCAGTACCTCCCTGAAATTATAGGACTTAGCCCCTCTGATCCCGAATTCAGTCGTAAATGCCGAGAATACTATTTGAACATGACTGTGTCTGTTCCTATGGCTGGGCTAGATCTTGAAGTTGGTTTAGACGAAGAAGGGCATCCTTTGAATGTACTTGATTACATTAAGTACAAGTTTGCTCTTGCACACCCCTTTGTTGTAACAGACGAGGAGCAGTTGACTGGCAGCAAGCGTATCCAGTATTTTATTAGCGATAACCGCAAGGAGCTTAAAGAAGCTAGTGCAAGTTTGGTTATTAGGAAAGATGCGTACAAGGAGTTTATTAAGCTGTGCGATAATGAAGACCGTATGAATATGGTTCTTCACGTGTATTCTTATGATCCTGGGTCAATGACTAAGGATGAAAAAGAACTTCAATTAGAAGAGCTACAAGAAGATAATCCTCTTTACTTTATCGATATTTGTAAAGATAAAGATTTGGCTCTTACAGCTCTTATCAATGAAGCTCTAAGCGCAGAGGCCCTTCGTAAAGTAGGCAACAGTATATTAGACGGTGACATCACCCTAGGAGATTCTATGGAAGGCGCCGTTCTCTTCCTTAAGGATAAGAAAAATTCTAATGTTTTAACGGCAATCAAAGCCAAACTAAAGGCTTTCGCATGATATGACTGTTCAAGAGATGCACTATGCTGTGGACCAGGGATTACAAAAAGTAGCCTCGTCGGTCTATGATTACTTCTTACCTGAAGAGGTTGACTTTTGGTTGAATCGGGCACAGGAAAGATTTATTAAGCAGCGTCTCTACAAACAGACTGATCCTAAAAAAGTCGGATTTGAAGGCAACATAAAGCGTATGGATGACCTCCGTATGCTTATTACAGTAGACTATGAAGATGGGGTGGTTCCATCTTCTAATGTAGACTTTGTAAACTTTGACTTGCCAATCGATTATATGTTCCTCGTCAATGCTCGCGTGCAATTTCACGTGAACCATTGCGGGGAACAAGTCGATACTGCAGACCCTTTGGTTATCAGGGATTTAAGAATTGTTGAGCAAGACAAAGTATACCAGCACCAGCAGAATCCTTTTGGAAAAACTAGGGCTGAAGCTCCTGTAGCAACAATTTTTGACGACGACGTTAGGGTCTTTCAAGAGAAAGAAAAGTTTATATTAAAAACACTGCGGCTAGATTACTTGCGGGTACCTGTTGACATTACGCTGTCAACTAGCGTAGATTGCGAACTCGCAGAACACACGCACCACGAGATTGTAGATCTCACGGTGAAAAGCATCATCGAGGCCATAGAGTCGCCACGATACCAAACGACTTCTATCGAACAACAACAATCTGAGTAATGAATAATCTTATATCTACGCTGGTAATTGAAGCTTTGGATTCAGCTATGGCAAATCAAACAGGGGCAACAGCAACAAGTATTGCGGACGCCGCAGCTACCAATCGTTTGGTTGTACAGCGTGACGGGGAGTTTGCTACTGGACAATTGACTAATACTACTGCAGCTCAACTCATTAAGCTTAGTGCTGCAACTACTATGTCTGATGGCACTGTATCCGTAATGTCTTCTTCAGAGTTTAAGTTAGCGGACATTATTTCTTCTAATTATGCTATTCCAAGTGCAGGCACTGCTGCTTCGTACGTTCTTGAGTTTGCAAATGCTGTTAAATTAGGAGGACAATTCTTTATTCGTCTAGAACGTAAGGATGGCGCAGGCATTAATGCTTCTGCTACTTTTTCCGGCGAAACTTTAGCTGAAGTAAAAGCGCAGTTTGACTTGCGGGCATCGTTTAATGACTTTGGCAATGTAGCTATGACTGCTACGGATGCCGACACAATGACAATTGCTGTAAGTGCTAAGGATTCAAATTCTGACGTACACATCTCTACAAATGATGATGTTACTTTTACAGATGTAAATCCTGTAAATAAAAAAGGATCTCTTACTGTTGCTAAAGGCTTAGAGAAGTCTGGCTTTATTAGTCAAGGGGCTTATAACCAATATGGCTTTCCAATCGTTGTCCCAGAAACATCTACATCTGCAGGACAGGATTATGGTATTTATACTATCGAACTCCGCAAAAAAGTTGCAGGTCGTTTCGTATTTGAGACAATTAAAGTTCTTATTGCGGACGATGAGGCTAACGCTCAAAAGACTGCTCAAGCGTTGAACAATCTACTTGGACTGACTGCTGCAGATTCTACTGTGCCTACAGCTATTACTGCAACATCGTTTGTTACAAATGACGCTGGAGACACTGTTGCAGGTACAACTTATACTGATGACGCTGCAGTTGCAATCTTTGTCAAGGCTACAGGATGCGAGGTTGGTACTACCATTACAATTACTTTAGAGTCTGATGGATCTGAGGCAAACCACGTACAAGCCTTTAGTGTTACTGATGCATCGGATGTTTACGCTATTACTGGGGTTGACTCTTCAACCTATGCAAATGGCGCAGTAGTCACTGCTAAAGCCATTCTTACAGATTCTTCAGGTAATGTCAGTGCTGCCGCATCTAGCGCAGGCACTGTAACTATCGCATAATATTACCCTTAATTTTTAAATCATGTCTCATACTAAGACTGTTCTCGTCTCTAATGACGCCGCCGCTACTTCAACAACTGTAGCTAGTGGCAAACTTGTTGCTTTTGTTGATGGTTCTGCTGTTGCTAGTAGCGCACCATGGGCTGCTATTAATGCTTCTGGCTCTGCTGCTAAAACCTTTCAGTTCCAAACTGGTGAAGGAAGCTCTTTGCTTTTTAAAGGCGCTGATGTAAAATCTTCTACAATTCAAGATTACGTAGCTGGTACACAGCAAATCTTGGAGGTTACGCCTGTAGTTGAAGCAGATGGATCTGCATTTATTAAGCTTATCAATGTAACTGAAGGCCGAGAGAAGTTCACTATTGCTACTTTTGAAGCTCCTGCAAAGGCGGGTCAAAACGATGCTGCTGCTGTAGATCTTTTGGTTCTCGCTATCAATGCTTCTAAGCGTGACATCTTCAAAGATGTTCAAGCTGCTGAAAAGAGTGGTGCTGCTACTGTGATTCAAATCACTATGCCTTTGAATGTAAGCATGCGAGGAGCATCTAATGACGCTTCTTCTGCTGTTGTGGTGGCTACTGCTCCTGTTTTTTCTATTGGCGCACCCGCTGATGTAAATGCCGAAGTTCAAGCCGCTCTTCCTATCCAAGGTGTTACTAACATTGCAGGACCTAACGTAGTAAAGCCTGCAGTTGTTACTGGAGCTAATACCTACGATCGGACTTGTTTGTTTGTAGAGCAGACGCACGGTAACCGCACAGACATTCATGAGATTGTTTTGTATACCCTTGCTGCTAACACTACTTTGAACGGTACGCTGGATACTTTCTTGGCATCATAACTTATAAAATATGGCTACAGGATATTGGAGACTTAAAGCGGTGTCTGGCAACTTTCAGTTGTTCGATCATCTGCCAAACGCCACTACGCGGACAACCCTCATAGTGAAGGTTACCATTCCTGGAGCCACAACGGAAGAAACTTTATCTGCTGGCATTATAGGCGGCGCTGGAGACTATACGTTGGCTAACCCTTGGTCCAACCCTGTGAAAATCGAACCGGCTGATGTTACGGCTGAAACCGGTTCGACTTTCAGGGATGGGATCTATAGGTTTAATATTTCCTTTGTTATTGGGAGTGATACGTATGCGTTTGATGAACGCATCTTGTATATTCCTATTATTGATGCTGCTATTAGCACTAAGCTCGATGCATACCTCGCAGGAGTGTGTGACAAGTGTGCTAACGGTGGTTTGTTAGATACCCTGCAAGAACTTGTTTCGCTACGGCAAGGTGCTCAGCTAGATTTAAATGCTGGACGTAATACTGCTGCTGCAAAAAAGGTTACCTTAATGTCCAATATCTCTACAGGGGCATCATGCAACTGTATTTGCGGTTGCTAATATGATTTTACTCGCCACGGATTATAGTTCTACAGCAGAATTAACTGCAGCTATTGATACATACTTGTCTAATGCAGCTGACATTTATGTGACAAAAGCCACGTACGATATAAGCCGAGACTGCGATCAAACAGATTTCTTTATCAATGTCTTGCATCACCAGGTAAAAAATGGTTACCAAGACAGAGAGCTATACTCTGGCTTTGACGACTACGTAACCCCGCCTCCTGTACAAGCTATTAGTTATTTAGACGGCTTTAATATTACTTATGGTACTCAGCCTGCGACTTACACGGAAGGTGCTGCTGTTACAATAACTGTAATTAGCGGTAACTCTGCTGTACAGATTCTTAACACTGATATTACATTAACTTTTGGTACGGAGGTATTCACGGTTACAGCTAATGCTCAAGGCATTGCTACTTTTACCTTTACCCCTACTACTCAAGGTCCTGTTACAGTTACCTCTGCTTTGTCTTCAGCAGCATCTAATGCTATTGCCCTCGGGTACCACGGAGTAAATGTAGATACGTCTACCTACTCTATAGACTCGACTGCTACTTACGGCTTGACTTTGAATTCAGGCATTCTAGCTGTAGGAGACGGGAATACTCCGACTGGTTTTGGCGCCATAAATGTCAACGATTTAACAAATGCGCTAACCATGAGCGCGAGTAGCCGACTACTGTTTACTAAGCATGCAACTGTTGAGATAGGGAGTCTCTTTTATAACCCTGGCGTTGGCGGTACGTTAAGTTACACCATAACGCCAGTTGCAGGAGACTACACTTTTGGCGCTATCTCTGGGCAGTCAAAAAGCATTGATAATTTGCGTTACAACTACGCAATTACAGACAGTGATGGCTCTCCCTCGTCTACAATAAGTTCTCTTATAACTCATGCTGCTAACACTTTAGCTGCAGATGGTTCATTTACAGGCACCATTCCTATTTCGGCTGCTTTTAATAATCCGTTGTTAGTAGTATTCGCTTTAGCAAATGCTTACAATAAAGCGGTTATAACTGCTGCTAATTTAACAGGTTTACAGGCTACAATTAGTGCCAACGATTCTTTTGAACCAGGGGACACTGTGGTTGTAACAGTTAGTGACGGAACGGGAGATGCAAATGTTACTGGAAGCCTTTTGTACTTAGAAGGGTATGCTACTTCTGCTTTAACCGGCACCCCCTTAGTGACTACTTCGGGATTTGTAACTGCTACTAATGCGGGAACGTTATCGCTGGCTATTCCGAGTACACTGGACCAAGACCTCTTCTTAAAGACGGGTTATACATTTTACAATGTAATAAACTCTGTTACTGTAGCATACATACCAGGAACAATTGCTGATGTAGCTTCGATAATGGTTATTACTACAAACGTAACTTATTACACTGCTGTAGGTCAAACTATTACAGTTACCGTTACTATGCAGGGAAGCAATAGTCGCACAGCTTATAAACTTACTTTACTTGCCCAAGAAGTAGGCACAAGTAATTTACATACAGTTGCGACAGCTGACCAATCCAGTGCTGTCTCTTACACCTTTCAGCCGAATTCTGGCGATCTTACAGGCACAAAATCAATTGTGTTAAACGCCAGTTTAGTAGCAGTCTAATAAAATAAGAAAAATGGACATTCTTGCATTAGTTAAACAGTACTGCAAGAATCACCGAAATGAGACACACGCGCGTATCGCTTCGCTGATTCTTGAAGAAAATCCAGGAGTTGAGCTGTCACATCGCTCGCTACGACGAGCGGTGGCTAAAGAGCGCAAGCCCGTTCCAGAGGTAACTCAAGATATTTCTCCGCAAGCAGCTAGCTTTACCTATAAAGGTGCTGATCCTATTAACAACTTAGACGAAGCCTTAGAGTACTTTAAGGTAGACACTTCTAAGTGGGAAGTTGCTCGGTACACTTGCAATAGTTGGGAATCCCAAACTAAGACAGGTCCTATAACCATGCACCAGGTTAAGGTTCAACTTGAGCCTAAAACTGTAGAAATAGATCTTGAAGGAGTTATTGAAGATTTGCGCGAAACTCTAGATGGGTTTCAAATCAATCGCGGACCTGGAAGCAATACAGCGGTTCTCGCTCTCTCAGACTTCCATATAGGAGCTAAAGTAGAGGCTATGGGCAACACGCCTGTATTTGACGTCAAGACCGTTGTAGCACGCTTACAAGAAGTCGCTACTCAGGTAAACTCTAAACAGTATGAAGATGTTTACGTTTGCCTTCTTGGGGATTTCATTGAATCTTTCACAGGGCTTAACCATATGTCTACATGGCACGAGCTTGAGCATAAGGGACACGGCACTAATGTTATTATCCTAGCTTATAATATCATTCGTAGATTCTTAACGAGTCTTGACAATGTAGCAGGCGTATATATCGTTAGTGGTAATCACGATAGGGTTACCATGAAGATGGAAGGAGACCCATATGGTTCAGTAGCAGGACTTCTTGCATTTATGCTGAAAGAAAACACTCCGTTGGATATAAGACACAATGCCGTACTTTTGGGAATAGAGATAGATAGTATCTATTACATCCTTACACACAACCATTTTGGAGTGTCTAAGGGAGACTTAGGAAAGGCTTTCTGGGAGCATGGACGGCAAGGCGTATACAATGTTATGCTGGGCGGTCACTGGCACTCGCGGAAAGGAAAGCGGGTCTATACCACTATAGACGAGAAACAAGTTGATCAAGCAAACTACCGGCAGCTAGCAGTTGCTCCTTTGTTTACGGGTAATTTTTACTCGGAAAGCAACGGGTGGAATAGCTCTGCTGGTTATACTGTAATTGTAAATAACGGACAGGGGAAACCCAATGTCTTTGAATACGTTTTATCCTAATGTCTGCAGGTAAATACAACTTTGTAGTAGAGCAAGGATCTCAACATGAGGTATCCTTTCGATATAAGCTAGCGGATGGCAATTACCAGAACTTAGATAGCTTTCGAGCTAGGATGTCTGTTAAAGACCATATCACCGATACGGCATATGTGTATCGAGCTACTAGCGATGCTTCTAGTGACACTGGTTATAATGTACATTTTGTTAAGGCTGCAAGTCAAGGGACTGCTGCAAATACAGGTAAGTTTACTTTAACTATTCCTGCAGGTACTACGAGTGCTTTTACTTTTGGGCAAGGAGTTTATGACTTAGAGTTAGTAAGCAATAGTGGGGTGGTATCTAAGTTGCTTGAGGGAAAGTTTAAAGTCAAGCCTCAAGTATCTGAGTAATGCCTAATAAAGTTGAAATAACTGAAGCAGGTAAAAATATCGTACAGATATCTACTAGTCCTACTACTCTTGCTATTACCGAAACTACTCACACGGTAGAAATAGCCGCTTTGACCCGTGCCGTAGGTAATGCAACCTTAACCGGAAGTATCGATATAACGAATACAATTGGAGACGCTATTGCTGGAGGTACCTATGCATCAGGAACAACTTTAGAGGCTGTAGTAAGAGATCTTATCGGTCCTTTCTTAGAGCCTAGTTTTTTAAGTGTTTCTTTCTCAGGTACTGGTGCTCAGCAGTCAGACGGAGAAAACCTTTTGGTCGAGTGCGGCAGTGCTGCTACTGTTTCATCAATGCTTATTACTTGGGCCAACCCTGAGAACTTAGATGACGATACCAATCTTGTAATTACAGACACTGCTGTTGTAGGAGGAAGTAATGGAGCAATGGTAAATCAGGATATTGCCAATTATGGGGCTTTAAACGTACCGCATAATCAACTCATTAATTATGTTGTTCCGGTTCAGACTTCTCCCATAAGCCGTAGTATTACGCTTACAACCGGCTATTTAAATAACAATGGGGTTGGATCAGTTGTAGCACTTACGAAGACTGTAAAGATTCACCATCGTAACGCTGTGCTTGTTAGAACGGGAACGGCTGCTACAGTAGTTTCTGCAGGAAGCTTCACTGCTTTTTTAAACGCTTCAACGGCGGTAGTGCAAACACTTGGAGTAGATCAAACTCAGGCTTCTCAAAATATGTCTGTAAATTGTACTTCAAATACAGGTAATTCAAGTAACTTTACATACCTCTTTATGCCACTTGCGGCTTCTTTAGGAGAGGTTGCGGCAGAAGTGAACGTTAGGGGTGTAGCAGACTACACCGACAGCTGGGTGTTAGACGATAACAGCGGTAACGGTTATACTCGAACCATTGGAACAGCGTCTCCTTTATACAAAATTTATAGAAGCATTCAACCCGGGGCATTTGACTCGGACATTACTTTGAACATCGAAATCTTACATTGATATGGCAATCAAATTTGGAGACACCCTTGAAAATCAAAACACCAGCTACCCTATTGTAGATGTAGTTGGGGATAATATTGCGGGTGTGCATATTGTATCTGCTTTTGACAATACTCAGTTAGCTGCTATTCCAGTCAACGCTCGCAGACAAGGTTCTATTGTAATCAATACCGCTGACGGAAAGGTCTACATCTTTAAAGGCGGGACTGTTACGGGCAACGATAACAACAGCAATGCGTGGGGCCATGCTGCAGGCACAAACTGGGTACCTGCAGGTAGCACTACTTTAGGTACTCCAACAGATGGAGACTTGACTGATGGTAACCCGGCAATCGGATCGTTTACGGCGAGCACGACAATTGTAGATGCTATCGATTTATTGAATGAAACGCTGGGTTCTTTGGTTCCTACAGCTCCAACAGATTGGAATACATTTGAAAATGGCCTAGCTGCAAGTGCATTTGGAGTTCAGGCTAGTGCTAATGCTCGCCTTACTCCGAAGGACAGCAGTGGTAATAATATCACGCATGCAACAAATAACAGTGGCGCATCATATACAGCGGGTAGTGGCAGTAACACAGTAAACTGGGAGACTGATACTTCCATTAATGCAGAGTTTAGCCCTGGTTCTGTTGGGTCAGAAGGAGATAATGATCTAGCCCCTACTGTGCTAACCTTCCGACTGAACGACGAGTCTGTAACGCTAGCGTCCACTTCCGCAACATCTGCAACCTTGGCTGCTAACCAAAATACTCATGGAGGAGCAATTACTTTAGCGGTAACTTATGGCAACTTCCCAACTACAGGTGACTCTGCAGGATTCTATCAAGGAATAGATAAAGTAGAACTAGATATTGGGGCCTCTCTTCTGCAAGGATTCCACAAACTCACCCTTGAGGATGCCTCCAACAATGGCATAAGCAATACTATTTATAGAGCACCTAGCTCAACCGATATTTCTGTTACTGCAGTTGGGGTTGCAACAGACGCTGGAGATAATATTTATATGAGTGGTCAAAAGTTTTGGACCAGACCAACATACCTACCTAGCGCAGTAGCAGTACAAACAATTATACCGTCATCCGCACTGGTATACGGCGCTACCTCAAGCGCAACTAATAATACCTTCTTGACGTCCACGAATGGAGATATCTTTCCTGCACTAGCTTCTAAAAGCTACACAGATATTAGTGGCGTTACTTCTGTAGACGATTTACGTTTAAATCAATCTGTTACTTTTGGAAATTCTGACTATTCTTCAGTTACGGCTGTCGCAGGGACGAAGGGATTTAAAGATTTGAATGGTGTGAGCAACAGTAATGTTCCTAAGATTAACGGTCTTTCTATACATGGTAATGATCTTAACAACAGAGTCTCTGCTGCAGGCGCTAACTATGCTTTTTGGGATAAAGGCAGCGTTGCACAATCGCTTGCAAACCTCTACCCTTATGAGGACAATTTGTATACCGACTTGCACTCAACCGATAATGAAGGTGAGCGCGTAGTTGACCCAGATGCTATTACTGGTACTTATGTAGACAATCCAAGTGACGCAGTATCAGCTTATACTCTATGGAGTCCCCAGTACGGTAACAACACTAGTGGTTCTTTATCTCTAGATGCACAGGATGCTATTACCTGTATTAATTCTGCAGGCACTTCTTTAGAGTGTGCTCATGAACTGCGCAACTTTACTAGCGGATATACGTTTGCTGCATCTGCACAAAACTTTAGCGGTCGTACAAGTGGTACTGCCCAATACGTTACTTATCGCTTCCCTATCAATGGGACATCTGTTGCAACTGTTTACTTGAAGTTTCAGGGAGACTTAGACGGAGGTGGTGACGTCTTCATCAAAATCTTTGACGGTGCTGGGGCCACAAACCTAGAAGGAGCTAACTCTTCTACAGGAGGCTGGATGCCAGCTACTTTAAATGGTACCAGCAATGGTAATGTACCAGTAGGAGGGTGTGCTTCAGGAACGCCTCTTTCTAAAACAGCAACAAGCTTACAAACTGTAGCTCTTAATGCTGGAGGGGCACGATGGGAAACCGGCAGTGATAATTTTATCTATGTACGAGTCAAGCTAAAAGCAGGTGACTACGTGCGTAAAATCGGACTGTGTGCTACGGCCTAATCCTTAATATCTACAAACAATGGCTACATTTAGCGGAGAGGAGCAGTTAGACCTCTTAATCAAAAAACTGTTTTACGGGGTTGCCAAGGGGGGATCTAGTGATAACTACAACTTCTCTAACGAAGTACATGACTCTTTCTTAGCAGTCAAGCCGGCCAATATTTGGACTAATGCAGCAAGCATTCCAACCGCTCCTCCAACCAACACAGACACTACGGTAGAAGTATATACTCCGAATGCCGGTGGTAGTCAAAATGCCCCGCTCGAGCTTACCGCTGTAAGTCTTGCTGGGAATGCAGGCGACTACTCTAACTTCCGTAAGCAATGGGTTGCTTTAGATAGCAGCGATAATCGCTTAAAGAATTGGATCGGACCTGGTTATGGGGGCGCTTATGCTGCAAGAGTTTATGTAGGTGCTACAAGCTGGGATGGTACCGACGCTGATGCTTCAAATAAAGGCATCCAAGAGATTAGCTTTGGGGGTAACGCAGCCGCAGACTGGTTCTTTGACTATGAAGCGGGAGTGTTGTTTTGGACCAATGAAAACCTTAGTGAAACAGGTGACTTTCAGGGGTCTGCTAACTTTACTACAGATACAAGCCTTATTGCTAATGGCGATGTAGTTTACATCAAAGCGTATCGATATATTGGAGGCACTGGACTAGGTTCTGCTACTAACGTCTCCATCTCTGCATCTGCTGATGATACTGCTTTTCCACTTGTTTTCGCAGACGGAGCAAATGCTTCCGCTGCTCTTAAGGTAGATGGTGTAAATCCTGCTACTTATAACCCAGACAGTGGGATATTAACTACTACGACTTTATCCGCTACAGCTAGCTTTACAACAGCCATTTTACAGGTTAATGGAAACTCAACCTTAGGAAACCTCGCATCTGAAGACACCGTAACTTTTAGTAGTCGTATTGCTAGTGATTTTATTCCTAGTACTAATAATAGTAAGGATTTAGGTTCGGGCTCTCTAAAGTGGGCGCAGGTACACGCTACTACCTTCACCGGTAACTTGACTGGTGATGTAACTGGTAACGTAAGCGGTTCTTCTGGCTCAACAACTGGTAACGCTGCTACTGCAACAGCCTTGGCAGCTGCTGTAACAATTGGTGGAGTATCATTTAATGGTTCTCAGAATATTAACTTACCGGGTGTAAACGCTGCGGGTGACCAGAACACTTCAGGTACTGCAGCAAAAGCTACAGCTATTGCAGGAGGGGTTTTAGGCAGTGTACCTTACCAGAGTGATGCAAATACTACTGCATTCCTTGCGGGTAACACAGCTACTACTAACCTGTTTATGCGTTCAGTGGGCGATGGCACTGATGCTGCAGCTCCAACTTTTGCAGCAGTAACTAAGGCAGATGTAGGACTGGGTAGTGTTACCAATGCAAGTCAAGCAACAATAGTAGCAGCTGCAGAAGCCTCCGCTGCTAATTTATACTTGCCTTTGAGCGGCGGTACAATAACAAGTGACCTTAGTATCACTGGTAACCTAACAGTTAGTGGGGACTTTGTTCAAGCTAACTCTACTGCGGTTAACTTTGAAGATGCAGTGCTTGCTCTTGGGGTGCCACGCGATGGCTCTAACGCTATTACAAATGGCACTTCTATTATAGACACTGGTTTCAACTTTGTTAAAACTACAGGAGGTGCTGCTATTACAGAGTTTGCAGCGTTACGATACGATATTAGTGATGATAAGTTTAAGTTTACTCGTCATGCAGACGGAGGAAACTACACCGAGACGCAACTGATTAGCGGCGCAGATAACGTGGCTGCGCTAAAGTTTAATATGGCGGCAGCAGACACTGTTGTTCAAACAGATCAGGCTGATACTCTTGTAACGATGCCCGATGGTCAATTTGCTAATGCAGCAGCAGCTCGCTCGTTAGGAGCTGTAGCTAAGTGTCGAATCACTATTACTTCTACCGCTGATGGGAGCAGCAACTTTGCCCCAGACATTCAAGGCGCTAATGGGTATGTAATCAAGCACAACTTGGATACTCAATCTATTTATGCGATAGCTATTAAAGATCCAACTGGTACTCCAATTCCAGTTTTCTGTAAGTATGAGCCTATTAACAATGCATCAGTACGTGTGACGGTAGGGATTACGGCTGACAATGAAGTCTATGATATCATTGTAATTGGATAAAGCATATATTTGTACCAGTACCAAAAACTTATAGCATGTTACTAAAAGATTGTATCGGGGTCTATCAGGCCTTTCAAAAACTTAGTGCAATGAACCTCCCACTGAAAAGTAGTTGGATGATTGCGCAAAACATTTCTAAGCTTCAACCTGTAGTTGAAACGTTTGAAGAGAGTCGCCAAAAGTATATCACGAGTTTGCAAGAAAAAGCAGCGCGAGATAAGGAAGGGAATCCTGAAGTCAGCGATGAATTAGCTGACGAGTTTCGTACTGACGTAGAAGCGTTACTAAACGAGGATCAAAAAGTCAGACTGAAGAAGGTAACTTTGTTTGATGACGGCAAGCTGTCTATTGAACCAAATGTCCTTCTCGCAGCGATGGACTATTTAATCCTTAAGGAAGATGGCAATAAAGCTAGCTGATGTAATTGAGAATGTAAATTCTAACTTTGCTGTTGTAGAGACTAACAAACATAATATTGTTGGGCTGTATAATGGCTCTGTTGGTACTGCGCCTTCATTAGAGATTTATCATAATGGGACCCATGTTAAAACGGGTTTAACTAGTGACGGCGTAAATACAAATAGAGTAGAGGTATATAAGTCTCCATTTGCTCAGAGTGCTGCTACGAATTATGTTACAGGCACAGACAGCTTAAAACTAGAAACCCGTAAAGGAGGTTTAATTTCTGTGCACGATGGGGTGCTTAACGACGGCAATGGAGGAGAAGCAGTATACTTGGTT